>ERZ826613.808-NODE-808-length-43027-cov-6.603928_pt1 | contig 43027 bp, 68 predicted proteins | sample MGYA00519925_ERZ826613 | MGnify/ENA primary metagenome ERZ826613 (study PRJEB31778, sample SAMEA3449236) | human gut metagenome | biome: human gut; feature: human-associated habitat; material: faeces | place: United Kingdom | collected 2010/2012 ... | reverse complement strand
TAGCGCCTTTGCCGTCTCGGTCATTAGCGCCTTTGCCGTCTCGGTCATTAGCGCCTTTGCCGTCTCGGTCATGTCGGAAGCTCCCACCTCTCAGCCGTCACTTGCTCAAAGTCGAACGTCGCCACGTCAGGCGGTCTGCTGTCGGTGTAGTCACTCGTCACGCGGAAGATTGCCCCGTCAGAAACGCGGCGGAAAACCTCGTGATACTCAAGCGCAACACCTCGCGCCGTCGTGATGGTGTAGACGCTGGAAACGCCCTGCTTCTCGGCGACACGCGCTTGCAAACTCTGATCTTTGACAATCGCCGCGTCGAACTCGTCACCGTCCGTCCAGCTCGTTTCAAAGCCGCCCAGTCCGTCAGGGACGCGCTTTTTTTCCAGCATCACGCACGACTGCAAATATCCATCAATCAGCTCTGCGTTAATCATCGCTTATCCTCCGATAAGGGGTAAGGCGGGAGGCAAAAGCCCCCTGCCAGCCCGTCGGCGCACCAGTCGTGCCGGATGCGCGGGAGTAACTGTAACCGCCGAAACTCTCAGAAACCTTGTCGGTCACCGGGTTCTTTTCCGTGTACGCTGTGATTTCAATCGCAAGCTCTCTGACGCTTTTCGGAATTGCCAGCGCCCAGATTTCGCCCTCGAAGGTTTCATCCGTCAGTGTCTCGCCACTCTGATAGACGTGCAGCCCATCGGAAAACACGCTGCCCTTAATGCGGTAATACTGTCCCGGTCTCAGAAAGTCAACGTCAGGGATGCCGGAAGCGATGGTGAACGTCCCAGTGTCACACCTGACGGGAAACCAGTTTCGCAAGTGCGTCAGCACCGCTTCAAGCATCTCCATAGCTTACTCCTTGGCCGCTGCCTTGGCCGCCGCCGCAGCGGGCTTCGTGAACGTCGCAACCGCGATGCCGTCCAGATACTCCGCCCAGAGCTTCATACCCATCAGCGCGTACATATCGCCAGTAGCGCGGCTGTAATCGCCCTCGGCGTGAACGCCGATCAGGTTGGTTTCGCCCTTGACGGTATAGTTCAGCCCCAGCTTGCCAAAGTCGCTGTCGCCGGGGTCGATGTAGTACAGGTCGATGTTTTCCACCGGAGTGGCGATGACTTTGTTCTGAGCGATATACTTGGTCGGCAAAAGGAAAAGAGTGCGGTAGCCGAGGAAGTTTTCGATGTAGTTCACGCCGAAAGCGGTCTGCACGGTGATATCCTTGTCGCCGAGGTAATCATAAGCGTCAAGGATGTTGGCAAAGCCCACAACCTCGGTCACGTCCTTGTCCATGCCGGCGAACTTCTCAAGCACCTTCGCCTTGCCCATGGCAAGCGCACGCTGCCAGCTCGTTTCGCCGGTCACTTTCAGCGAGCCGGTGCCGAGGAAAGTGTAAAAGTCGGTCAGAACCTTCGTTTGCAGGACGTTAATGAACGCCTCGTCGGTCTTTTCGACGGCGACTTCCGCGCCGTACTTGGCGACGCTCTCAATGCTGACGCTCTTGGCGTACTTGGCAACCTCGATATCGCCGTAGGTCGTGGGCGCAACCTTGAGCTGGGTGAACGGGATTTCTTCGCCCTCACCCACGCTCGTACCGCCCGCAAGAGTGCCGTCAACCGTCGCCTTGTAGGAAACCAGCTTCGTGCCGGGGGTCTTACGAATCGGGCGCATGATGCCCATGATCTTACGCAGTGCATCCCAGTTGTCGGAGAAACGGGTAACAAAATCAACCTCTCGCGCTTCGGTGGTAAACTGCGCGGCGGTCGTCAGTCCAGTTTTAGCAGCCATATTCTAGCTCCTTTCGGTCATTCGGATTCAGCCGCCATGCTTTCGGCAAGTGCCTTTTGGCGTTCTGCCGTGGAAAGCAGGTAGCGTCCTTTATCGTCTTTCTTATAGATTTCTTCGCGGCTCATCTTGCCGCCGATGTGAGGCGGGGTAGCAGGGTCAGCGCCGTCCGTTCGTTTCTTCGGAATGAAATCCGCATAGTCGGTCTGGATGCCCTTCTTCACGCCGTCAGCGTCTTCCAGCTTGCCGTCTTTGACCTTCATGGCGGAAAGATCAGTCAGGCGTACAATGCTGTCAGCTCGCTTTCCGGTGATGCCCAGCGCGTTAAGCTGCTCCCGGTACAGTCGCTCGGCCAGTGCCGCCGATTCTTTGGCGTTCTGGTCGTTCTTGTACTTCTCAAAAGCCGCATGCTCGCTGTCATACTTGCTTTTGTAGTCCTCTCCGCCGCCCTTTGCTTTCAGGTCGTCCAACTCCTTCTGGACGCCTTCCAGCTTCTCAGCGTCGGCTTTGTAGCCCGCCATCTGGCTTTTCAGCCCGTCAACGGTTTCCGTGTGCGCCTCAACCACGCTGTCAACCTGTTCTTCGGTCAAACCAAGCGCCTTGAGGAATTTTCTCGTGAATGCCATGTTTACGCTCCTTTACTTCGGGGGCTGTTCTTCGCCCTTCGCTTTATATATGCAAACGGCGGTACTTTGCCGTTTTTGCTTTGTTAACCGCGTTTATTCTTCGTAAATGATGGTTAACCCGTAGGCTTTCGCGGCCTCATGCTCAATCTTGCATCCGCGTGCATTCTCCCAGCCCTTACAAAAATAAGCAGCATGGCAAAGCGACATATTTTCAAGGGATTTTGCGAGGAAACACAAGGGAATGTTTTCAACGCCGCGTTCCTTCATGGATTCCTTCGAATACCATTCGTCGGTGAACAGGGTGTTAATGATTTCATAGCCGCGCTCTTTGAGTACGGCAATAGCGCGTTCACGGGTAGCGATGATTTCTTCTTCGGTTTTGCCCGCCATAGGCTGGGACAGCATAACTTTCATCATGTTTCGTTCCTTTCTTTTTTGAAAATGCCAAAATAAAAACCGCTGTTCTCAGCGGTGCTTGTCAATTTCCTTGTTTGCCTTTGCCCTGATTTTCTCGATCTTCCGCGCCAGTGCGCGTTGACCTTGCCTTGTGCCAGTCGCGGATTCTCGCGCATGTTTGATCTCTTTTCGCGCTCCCCTGCGGATTTTCTCGCGCCTGAACCACTTGATAAGTCCCATTTTAACCTCCTGACAGCTCGTCTCGCATGATTTCCTTGTATTCTTCGCGGTGATCTTCAATCGCGGGTCTCAGATAGTGATGCGGTCGCATAAACGATTTACCAACGCCGCTTCCTCGTGTCGTCGTGAATTGCTCCCATTCAGGCGGTGCTTCAAAGTGTGGGCCCGTGCCTAGCTCAACATACGGCGCATATTCGACGTTGCTTCCAACGCTCACCACGTCGTCATCAACCCTGTGCGTGATGCTGTTTTGCAGCGTTCCGCCGATATACCCTTTCTTTCCTGTGCTTTCAACCGTTCCCTTCGGGCACTTGTCTTTCGCGTATCGCTCAGCTTGCTGACCGATGGTCTCAAGCGCCCGCGCCTTTGCGCGTTCCAGTTCTGCCAGAAACGCCGCGCTGTTGTCGATCAGATTTCCCGCCATTGTTCGTCTCCTTCCATCCCGCCCACTCCGCGTAGGTCTTGAACGGTATTGTTTCGCGGGTGATGTTGTCGATCCGCGTCTCATTTCGCGGCGGATATTTTGGATTGTACGACACGAGCGCACACCGGCAGTTGTACACGTTCGCGGGTCTTGCGTTCGGGTCGCCCGGACACATGATCTCGCCCAGCTCGCTTTGAAACGGCTTGTCTACGTCTACGCGCTGTCCGTCAAGCATGGCGTGAGAGTGGCGCGTGTGGTTGTCCAGCGTCGCCCGCCACTCCTTTTGCAGCTTGATACCCAGCTTTGCCGCCTGATGATAGCTTTCGATTCGTCCCGCGTTCTGCGCGTAGGTCATTGCGGTTCTCGCGTGTCGCCTTGCGCTGACCTCGTTCGCCGTCGTCACGCGCTGCAATCGCTTCACAACCGTCTCAAGCGGTTCACCTTGAAGGATGCCCTGCGTGATCTGCTGCGTGATCTGCGTATGATTCCAACGCTTGTCTACCGGTATATCCACCTTTGACGGCGGCAGAAGGTCGGGCTGGTCGCGGATAAGCTGCTTGACGGTTGATGCGTCGTACAGCTCAAAGCCCATGTTTATCCGTCCGCCCTTTTCGAGCATATAGCTCGACCAGTTTGCATTATAGGCAAACGCTTCCGGGGTCGTGTCGTTGATGATCTGCATGGCAAGCTCATTGCTATGCGTCAGCGTCTCCGTCATGTTGGAAAGCATCTGACGCCAGCGCTTTCCCTGGAACACTTGCCCCGCCAGCCAATCGCGGTACGTCTCTTGCGTGATCTCTCCCGCTTCGAGCTGCGCACGATACTTTTTATCATCCCTGCGGAATTTCGCGATGAACTTGTCGAGCTTGCGCTGAATATCAGCCGCCGCGTCAGTGTACACGTCACGGATGCGCCGCTCTAGCTCTTCGATCTGCTTATCAGTCCACAGTACCGCTTGATCGGCCAAGTGCCGTCACCCCCGCCGCGTTCGCATAAATCCGCTCTTTCATCAGTTTCCCGGAACCTTTTCCGTTGTTCAGAGATCGCTTGTCACACTCAAAAACGCACGTGAAGCGCTCGTCCTCCACTTTGTAACTGCTGATAAATACGGGAGTTTTCTGCTCCGCTGCCCAATTAAAAAAGGATTCATGGTCGAATCCTTCATAACTGCCGCAGTCCGTGTCTTGATACGGGATATCTGCGTAAATCACACTATTTTCTGGAATTTTGACGTTTTCATAGCTTTCGAATGAGATTTCCAGCCTTTGCAGCCTTTGCAGACTTTGCAGCCTTTGCAGACTTTGCAGCCTTTGCAGACTTTGCAGACTTTGCCTAAGCCTGTACAATCCGACAAGCTCATTGTAATCGTCGGGAAGCGGCATAAACTCCTGCATACGTTGGTACATTTCCTGCGTCGGGAACTCCCATTGTGAGCGCCCGAAGTAATGCCCCGCCATCTGCGTTCCGAGACGACGCTGAACCTCGGCCTGCGTCAAGCCTGACGTTTTCAAGGCTTTCAGAAGATACACCCTCAGTTCTTCCTCGTCTCTCTCGATATCTGCTTTCGCGTTTTTAATCAGTTCGTCAAGCTCTGCCGGTGCGTATTCTTGTTGTGAAAGCCACCACCGAATATATTTATCCTTGTACTCGGCTTCATGTGCCAGAACGTCTGCGCGGCTTCCGTCGCCGTCAATTCCCATATTTCGTAGGAGCGACGTGTCGCCAAAAACCCGCGCATAGTGCAGCGCTTTTTTCCATGGTTCCACTTCCTGCGCATATAGATAGTTGATTCCGTTATTTCCAAAGCTCCAACAATATCTTACATACGGGTCAACATCTTTCAATTTTTGAAACGTTTCTCGATCAATCCAGCGCTTTTCATCCGCATACTCTCCGCATATTGCGCCCTCGAACAGCTTTAACGGCATTTCGCAAATGTCGTTCGCTACAATCCGCTCCCACTTCGGTGCAAGCCCTTCACAAATTTCAAGCGCTGCGTGTGTTATAGCGCAACCGCCAGCGCAGATATCGATTAAAACATCAGCCGATGGAAGAAAACTGACTATTTTCCGCGCTATGCTGTTTTTACTCCCTTTGTACGGTATGCCATAGCGCTTCACGTCGTTTCCTCCTCCGATTCCTTGCGCACAAACCGCCCTTCCGTTTCCTCGTCCAGCCGCGCCATGATCTCCGGCACTTTGTCAATGTAGATGTTCGGCAGATTCTCGAGGATCGTCTGTCTGTCAAGATACGGTGCTTCGAGCATCAGCATTTGAACCTGTTCAAGCTGGTTGCTGATGCGGTTGCGCTTGTACGTCGGAAAAACGTCATCGGGAACGCCAACGAGCGCCAAAAGCTGACGGATGCAAACGGTCAGTTGATACTCAAAATCATCCGCGTTTTGGTCGAGGGCTTGATACGCGGCATTGATCTCCGTCGCGGTCTTGCTTCCCGCCTGCACAGTCTGTGCGTCAAATGCGCCGAAGTTGCGGTAGATATCGTCCTTGATCTGCGCCAGAAACGCGCTTCTCGATGCGCTCGGCGGCTCTTGCGTGTATGGCGTAATCTTCCCGCCGTCCTGCGTGTCTGCCTCCGCGATGTGCGTAAGTTTCAGCCTGTCGCGGAACTTGGCCAAATCCGCATCAGACATGCCTCCGTAATTCTCAACGAGCCAGTAGATTTGGCTGCACTCCGAGAGGTCGTTCGCGAAATCTGAACACACAAGGTCGTATGCGTCAATCGCGCCGCGCATGCCGACAAGCGTTGACTGATGCAAGTCGCTTCCCCAGAGCGGCACGATAGGCAGGCCGCTGTAATTCTCACCGCCGACGATGGTTTCCTCATCGTCAATCGCGGCTTTCTGCACGGTCAGCTTGTACGCACGCTTCGGTTGGTCAATCTTGTAATCGTCTCCCCTCTCGGCTTTGTAGACCGTGAAGCCGTCTTCCTCGTAAAGTGCGGCATAGCCGGGGTGATTGTCGTCAATGCGCCAGTAGCGCACACCAGCCCGCAAGGCGCTGTTGCGCTCATCCCATAGCGGCGCGAACTGATACGCGGGGAAGCGGTGTAAGTGATCAACATCGAGAAACACATAGCAAACGCCGTGAATCAGTGCCAGATACGCCGCGTTCGAAATGTCGGTGTCAAAGTCCTTTCCCAGTTTTTCCTTCACGCCGTCGCGCGTGAACGTCACACCGTTGCCGAGTGAGTACGTTGCGCGCTGCTTGTTGAGCTGCCGGAAGAAGTTAGACGCGATTTGATGGTTGCTCGCGGTGTAATCCTTCACTTTCATTCCGTTCAGCGCGTACAGGAGCGGCGCAGCCTGCATGATGGTTTTGTTCTTCTGTGCGTCGTAAAGGTCAGCGTCTCGCGCTATCTCGCAAAAATCGCTCGATTTGTGTTGGAAAATAAGCTGCTTGATAGCTGTAATGCGCTGCTCGTCGCTGTCGCCGAAATCGACGAAATCCTGATACGTGACGATTCTGCCCATCGGGCTATCACCTCCTTATGCGAAAAATGGGCTTTTATACTCTTCTTTTGGCTTGACTAGCCGCATGGTGCGCACTCCATAGCGCAGCGCGTCCATTAAGTGATCGTTGACCTTGATCGGCTTGTCGTCCGCCTTGTCGTCCCAAACATAGCCGTCAAACTCTTTCCGCAGCTCCGGCAGATTGTCGAAAATCCGCACGTCGCCGCGCTGCATGCAAACCGCAACGTCGCGGATGCCGTCCAGCACGTCGTTATCTGCCTTCCTAACACGGAAGGCAAGCCGCGAACGCCTGAGCGCCGCGATGAACGATGCGGCCGAAGGGTCAATGATTGTCATCACGCCGCGCTGCTGGTCTTCCAGCAGGCTCTCGCTGACAAACCGCTCCATGTCGCGCACATAGTCCTCATCGGTCTTTTGCACTTGCGTGTCGCGTCCTGAATAGCGGTATTCCCGGAAAATATGCCAAACGCCCTCGCTTTTGCCCCATAGCAGAGCAGCGAAGGCGTTTTGCGTGCCGTAGTCGATGGACATAAAAACATCACGCCAGCGCGGCGGCGTGAACGGTGTTTCGAGCGCTGAGGAATAACCGGGGTAGATCATGCCCTCGGCTTGTGCCCAGCGCCCTAATATGTATCGGTCATAGTAGACAGTACCCTCGAAATCCTTCTTCATTCGCTCTTTTACGCGCTTGTCAAGGAAAGGGTTGTCGTCAATCGTGTATTGCTGGATGTACCAGTCAGCGCCAGCTTTGTCTAGCCGCTGCTTGAACCAGTGATTCGGGCCTTCCGGGTTGCACGTCCCATCAAAAAGGCTGTACGGCTTGTCTAAACGCGATTGAAGCATCGCGAAGACGGATTCCGACCATGTAACGACCTCGTCGCCGTAACAATATTTGACGCTTTGTCCGCGCAGACGGTCTACGTGCTTTGCGTTATCCGCGCCCAGACAGTAGACGCGCTGACCGAACAGAACCGCCGTGTTGTCGCTTTTGATGTCGGAGATCATATCCGTTCCCCATATCTCCTGCATCGGGTCAATGATATTTCGCTGTATCGTTCCGCGTGTGTTCCCAAGGATGACGTTAAGCCCCGGTTTCCCTTCACCCTCGATCAGACGCTTCGGCAGGATGAAATAGTCGCCGTATGTCTTGCCTGAGCGCGTCGCGCCGATTTTGATGTTCCATGTAGCCGTTGCTTCGCGACGGTATTCGCGCTGCTTTTTACTGAGCATTTGGCGCTCCTGATTCTGCGTCAAGCCGCTTCATAATCTCCTGCACACGGTCGAGCTGCTTCTCCGCGTCGCTCTTGCTGTTCGCAAGCTCCGCCGCGAACTTCGCCGCTGAAACGTCGCCCTTCATTCCGCGCTGGAACATTGCAATCATCAGCGCCATACCGTATGTCTTGTCATCGTCTTCGATGCCGAACATACCGCTCATCTGTGCTTTGAGGTTTTCGTCTTTGACTGACGCATCGAGAATCAAGCTCATGCACTCGGCGAGCGTCTTTTTCTCTCGCTGCTTTTTCGTGCCGTTCTTTCCACTCCTGCTTGCGTCAATCGTCGCCGAATCGTCGCCGTTCCCGAATCGTTTACCGCGTTTCAGATTTGCAAGGCTGTTCGGGTGCACCCCACGCGGCATTCCGATTCCTCCTTATCGAGCGTTAGAACGGCAGATCGCCAGTCCACGCTTTTTCAGCCTTTGAGCGCTTTGTCCTGCGCCTGCTCGCCGCCGTGGACGATCTGAGCTTGTTTATCTTCGCGAACTTTCCTGAACCGCTTGCCATGCTGCATCCCTCCTGATGTAATAGTTTTGTGGTGCATCGTGATTGATCGTGCCGTACAGCCTCGCTTGCTCATCCATGATGTCTGCATTGAATCGGTACAGCTCTTCTCCTTCCTCGATGACGATTTGCTCAATCGAGTTCGACGAGCGCATATTTGCACTCCCGTGAATCGTGAAGAAATGCCCCGGAAACGTTTCAACGGTGATGATTTTGCAGTGGTAGTTTGAGAAGGCGACTTGCGTTTTGTCGCCAACGTCAAGCTCCTTGTACAGATACGGGATAAGGCGCTCTTTCTCGTGTGAGTAGAAGTAGCCCGAAAGCAGGATGGTTAGCTGCTCCAAGTCCGTCCACTCGATGATGTTCCGCAGACTGTCGATGTTGTCTTGCGACATTCCCAGCGAACAAATATATATTTTTTTCGGGCTGATGCGTTTTTTCATCACCAGTGCTTCCAAGAGGTCGCCGAAAATGAAATCGCCAGACACCCATGCGAATGTTCTTGCCCCTTCCGTCAGGTCGATTTTCTCCGCCAGCTTTTCAGCGTTCCGATAGACGACCTTGTGCGAAACGTTTTTCACGTTCATTTTCGGGCGCATGATTCGCGTTTTGAATCCGCCCTCGTCTTCGTTTTCTTCTCCAAGCGTCAGATCGAAATCGTCAAGGTCGAAGTCGAGTTCAAAGTCAATCGCGCTGTCAAACGCGATATCAAGACTGTTTTTTTGAACTTGCTTTTTTCCCATGCCGCAAGCCCTCCCCTGCACATCCTCCTGAATCAGCATAAGCAACGCCGCTCCCACTCTGCGTCCCTGTTGCGTTGCGTCCCGATTTGCGCCGGAGGTAAAGCACAAATCACCCCAAAACAAAAGCCGTGACGTTCGCCGCGGCTTTGCTGCTGATTATTTGCCAGCGTCCTGCGCTTTGCGCTCTCCGCTGATTTTAATGTTATCACACGGTCGCACTCTATGTGTAGCTCCAACCGCTCTATAAGTCTACTGCAAGTCGCCTATAATCTCCCTCTTGTACGCCCAGCCCGTACTTTCGGCCAGCCCTTGACGCGCCGTTGCCTCAGTGACGGACAGCCCCTCGATAAAATACGCCTTGCAAAACTCACGCACTCGGCTGACCTTCTCAAGTGTTTCGATTTGCAACACAATCTTGTCGATCACCTCAAGTGCCGCGTATATCGCCGTAAAGTATGCCATGCTCGCAGCTTGCAGCGCCTCGAAAGCCTTGTCACGCCGTATGACATAGGCTTCAAGCCCTGCACCGCTGGACGAGCCAGACGGCATGCCCGTGAGCTTTTGCGCCGTCAGATAGGCGGCTTTCTCTTCCTCGTAGGCTTCTTCCGTCCTAACATACGCCTTGCGCTTTTTTCGTGTGTCGAGTAGCGTTCGCTTGTCTGCTTCCGTCAACTGCATTATTAACCTCCTTTTTGCACCTTTTTCTGAAATTTTTCCCAGCGCTCACGACTGCGCTTTCTGCTTGTTTCCTCCAGGCAAGCCGTGTAGCGGTTTTCCAGCACCGTTTTCCGTCCGTCGGCATACGCCTTGTATCTCTCGCATCCCGCGTGACAGCCGACCTCGCGGCTCGCGCAGTCGCGGCATGGCGCGTCATTCACGGCTATCACCTGCCCACGGCGTTTCCCTCATTTCCGCGTCCGTCGGCTTGCGCAGCCAGCAGCGCCATTCTTTTTCGTACAAAATCCCCATCATCGCAAGATACTTGCTCACAAAATCCATTTTACAGGTCTCTCTAACTGGCGTAATCAGTACCCATCCGTTTATGCCTCCGTCAAACTCCACCCATAGCGGCGCAGCATCAGCGCCGCCTTCGCAATATGCGTCCAGCTCTTCCAGCGTCAGCACGCGATTCTTCGGCTCTGCGCGACGCGACGCCGCAGCTTGCAGCCGTTCTATAATTTTTTCGTTCGACGTGTTTCCGGAAAACTCTATGCGCGGCGATGTGCTTTCGCACGTCACACATTGATACCACGCGGAGATAAGATCCAGCGCGGGTGTAATCAGAGAGGTGCAGGTTTCCATCCTGTCTCCGCAATATGGGCATTTCGGTTTTTCACTCATCGCTATTACTCCTTGGTCTTGGTAAATCCATTTTTGCGCCGCAGCGCGGGCAGTATTCGGTCTGGTGCTTTCCTGCAACTTGGTTGCAAACGCTACACACAATTTTGCAGTATGTATAAACGTCGGGCGGCGTAGGAATAATCCAATAACCATGTTGTACCGGCTCGGCGCGGCGCATCGCCATTCGGAACGCCGATTCGGAATCAATGCCGGTTGGCGAATCCCAGCCGCATTTCGTGCAGACGTAGCAAAATGCGGCGTTACACAAATGCATCAACTCCATGTCAGCCCCGCATCCGGGACATTTAGGCGTGTTATTCATGAATTGATCTCCTCTTGTTATTTTTCACCATTCAACAATTCGGTCATATTCACAATCGGCGTTGCGCTGTCTCCGCTGATAATCGGCAGCTGACCATTCCACTTTTTAATGTATTCTTTCTGGATCACTTTGTCCGTAATGTTCTTCGATTCTACTTCAAGGCGATAACTTTCTGCGTCAGCTTGAATCCTAACTGCTTCCGCATCGGCCTCAGCCGCGATCTTCTTTTTTTCTGCATCAGCCTGTGCCTTAATTTTTTCACGTTCTGCTTCGGCCTCGGCAATGATGGTCTGCTGCTCCTGTTCGGTCTGCGTTTGCAGTTTCTTCTGCGTGGCAACCTGTTTAGCTTCCACTGCGTCGGTAAAGGCATCAGAAAAATCAATATCCGTAATGGCGACATCTTTGATTTTTACATCATAGATTTCCATTTTTGAATAAATAGTTTCATAAACTTCGCTAGAAATGATTCCTCGTTCAGAAATCAATTCTTCTGCCGTATATTTTGAGAAAACAGCTTTCACTGCATCCAGGATGCACGGCTCCATGATTTTACTGCCGTAATCCTCGCCAACCTGTGAATAAATACGTCTTGCTCCATCTTCTGACAGTTTATAATTGCAGGTCATTTTGATGTCAACTTGTTGAATATCTTTGCTGAACGCCGAACAAACCACCTCATATTTCTGCCAGCGGCAATCCATTTTGACTACCGATTTCCACGGAGGAATGACGTAGAAGCCGGGTGTCAAAACATCAGCTTCAGCCTTACCCCAATTTAAGACAATGCCGACATATCCTTCTTTAATTGTCGTTGCAGACGCGGAATCCGCGCAGGAAAAAGCGATAACAACTGCGACAATCAAAACAGAAATAATAGTGCAAACCTTTTTCATAATTTTCCTCCTGACTTTTACTTTCTATATTATTCCTTATCGGTTTTTACGCGGTTCTCAAGTTGCTCGATGCAAGCGAAAACGTCAAGCATCAGCATTGTTCTACAACTCACGTCCTCGTAATATGGGCAATCCTTGCGGCACTCACTTAAAAGGCACAAACTCACAGCCTCCTTGATCTCTTCAGGCGTTTTCATCGCTCTTCCTCCGTTTCTGTTCCTTCGCGTCCTTCTCCGCCGCCAGCTTTTCCAGCATGTCGGCAGATTGCTGCTTTGCAGCACTTCCGCAATCGACAAATTCAAAAAGTGCACAACCGCGACAACTCGCGCCACAACAGAGCCTCAGTGTCTTGACCAGCTCTTCCGCGCTCAACTGCGGAATTTCGGGCTTCTTTTCCGCATGCTTGCACACCTCCGGGTGTTCGCTCGTCGGGCACGTGTCGCCGCGATACGGACAGTCGCCGTTGGTGCAGACACTTTCAAATTCAGCGTACCATTTACATTTCATCGGTCATTTCCTCCGTTTCATCAAAAATCTCAAGTTGCAACTCGTCTTTGCTTTCTCCGCCTTTCCCTACCCACCAGCGCAAGACCGATTCACCGTCCGTCCAATGCCTATTGATGGATTTTCCCGCTTTTCTTCTTGCGTCCAGCATCTCGTCAAAAGTGCGGATGTAAAATTTCTTAAACTGCGGGAAAAACTCAAGCTCTCTTTGCATGCTCGCAGAGCCGCCAAGCGGACAGGCCACGCAGCCAAGCCGTTTGAATCCGCAATCGTACAGCTCGCAGTACGGTACGTTGTAGAGCCGTACGAACTCCCACACGTCTTCGTCCGTCCAGTCAATAATCGGATTGACAAGCGTTTTGTGTGTCCGATAGCACATCTCAACCATTCTGCGGCTCTCGTCGTTATCGGTATTGAGTATCAACCCACCTTTGCTTGTCCGTTTCGGCTCTGCGCCGCTCAAATCCGCTGTGTTGTTTAGCTCTTTGGACGCTGTTGCAAAAGTCACAAGCCCTTGGTTGTTCTTGCGGTTTCCACTTTCCGCCCACCTTACGCCCGTAACCACGACACGCCCTTGACCGTGCAGCTCTTTGAGGTGTTGGCAACAGTAGCGCATCAATCTCGTTGGCGGCATTTGCTTTTTGACAATCAGCTCTCGCATGGTATACTCAGGCTTTTCGATTTCTGTTTCTGGGTGATGCTGCCGGATGAAGCGTACAAGCTGCGGCGGGTCAATCGTCGTCGCGTTGTAGTGCGCATCAAACTTAACCCCTGCCATCTCGCAGAGCTTGACGACACATGAGCTGTCTTTCCCGCCGCTGTCCGCGACATAGTACCCATCTTCCGGCTCAAACGTCCGCAGCCGGTCTATCGCCGTCTGCACCTTGTCCCGCTTTTGCCCGAAAAGGTCATACTCGATAAGGCTCATTTCCCGTGCCTCCATTCACGCCCTCGGTTGATCTCCATCTTCGCCCGCACCGCTTTGTCAATGTCGATGCCCAGATATCCGGCGACGGACAGTGCCGTGATGATAACGTCCGCCAGCTCTTCGGTGTAATGTTCCGGCTCGTGCACAGCCTTGATGGTTTCCGTCAATTCGTCGCTGATGAGCCGCGAACAGTAAAGCCTTTTTATTACATCGCCCGCTTCGCCGATTTCAAGGCAATCCCACAGCCCATGTGCCACCGCATCACTGTAAATCTCATCGCGCAATTCGTTCAGCATGTTCTTTTCCTCCTATCAAAACGGCAATTCTTCGTCGTCCACCTGCGTAAATCCGCCGAAATCGTTGTGCGGTTGCGGCGCATAGGCCGCCCCGCTGTCTTTTCTCGCCGCCGTCGTGTATGCCCCCGGCGCGCCCTGTGTGCTGCTCTGCTGGCTCTGCGGCGACAGGAACTCCACCTCGTCGGCGACGATATCCCACGCCGTCCGCTTGCTCCCGTCCTTCGCCTCATACGTGCGGGTCTGGATGCTGCCCGTCACGGCCACTTTGCGCCCTTTGGCAAGATACTTGCTGCACAGCTCGGCCAACTGCCGCCACGCGATGACGTTCAGAAAATCCGTTTCCTGCTGACCGGTCTGCGGGTTACGAAAGCGGCGATTTACCGCAATCGTGAAGTTGCAGACCGCAACGCCGGACTGCGTGGATCGCATTTCCGGGTCGCGGGTCAGATTCCCGATCAAAAAAACCTTGTTCACGCTTTTGCCTCCAAATATTTTTTTATTTGCTCCGCAGCTTCGCACCATCCCCGGCACACCGCCGCGCAATAGCCTTGTTTTTGCAAGTCATGCAGCCATAGCTTTTGACAGTCGCTGACCGTCCCGCCCTTCGTCCGCTTCATCTCGACAAAAAGCCCGTGAAACTCTCTACGCGGGACGGGCAGGAAGATGTCAGGCACTCCGCTTTTCAGCCCTTCGGCCTTCATCCTGCCGCCCGTCATCCAGCTTCGTTTCCCCTCGTTGGGGATATGGAACATCAGCGCAAGCTCTGGGTATTTCCCGCTCTGCATCGCCGCCCAGCGGAAAAGGGTCTGCTGCTCTTCGGATTCAGTCGGCACTTGCTTTTTCATGCTTTCCTCCGTCATTGCATTTCAGAAAATCTCATGGTCGCGCCGTCAAAATACAGTCTGATTTTCCCGCATTCTCCGCCTCGGTTTTTGTCGAGGAACAGCAGCCTTTCCGGGTTGTCCTTGTCGTCCGGCGCGTGGAGAAGAAGCACCGCGTCCGCGTCCTGCTCGATACTGCCGGATTCGCGCAGATCGGAGAGCCTCGGCGCGTCGTTGCGCTCGCTTGCACGGTTGAGCTGGCTTGCGGTCAGGATCGGGATTTTAAGCTCCATCGCCAGCGATTTAAGTGCCCGCGTGACAACGCCGACCGCCTCCGAGCGGTTGCTCGTCTTCTGCCCCGCGTCGAGAAGCTGCAAGTAATCGACGACGATCATATCCAGCCCGCATCTCGCGCGGATTCTTAGCGCCATGCGCCTTATGTCGCGCACGGTTCGCGCCCTCTCGCTGATAAAAAGCTGCTCGGAAGGGATTTCCGCGAAACTCTCCGCTACTTTGACAATCTCGCTGTCGTCCAGTTCGTGACGCTCGATCTTGTCAGACGATACGCGGCTTTTCTGCGCCACGATTCGCCCGACGATCTCATCCGCGCCCATCTCGCACGATACCAGCAGGATTTTCCGGCCAACGTCCAGCGCCTTAACCGCAAGGTGCAGCAGAAACGCAGACTTGCCGACCGACGGCCTCGCGCCGACGACGATCAGTTTTCCGCCCGCAATCATCAGCGCCCTGTCGAGCTTGGGAAAGCCCGTCTTTGTGACCGGCTCGACCGCTCCGCTTGTCAGTCGCGCGTAGAAGCCGCAAATCGCGTCTGTGCCGCTGATTACACCGCAGTCGTCTGTTTGTCCGCTGAGCGCATTTAATCGCATCACAGCGCCGTCTAGCAGCTCTGTCGTCGATATTTCGCCCTCGTTCGCCGTTCGCGCTGTCTCTAGGCATGTTTTGACGATCTCCCTGCGCATTGCCGCGAGGCGGATGTTGTCCGCCTGCTGGTCTGCAAGCGCCGTCGTGACGGTCTCCGCCGCGATGGTGATTGCCTCGTGGAGATCGTCATCGCTAAGAATCTCTTCGAGCGTCGCAAGGTCGCAAGGCCGTCCCTGTCTCTCAATCGCCAGCGCCGCCGAGAATATACGTCGGCAAACGGGCACGGTGAACCAATCGGCTTTCAGCCCCGCGTCCGTCGCTCTGGTGTCGCCCCTGATGATCGCGCCGCAAAAAGCCCGCTCAGAGATCGCGCGTGTGGCTTCTTGGCTCGGGTCGTTCATAGTTTATCCCTCCTGATGCGTTCGGCGGTTTTTCCGTCCATGTGTAGCCGGATGCTTTCTCTTTGCGGAGAATCCCGGAGATATACCGCCAGTCTCGGCTTTTCTCGGTCGCGCCCTGAATCCGGGATATGGCCTTGAGCAGATTGTCCGCTCCATGCTCCGCGCGTAGGTTGTCCATGGTGTCATAGTCGCCAGCAGCGCTGACAGGCAAGCCGACACGCCTTGCGGCTGTCTCCACGTCCTGCTGTTCCTGCCGCAGTCGCAGCAGTTCGTCGTCGCCGATGTCGTCGTAGGGGGTAGGGGGTACGTAACTACTACTACTCTTATTCTTATTCTTATTCTTATTCTTATTCTTATATATGTCGGCTTTGCTTTCGTCTGCTTCGGTCTGCTTGGCTTTGCTTGCTTCTGCTTCCGTTTGCTTCGGTGTGCTTGCGTCTGCTTCAATGTGCTTGACGTTGCTTTCCTCTGCTTCGCTTTGGTTCGCCTTGCTTGCGTCTGCTTCGGTCTGCTTGGCGCTTCCGCCCTTCTTCCCGCTCGCTCGCTTGGATTCGAGCGTTTCGGCGCACTGGTCAATCTTTAGCTTGATCGTGTCCCAGATGTACCATTCGTGCGCGTCCTCATCGAAATCAGGCTCTTCGCCGCGATACGCATAGGCCATCATGGCCATAAAAAGCCGACCGCGCTCTTCGTCCGTATATCGCCTGAGCATCGTCTCAAACTCCGGAAAAATTTTTAAGTAATCGAGCATGAGGTTCTCCTTTCTGGTTGTAAAATTGTGGCAAGCCCCGGAATCGAACCGGGCGCGTGGGCAAGGTGCTTCGCGTCAATCTTGTAAGAACGGAAGGAAAGGAAGAAACCTTGACGAATAGGGGGGGTGTTGCACCCGCGCGATGCCTTCCATGCTTGCCATGAGTGCCGCCGTTTTAGCCCGACGGCAGGCCGTTTGTGAAACGTCTTTTTATTTGCCGTCTTTCCGGCTGTCAGAAAAAATGTGCGTTGCCCAAACCTTTTGAGCCTATTGTTGTTGGTCTTTTGCTCGTCTTTCCGAGCCGCCAGTGTGTGTGAATTTGCCTGCCCTGTGTCCTCCTTTCTGTGGGCTGTACCGTTTCAAGCGGGGGGTGCTTGTTACAAAACATGGATTTCTCCTGCTGCTCGGCGCGCGGCGGTATCGAGCCGCCACTTATCGCGTAACGCCGCTTTACGTCACGCGGTTGCTCTCCTGAGCTGCGCACCATGTGCAAGGGTTTAGCCCTTGCTTCTGAGCCTGTAAACCTTGGCGATTTTCTCATCACAGATTTGCGGGCGTATGTGGTATCTGTTGCAAAACTCCGTTGTGCCTATCGTGTGGATTTCGACGTGATGAGCGCGGCATAGGGGCAAGCATTTCCGACCGATGTGCTGCACCTCGTCCCTGTCGTTTCCCATGCCGACCGCGTCCACATGGTGGAAATCCGCCTTCTGTCCGCAGATGCAGCACTTTTTCCGCATCAGACAAGCGTACACGTATCGGTCAATGTCGTCCGCCAGCTTGATCAGCGGTACATGTGTCGGAATGTCGTTTCGGAGGATGAAGTCAATTAAATAGCTGATATACTCCTTCGCCGTCGTTACGTCGCAGTCTGACAGGCTGAACAGCTCTTTTTCGAGCTGTTGGAGGTGGTTTGAAACGAAATCATGCTTCATCACGTCCTTGATCTCGTCCTTTTCGTAGCCGACCGCCTCCGCAATCTCGCCCATCAGAGCATAAGCCTTGCGGCGCTGCTCCGGGCTGATTCTTCGCCCGTCCGGCAAGCCAACCTGTACCTCGTTGTATTGGCGCTTGATGATCTTCTCCATATCGCCGTATGGGACGAAGACCACCAAGCCGCCATCAACAACGTCAACGATCTTTCCCGCTGTGATCTCCATTCGGGTTCTCCTTCTGCCAGAGGAAGACAAGCTTCTTGTTTTTCGCGTTCCGAATCGCTAGGCCGATGATATTCCGCTTGTCATCGTATGCGATTTTCTGGACTTCGAATTTGTCATACGTCATCGGCTTTCCGCTGCGATTCTGCTTGATTTCTACTTTTTCGGCGGGAATCCATATAAACGGCGCTGTGTACAGCTCTCGTCCGATTCCCCAGTTCACGCAAGCCCGCTTGAAACTGTCGGAGGCAAGCCCCTTGTCGGCTTCCGTGTTGCTTTCCGTCCCTGTGTCCTCCTTCTCGACCCAAGTATTCAGGTTCGAATTGTAGATGGAGACGACGCAGTTTGCGTTGTCCCTGTTGTGACGGCGCTGCCAGTTGAGAGCGCCGACCGTTTCATCAAGGATGCACATGTCGCACCGTGCGTCCTTGTAAAGCAAGAGCTGACAGCCTTTTTCGTTGATCTGCGCAACTCTGATGTCGATTTCGGATGCTTCGAGCTTCCGAAATTCCAGCTTTCCGTCTGCCATGTTCACCACTCCCTGTCCATCATGTCGCAGAATGGGTTCTCGTCGTCCTGCTGGGTGTCCCAGCTTGCTTCCCGGCCTGTCAGGCGCGGAGACCATTTCTCGCCCGTATAGGCCATATACAGCGCCAAATCACTTGACATAGCAGCTCACCGTCTGCCGAAGCTCTGCGCCCTCGACAGCCTTTCCGGCCTTCAAGGCTTCTTTGATTTTTGTCTTGTCCGGCTCGTACTTGGCCGGAATCTCGCGCATGTACTCGCTGGTCAGCTTGCTTGCGTCGATGATCTCCGCAGACGGCGGGTTTTTTCGGAAGAAGATGTTCACCTTTGCGGTTTCGAACTTTTCACCGCCCAGCGATTCGCCGAGATACGATTTCAGCTTTTCAAGCTGTCCTTCATACGCCTTCCGGCGCTCCGCGATGGCTTTTTCTTCCTTTTTCATTGCCTCGATGAGAACCGCCTGATTCTTAATGTAAAGCCCGGTGTTCTCAATCTTATCCTCTCGCGCCATTTGCAGCGCGTCCAGCGCTTCCGCGCCGATGATCTCGCCCGTTTCCGTGTCCACCAGCTCAAATCCTTGAAGCAGCGCCTCAATATTCGCGTCGATCTGGTACAAGGTCATACCGTTCATTCGGGTCTACCTCTCTTTCCTGTTCTCTGATGATCTGCGCCCGACGGCGTGAAGCGGCTTTGTTCCTCTGCATCGCCGCCCACGCATCGTAGCCCATCAGCTCGGCGGCCTCCTGCCGCTCGAGCTCCAACAGCTCACTTCGCATCTTCAAGCTCCTTGATTCGCTTGTTCAGGTTCTTGACGTATTCCTCGATCATAATGAGGGGAAGCGCCGAATAGCCGAATTTGTACATCAGATTCTCCGTCTCTTTCAGCGCCTCCAATACCGTTTTCTCATCCATTCTTCTTCCCCTCCTTGTCCATTTCCGCGATGATGCAGACGATCAGCAAGATCACCGCGCCAGCGAAAGCCGCCGCCAGCGTGTACGCAAGCGCCATGCCCAGCCCTTCAAGCAGCCGGGCAAGAAATCCGATAAACTGCGCTTTAAGCATTGATATTTCATCCTTTCCGTGGTATAATAACCACGTCATTTTTTGTTCTCTCTGGCCGTTCCGCGCTGCAACGCGGGGCGGTTCTTTTTTATTTCACGGTTTCCCACGTGAACCGCCCGTTCTGTCCGTTCCGCCACTGTCCCAAACCCTTAATCGCGCCATAGTTCAGCGCTTCTTCGATGACGTTCCACGTCAGGGCGACGCTCTTTGCCGTCTTCTCGTTGGCGATCAGCGTCAGCGTGAATTCGATCTCCCAGTCCGGTCGGATGATCTCACTTGCCGATACGCTGACGCGCGGCCCTTGCATCGTCATTGCCCGCAGCGGCCTTTCAAAGATTTCGTCCGCATCCGTCACGGGCTTGCCGCCGCGTGTGAAGTGGATGTATTCCGGCTCGACCAGGATGAGGTTGTCAACCTTCGTCGTCGGGCTTCCGATCTTGATCTGACTCTTGATGACACCCAGCGCCTCCTTGAGGAAGCCCTTAATGACGTAATCAGCCAGACACAGCACGCCGTCGTCACGCAGGAAGACCGTCAAGCCTTTCTTTTCCAGTTCTTCCTTCGGCAACATTGCCGTCTGTTCTTCGCCCTTTTCCTGCTTTGCGGCCTTCGCCGCGATGAACTCACTGTGTACCTTCGGGTTCGCCGCCTGCGCACCTAAGATGCGCGTCATGCCGTGCAGACGATATGTCCGTCTATCAAATTGAAGCATTTGATACTCTCCTTTTCATTTTTTTATTCAGTTTTCGATTGCTTTGCCCGCGCAGGGCGTAACGAAACATTGCTACACCGTTGCATTGGACTGCCATGCTACGCCATAGCTTAACTGAGCATTGGAGCGCATTGCCACAGCCAAACACTACCCAGCCCCGCCATGCTTCACCTTTGCGCTGGTTTTCATTGCATTGCCGCGGCTTAGCTCGACTGTGCTTTGCCGCAGCTTTGCTCGACGTCGCAGAACTCCGCATTGCCTTTGCTTCGCTGCGCAACGCTTCACCGTCGCGAGGAATAGCATGACCATGCCTGTGCTTACCTTGCGATTCTCAGGCGCGGCAGTTCCACGCCGTCAAACCCGGCTTGATACTCAAGCCCTTCGGCCTGCATCAACTCGTACAACCTGCGCTCTTCCAGCTTGGTCAGCGTTTCCGGGTGGTTGATCCGGTTGTACAGCGTCTTTGTCGAGACGCCGAGGTTCAGCGCCAGCTCGGCCTTGCTCATACCGGACACGCCGCAGAGCTGACCAACCTGCCGCCGGAAGAGATCGTCTTCCGCGTCCCAATTCCGCTGGCGCTTTTTCATGGTTAAACCTCCTTATCAAAGAATTGTGTCCAGTCAACATTCAATGCGTGAGCAATCTTTTTCGCTGTGTCAACCGTAGGGTCGCACAGCCCGCACTCGATTTGCCAGTAGGACGGCTGAGAAATGCCGGCCATTTCGGCAATGTCTTTTTGTCTCAGCCCTTTCTCGGTGCGGATATCCTTTAGCCACTGTCTAATCACTTTATCACCTGCCTTAGCTATCGGTTATTTTCTTAGTTCATGGCTATTATATCATAGCTCAAGGCTATTGTAAATAGTTTTTAACTATTTTTTTTATTCTTTACCAAGATAGTTTTTAGCTATATAATGGTATAAAGGAGGGCTGAAAAATGAACAGAATCAAACAATGTAGAGAAAAGTCAAACCTTAGTCAAAAATACGTTGCCGTTGCTCTCGGCGTGGCTGCACCTTCTGTCAGCAACTGGGAAAGCGGGAAGACAAAACCCTCGATGGATAATTACGTTAATCTAGCGAAACTTTTCGGCGTTTCCGTCGAATATCTGCTAGGCGTGGCGGACGAGGACGAAAGTGAAGAAAAAACTCCCACCGCTACTAGCGATGGGAGTAATAAAGAATATCAAGAGGTTTTTAATCTCCTGAATAATTGGAATCGTCAACGCGCTCTTGACTTTGCAAAAGGTCTTTTAACAGCTCAAGAAGAAGCTCCTTCTGGTGAGGATTCAGTTTATTAACTACTTTCATAAAATCGCTCGTCAGCACTTCGTTTTCATTCTTCACAAAAATCACCTCATTATAATAGTCGAAGGAGTCCGTGCTGATGTCTCGCATCAACTCGGTTTATTACTTACTCTCTCCGGCGGCGGCATTTCAAGCGGCCTGCGTGGCTGAGATAAAACAATAATAATTATCATCGGCGTCCCCTCCGTTGCTTACATTATATTCCTGTGGGAAGGCGAAAAGAATATGAAAAGAGGGTTAAGAAAATGAAAAGAATCGTTGCTCTGCTTCTTCTGGCGTTTGCTCTTCTTCCCGTGCACGTCACGGCCGAGAACGAGATCGACCCGAAAGATTGCATCCCGTTTCCGGCTGACTGCAAAAAGGCAGAAGTCGCCGCCACCGCTCTATATGCTGTCGATGTTCCTAATCCTCAAAGTTACGATTGGAGTTCAAGTGCGGAAGCCCTGCACGTCACGGAGGACGGCGTGTTCTCCCTGTTTATGGAGAAAGGTACGTTGACAGGCGTTCCGAAGGACGGCAAAGGGGAAACGATCAAAATATCATTGTCCGCGCCTGTGCCATATTTTAGCTCAAAGAACATCGTTGTTGATTCGTCGGAAGGTGAAGAGCTGATCGTTGAAACAGGAAGCGGTTTTATCACTGTCGGAAGAAGCGGTGACGACTGCTTCACCAGTGAAGAAATTGAGGGAAGAAAATACGGGCTTGCTGATGCTTACCGAATCATGCCCAAAAAAGAGGGCAAGGGCGCAATCATCTACACAATAAACATGAGCAAGCAATACAAGATCAACATCATAGTCAAAAAGTCTGCGCTCATGTCTGAAGAGGAACGCCAAGCCCTGATAGAAAAGGCAGGGGAGAACGCGAAAATCGTCATCGCGGGAAAGAACGTGAATGTCCGCGCGGATGCTTCCGCCGATGCCGACAAAGTCGGAAGCATCAAAGCGGGAGAAGAAGTTATCGTCACTCAGCCGTATTATACGGAGAAGTGGCATCAGATTCTCTATGACGGCGAGCTGTGCTATGCGTCGGCAAGCTATCTTGTAATCAAATAAGCGAATATAGGCAGAACGAAAGAAGGGGCTAAGAATTGGCTAGAGACGGAAAACCGGGGTGCTTGTCCCGCATTTTCAAAGCATTTTCCTATTTTTGCGTTGCAATCGTCATTTTGGCGTTCATCGGTACAGTAAACAAGCGCAGTAGTGAAGACACAGCAGCGCAGGATGAATCGAATGCGCAAGTTGAACAGACGACCGGCGAAGAGAAAACCCCAGCGCCAACAAAAACGCCGAAGCCGACGAAAACGCCAAAGCCGACAAAAACGCCGAAGCCGACAAACACACCAAAGCCAACAAATACGCCGAAACCGACAGCAACGCCTGAGCCTGATACCTTGCAAGGATGGGCAGAATCCGTCGCGGAGCGTGTGTTCTTCCCCGTTGACAGCGGCATTTCAACGCTGATATCCGTGACGTGCGAACAGGTTGACGGAGAAACCGCGCCGATGGTTACAGTGAACGTCGAATTTCCAGACGGAACGAAGAATGATTCCCGCGTAAGCGCGTTTCTTTCCAGAGCGGCAAAAATGAACCGATATATGTCGGAAGCGGCGAAGGAAGGAAAGATCAAATACGGTTCTCTGCTTGTCATCGGATGGACGACATATATAGATAAGTACGGAAACGAGAGCGACGGTCACGCTGTCGATATTCGCGTCAAGGCCAGCGAGGCCGCAAAGGTGAATTGGGAAAATTTTTCTTCCGATATGCTACCGGGGATCGCCGTCTCTTTCGGTATCAACCCGATCATCCGCGACGGCCTGTCGCTCGAATATTATGAAAAAATCCGCAAGTAATCGCTTGAAATGAAAACAAGCGATGTTTTGCCGATGCCGACAAAACATCAGGTCGCGCTGAGCGACAAAAAAAGGCGCGTCCTGATGGGCGCGTCTTTTCGTTTTAGCCTTTCGTGGGGCAATATGGTACCGGTGGGTGCGTGAATGCGATGCCGTAATCCTCAAGAGACAACGAATTGCCGAAACAGTTCTCTGCCTTAAAGCATTCGATCGCTCTGTTAAAAGCCATCTTCTTTTGCTCGTGGGTAAGTTCTTCCGGGAGTCCCTTCAAGCAAGCTCGCAGATTCTCTACGATTGCAAGCACGATTGTGTTTTCATCCGCGTGCATTTCGTTTTCCTCAAGCATGACCTCCGGGAGACGCAACGCAAACATTCGATTCACATCTTTCATGTGTTCACCGCCTTTCTTTTTTTATCATATGCCGATTTTTGAAGAATATACTATCAAATAATTATCAAAAGGGGGATTTTTTATGGCAAAAGCAAAAAAGCTGCCGTCCGGCAACTGGCGAACACAGGTTTACCTCGGTAAGGATGCAACGGGAAAGCCAATCGTTGAATCCTTTACCGCATCGACCGCCCGTGAATCTGAGCGCCTTGCCGCCGTCGCTGCTGCCGATCGCAAGCGGAAGAAGAAGCAAACGCTGACGCTCGGTCAGGCAATGGACGAGTTTATAGATACTTGCCGTGTACAGGGCTATTCGCCGTCCACGATTCCGGCGTATGTCTCGATACGGGAAAACAGCTTTCCGATGCTTGTCTCTTTACGCCTGGATCAAATCACAGAGCGGGATATCCAAAAAGCAATTGACGCAAGGGCTAAAGATCATGCTGTGAAAACGGTTCGGAATGAGTTTTACTTTCTGCGCTCTGTTTTGGGCAAATATGCGCCTGATTTGAATTTGTCCGGGATTGTCATAGCCAAAAGGAAGAAGTCGAAGAAGCAGCTTTTCTCCGAAGGCTGGGCGCGAGACGTGCTGACCTACGCCAAAGAGCATTGGGAAACGGATTTCTATCTTTATTGTTGCTTCATTGTGAGCGCGGGCTTGCGCCCTTCTGAGGCGTATGCTTTGACGTGGGGCGATCTGTCCGCTGAACCTGTTTCCGCAATCAGCAGAGACGGGAAAGCGTACAAAATGGGGCTTTTAAGCATCGACAAGGCCACAGTGCGCGATGAATCCCGCTCATACGTCAGAAAAAACGTCACAAAGACAGATGCAGGAGAACGCGCGCTTCGTCTCGACTGGTCTTTTTTCCAAAACTTGTACGACTGCAAGCCACGAGGCGCTGACCACGCCCAAATACTGACGCTAAAGCCTAACCTCGTTGACTACCGCTGGAAAAAATGCAGGGCGGCGCTTGGGCTTCCCGGAAAGATGCGCTTTTACGATCTGCGTCATTTTTTTGCAACGTCCGTCGCCTACTCCGGCGCGTCCGAAGAAGAGCTTGCCCGCGTCATGGGTCATTCAACGTCCGCTTTCTCCCATCAGGTGTACGTCGAGCTTTTCCACGAACGGCAGGAATCCGTAAACGCCGAGCTGGCCGCAGGAACGGCGGCGCTCTACGAATCCATCAAAAAGCCCGTGTGAAATTCCGTGTGAAATGATTTTGCAAAAGTTCACACAGGAAAGGAATGACGATACACGAAATGAGTAATAATTTACACTGAATAAAATAGAAGGCAAAAGAAAAAATCCAGAAACCTTTGTGGCCTCTGGATTTCCTGTTTGGTGCGGTAGATGGGACTTGAACCCATTTATTCCTGTTGTATTTACTAGCTTTTTTGTTCTTCGTGTGAAATTTCGTGTGAAATCGTGTCAAAAACAGCTAGTTTCGAGATGCTTTCAGTTTCCGGATTGCTGCCGCGTATGCCTTCGGCGCAACGATCTGCAATCCCTGAATCGTGTCTTCCAACGCATCGACAAGCTCAGCAGATGACAAGCCTGCACACGCAGCGCGGAACTCGCTTTCCGGCTCTGCTGCCATCAAGTACGCCGAAACGGGCGCTTCCCTCACATCCTGCACGGATTCGCTTGCCATGTGCGCCCGAAGACCGTATAGCACCGCCAGGCGTTCAGCGTCTTTCACGCTCGTCCCTTCGCGCTTGATCTTGGTGATGGTTTCGTCGATCTCTTTCAGGTCGATCAATGCCGCTCACCGCCCGTCAGGCGTTGCGCAGCTCGTCCATCGCGCGGCGGATGATTTCGCGCTGTTCGCCGGTCGCGTCGCGCATGATCTCTTCCATCTTGCGCATCATGCTTTCTCGCCCGTCGTCGCTGCTGTAATGCCCGCGCACGTAATGCTCGCCGCGCCGGTCGTTGCGTCCATAGCTTCCGCGCACGTCAGCGCGCCACTCCGCGCTGTTGCTGTACCCTTCGTCCTCAAGGATTTCGATTTTATCAATATTTTTGATGGTGTCGGTCAGTTTGTGGACAGTTTCGAGGTCGCCTGGGTTCATGTCACGCTTGGCGGCGATTTTGTCCAGCTCATCGCAAAGCATATCGCGCAAGTCGCGCATTGCTTTCATGCTCATACTTTTCTCCTTTCTCACGCCTGCCGCGTGACGATCAGGTTTGCGTTGGCAACGTCAATCGCTTGCGCACTGGTGTTTTTCAGCGCGACGGTTACGCAGCATCCACGCGGCACATCGACAAACGCAGAGACGGAAACATTAAAATAGTTCTCGACCGCCGCAGGGGTGACGATAGCGACGGCGCTATTCAGCGTCTCGCCGTTTATCGTCAGCGCAACGGAGATCGCTTCAACCGTTCCGCCCGTCGGAATGGCAATGTTCCCGACGAAGTCCACAAAGTACCGCGCTCGGCACTGGTTCGTCAGGCCGCGAAGCGTTACGATTCCCGCGCCCTCTCGATGGACGATGCACGGAGAGCCGCCAATCGGCGTTTCGGTCAATGCCAGATTTTGGCCAGCCGCGACAAGCGCCGTGCTGGCGTTGGTATACTCAGCCATAGATTATCTCCTTTCATAAGAAACGGCGGGACACATTCGCCCCGCCGTCGTTGCAGAATCAGCTCAGGGCTGAACAGCTCGGTCACGCCGAACAGTTGCATCTCTTATGCGATTTTAGCAGCCACAACCGGCGTTAGCAGCACAGCCATAACCGTAACCGCCCGTGTAGGGGTTCGGCACCTGATACGCAGGGATGGCGACAGGCTGACGCAGCGCGTTGATGATCTGCGCAGTCTGCGCCCCCATCTCCGTGGTCAGAAGCGCCGACTGACGCTCCTGCGACGCGGCGCGGCGAAGATCGGTGTTTTCTGCCTGCAACGTGGCGATCTTGTCCTGCGTCAGGAAGTCGAGAATCGCGCGGCTGTTGGCGTTTTGATTGTCGATCACGTCGCGGGTGTTATTGTTAAGCGTGTTCTGGATGGCACAGAAACCCTGCTGCATCTGGTTGCGCGTGTCGCAAGCCTGAGTAGCGAGGTTGTAATTCACACCCTGAATCGCTTCGCGCGTCTCGCAGCAGCAGTTCGCCTGCTGCATCTGCATCGCAAAGAGCTGCTGCATGAGCGCCGCCTGCTGGTTGGCGCGAGAAAGCTCCGCCGCGCTGAAACCGCTATTGACGGCGTTGGTGATGGCGTAGGTGGTGTCACAAAGCCCGTTCTGGATGGCACGGATGCCGTTGTCAATACCGTTGATGGCAAAGCCTTCATTGATGTCTGCGCGGGTCGCGTAGCCTTGGAAGCCCGGAGAATTTGCGCCGTTATTGCCGAAGCCGCCGCCCCAGCCGCAGAACATGAAGAGGAACAGAACGATGATCCACCATGCACCATTCCCGTCTCCAAACATGCCGCCGTTATTGCGATTTCCGCCCGTTAACGCCGCGATATCGGCGGGGGTCATTTCTGAAGTAGTCAAAGACATTTCCACACGTCCTTTCGTTTTTTATCGCTAACCGTGCGCACGGATTTAGCCGCTAGAGACCTTCAAAAAGGCTTTGGAACTGGTGGGCGATGCCGTAGAGCTGGTTAAACTGCTGCTGCGTCATCTTGCCGCTGTTGAGTAGGCGCTGAACCTCTTGCTGCGGATCGCCTCTAAACTCAGATTTGAACCGCTTGAACTCCTGCGCCATCTGCTGAAACTGTCCCATCTGTCCGGGAAGATTCCGAGACATGCCCTGCATCGCATTAAACAGCGGGTTGCTCATCGGTTGCATCCTCCTTTTTTCTGTTCGGCTTTTTTGTCAGCGCATCGACACGCGCCACGAGCGCGTTGAAGTCGTCGCGGGTTACATACTCGGCTGATTGCACGGAAGGCTCGGCTTGCCTCGACGCTGTCCTCTCGGTGTAGTCAAAGATTCGCATAGACGGCATACCGCTTGCGTCCGCAGATTTGAGATAAAACGTCAAAGATTCGCTGTCCATCAGCAGAACGCCGCTTCCGGGGCTGACCGGGTAGCTTTTCGCCGCCGCTTCGCCTTGCACCCAGATGATTCCGCCGCTATTTTGAGCTGGCGCTTGCTGCGCTGGCTGCTGCGGCATGTATGGTTGTGATCTGAGCTGCGCGAGTTGGTCTTGCATAGGTGGGTAATAACCGCCGTATGGCTGCTGCCAACCTTGAATCGGATAGGCCATAAATCATCCCTCCCAGTAGTAAAGGGGCGTTTCGCCGCCGCTGTCCCATGTGTCATACCAATCACCGTCCACGACCGCGAGAACGTGTCCATTTGTCGCCAAAACATAAACGCCGCGCGGAAAGTCTCGGCAGAAATCCGAAACCGTGTAGCAGTCCGGGCACGTCTCCGGGATGCTGTGACGCTTGAAGCCTTTGCGCCTAAGATACGCGCCCCAGACGTGATTTGCGTTCGGCATATCCCCAGCGCAAAAGCCGTCAAGGCAAAGCGCAATGAAGACGCTTTCCCATGTTTGGCCTGTGGCCTTGCTTACAGCTCTAATTGCACAGTCGCCGACGCGAGATCGAAAAGGGTTTGGATTAAACGGAACAAACACGCTCTCACCTGCTTCTGCCTTCATTTTGGCATAAAAAAAGGACGTGCACCTATCAGATGCACGTCAGATTTATATCGGGTTTTTGTCAGTCCCACATGTGTTCGAGCGCCGCCTCGTGCCACTCAGTCTCCATGTCGCTGACGGCCTTTTCCCATTCCTCGCCGTCAAGGATGCGCTCGACGGCTTTTCTGCCTGCGCTGGCCTTGCGGTAGTTGGCGGCTCGAGAGTAGCTTTCTGCTCGGAGCATCGCGGCCGCCATCGGGTATTGTGCGCTCAGCTCCGCCGGATCGCTCTTGGGCTTTGCGGGATAGATGCCGTCGCCGCTGTGCACAGCCCGTGAAAACGCTTCGCGGTAGGCCGCCCACTCTTCTCTCGCCGCCTCGAGCTCCTTGAGACCCGGGATCGCGTCGCGGAACTTGTGGCGGCGTTCGGCAATTTTGTACTCTTCGCTCTTTTTCATTTTGTTTCCTCCGATCACGTTGTTTCCTTGTTCTTATGGCTATATTATAAACTGTTTTAATTTACTTGTCAAGCGATTTATAAATAATTTTTTTATTTTACAAAAAAAGAAGCCCCGGCCATCAGGCCGGGGATATCTTATAGTTTTGTATACGCTTTCAAGATTTTGTGGTGTCGCACCGCGCCATCATACCAGATAAGCGCTGGCTCGTCGCCCCAGTTGTCAAGCACCATCGGGAGCGGATAAACAACCCCGTCGCCAAAATTAACGAGCGGCTGACCGTAGCAATTCTCGCCGTCAACGTTCGGTACCTCCACGATGATCTCATCATAGATTTCGCTCTGCGGGCATGCCCACGTATAAACCGGCTGATATTCGTGCGCCAGAACACCATAAGATTTGTAAATTGGGATTTTCATGTTTTTTCTTCCTTTCCTTTTTTGTCGGTTAATATTTTGTTGATTTTAACCGAGCCGATCCCTCTTGCTGCCAAACTCACCGCCAACGAGGACGCGCGGCAAGCCCCTATACATTATCGCGTCTTCGCCACGCGAATCTACCCAGCGCGCACTAGCGATCTTGTCAACAGTCATCGGCGGATCATCCTGCCATCTCGCGAGGGTAAACTGCACGCCCTCGGACTGGATCACCGCCATCACTCCGATTTCCGGGTGCTCGACGAGGTAGAAAATGCCGTAATCGTCGATCACCGTCTCGGACACGATTGGGAGTGCCAGCGTGCATCCAGTCTCCCAATCATAGACGGCCAGCCTCTGCGCGTCGCCCCGAAGGTAGGCGGTCGAAACGCCCAGCGCGTCCGCCAGCGCAGGCAGAATCTTGTTTCCGGGGTTGCTCTGCCCACCCTCGTAATTATTGAGCTGCTGGGCGGATATACCCATCTTATCCGCCAGCTCCTTCTGTTTCAATCCGCGCAAGACGCGCAGCTGTTTAATGTTCATGTTTTTTCCCCTTTCCGTTTCTTGACAAATGTAATTAGTCGTCTTATAATAATGGTGTCTCGGAGGCGACGCCCCGAAGACGGCCACGAGGCAACGCCTCGTGTGGATTGAAACGTTGACTTATCTAGTGCAAAATCAACTAGGCAAGAGGAAAATCGGGGGAGCAATCTCCCGATTTTTCTTTTTGGCTTTTCAATATTTGGTCAATCTCAGAGATGCGAAGCAAAAGCCGTTCTCGTTCTGCCGCCAACGCCTCGCGGTCAATTTTGCACGATCCTTTTTTAATCTCAAATTCGATTTTATCGTCTTGCGATTTGTTGCGCTTGATTTCCTGTTCTGCGAATTGTAAGGGGACGTTATAAATCTCGACAACGCTACCAGCGGGAATGACCGTTCGCCAGTTTTTAACACTTCCGCCGCTCTGAGGCGCTCCTGCGGCGAAAGCTGCGTCAGGGCCAACCTGAGCGCCTGAATCTCTGCCGTATGCTCGAGCGATGACCTTGCCAAGTAGACAGTAAGCACTACACAAGGCCGACCGTTCCGCAGCAAAAGTGGCGATGACCGTAACTTTCTCGTTCTGCTCTTGATCGTCCTCGCCGTAAATCTCTCGCATGATTTTGCGTGCCACATCGACGCTCTGGGCATTGATGCGCCAGCGTTTGCTAGAGGCATCCCATCTGGCACCAATTTGCTTAATGCGCTGGACATATACCGGATTATACGGCGTTGTCAAGTATGCCTGATCATCCTTAATCTCGACTACAAATTTGCTCATCATGTACCTCCTTACATCTTAAACACTCGGCAAAAAATCAGGATTGACCGGGATTTCGTCGTCGGGGTGGCAGCCGTTCCACCTGTGGCGAAACAAACTGCCACACATCTCGACATGAGAATACGTGATTGTGCCCTCGTAATATCCAAGTTCTTCGTAGATCGCGGCGGCGTGATCGCGTGGCATGGCCGTCAGCCAGTGCTTGACGGCGGATTCGTTTAGCGTGTCAAAGATTCTGCGCGCGATGATAGCGAATTGCTCATCATCATCTGCGTCATCGGGACGGTTGCCCCATCCGCCCATCATTCGAGCGGCGGGCGTTAATGCGAAATCCATTCCGCCCGCGTATTCTTCTGCGTAACGGTTGACAAGCCGATCCTCGAGGTCGGAATCCCAGCAAACGGTGCGGGAATACTTGAGAGGGATCAGGGCGTCATCAATGCGCTTCTTTGCTTCGATAATAGTCATGTTGTTCCTTCCTTTCTGCTTTTACGCAGCGACGAGCGCGCCGGTCATGTTGTCGATGTAGCCGATCTCAAGATCGCGCTTGCGGTTCCAGGCTTACCCCAAAATCATCGGGTACCGTGATAACAGGGCGTCCGGGCTTGTCCTCCATGCGCTCACTGATACCAAGGATCTGGGCGCTAGGCTTGTACTGGGAAAAGTAAGCGGCGGCTTGCTCTGTGGTCTGGGCGTTTATTCCAATGCACTGGTAGACGTCGTTTCGCTCATAGCTAATGATGTACTTCAATTTTGTTTTCTCCGATCTGGTTGTTTTCCTTGTTCTTTATGTCTGTATTGTACATTATTTTAATTTACTTGTAAAGTGTTTTTCAAATTATTTTTATTTATTTTTTGCATTAAAAAAAGCCCCAGCCATCAGGCCGGGGTATTATCATCCGTATATATAGATGCAGACATTCGTCTTTTAATTTCGCGAATGCTACGGCTGACGGTCGCCGGAGACATGCCCAGCGTCATGCTGATCTGCACGATGCTGTAACCACGCCAGAGCAAATCAAAGACCTGACCCAGCCGGACGTGCTCGTCAAAGCCGCAGCGGCGGGCGATTTCTTCTTTCGTGCGCCTGTCAAAATCAAGGCGCACGGGAAACCGCCTCCCTTATCCCTCCTTGGGCTTGTCGTAGGTCATCGCCTGCGCGCTGTCGCTGATGCCCTTGGTCGTCGGGTCGGCGATCACGCCGATCATGCCCAGCACCGTCAGGATCGCGTTGACGGCAGTCAAAAGCGCGTCCTGCTGCACCGTCGGCGTTACGCCAAACAGCGCCAGCAGATTATAAACAAACGCGATCACCAGCGCCAGAAACGACGCCAGAAACGTCTTGTTGTGAAAGCGTACCAACCAGTTAATCCTCATACCTTGATATCTCCTTTTAAGTCTCGTATGTCATGCTGAAGCTCTTTGACCTCGCCCTCAAGCTTGTACGTCCTCTCGACGATACTGTTGTGCTTGTTGACCTTAGTCTCAAGCTGTTGAATGCGATATTGCATCAGCTTATTGGATGCAAGCACGCCTGCAAGGCTGCCGACCGCGCTTGCAACCGCCGGAAGCCATGTCATCAAGTCCACCTATCCGTCACCTCATCAGTCTTTTGTAATCCTCCACCGCCCGACCAGCGTCACATATGTGCCGTTGCCGTCGGTCAGCGTGGTTGTGCTGGCAGTCTCTTCGCCGCCGTCATCCTCCGCGTCATCTGCGCCTGGCGCGTCCTCGACGATGTAATCCGCCGACATGTAGCCTTCCGCGCCAGCCTGCGTCTTGCCGTAAATCCAGCCTGTCCCTGCCTCGCGCAGCACGTTGACACGCTCGCCGTCGTAGACCTTGCCGATCACAGCCGCTCGCGTGGAAGCGCCCTCACGCAGATTGACGTAACTGCCCGCCCTTTGCGTCTTGACCGTTGCGTTGCCAAACATAGTATCACCTCCCTCATCGTTATCTGAATAACTGACCGCCTTTAGCGGGGCGGCGAACGACCAATTTTGCGACACGGGCGACGCGACAAAGCCCGTCTTTGTGCTCTGCGCGTTGAGCACTTTTCCGTCGTCGCCCATCAGACCGATATGATAGACATCGCCGGGCTGCTGGCCAAACCAGCGGTTGCCGCCGTTGTCGCTATCGTCTCGCCACGCCCGCAACTTAAAGACCGCATAACCCGGTTTTGCCTTCGCCACAGGCACATACTCACCGACGCGCAAATGTGCAATGGAGTTGCTGCCGTGCTCGATGCTCGCGCCGAGCTGTCTGTACGCCCACACAAAAGCCCCTGAGCAGTCCACGCAACCCTCACGCGCTGCGCCCCACTCATACGCCCAGTGCTCGTCCAGCATGCGCCTAAATAGCGCGATAAGCGCGTTCGCCCGAATCATTGACACCCACCTCCCTTAGACGATTGAAAGGCCGTCGTCAGCTTCTTCCCTTTCTGCCGCGTCCAGCGCATCATAATATGCCTGCGCAAGGGCTTCAATTTCCGTGATGTCGTCCTCTGTCAGCAGGCCGCTGTCCAGATGGGTGTATGCCTTGTCCAGCCAGTACGCCACGTCGCGTCTGGCGGCGATCTCGCGCTTAATAGAGCGCAGGGTCAGGTCGTGCCGGGCTTTGCTTTTGATAGCCATATGCTTTCCCTCCTTTAGGTCGCAGTCATAGACGCAATCGCGTCCTCAAGATTTTTGATCACAATGTTGACGTCTCGTTGATAGTCCAGTTTCAGCCCCGCGCCGTCGCTCGCTTGCACCACGGTGTCGGGCGCGTAGGTAGTCAGCGCTTTGTAGGCGGCGAGTTCGGCGGGGGTGAGCGGGGTTTCGATGGGGGTGGCGATCCTGTATACAACTCGACAAGGTTTATCTGTAAAGTATTTAACCAGTGCAGTTTTTCGTTCATCCACGGTGCTTGCTTCGCTTAGTCCTAAGTAGGAGTTTTCGATTATGAAATCGACAGAATTATCTTCGACATAATTTATCGAGTTTATGATTCTACCCCATACATCACGCGCCCATGGCAGCGCTTCGCAAAATACGCATTTTTCGAGTCGCATACCTTTGCTCGTTTTTTGTGGAGTTGCTAAACGCGCACTTGTGGCTGCAGTAACGTTTGTATACACGTTCGTCACAGAAATACCATTTGCATTTTTAGCATTAATCACGAAACTTGCGATTCTCTGCACCTTCACTCCTCTCTCTAAGTCAATCTCATCGCACACCCACTGCTGTCCCTGCGGGTCAGTGTAGTTGCCGCCAGAGGTGACAGGAATACCGGGTAAGCCGTTAGAGGTGGGCAGGGTGAGAGTTTGCGTTTTGCCGTTCCCATCGCTCAAGGTCACCACCACGCTCCCGCCGTCACCAGCGCTCACGATAGGAACAGGTGCATCCGGTGTGGGCGTGCCGTCCTGCGTGCTCTTGCCGTACACGGTCAAACCGCGCAGCGGAGCGGCAAAGGCATCATCAACGGCAATCGGGTTGCCCGTCTCGCTGCCCACAAGGATGTTCTGCCGGGCTGCATCCGCCGCCCCGATGTTCTCCCTTACCTGCGCCTTTTGCGCATCATCAAGCGTCTGCGCCGTATACAGCACAACTTCCTGCGGCGCGTCTTTTCCCGGGTCGCCCTTCTCGCCCTGCGCGCCCGGTGCGCCCGGGTCGCCCTTCTCGCCTTTCGCGCCGGGGTCGCCCTTTTCGCCCTGCGGGCCTTGCGGCCCCACAAAGTCGCCGTTGTCCAACCGCCGCTGTACTTCGTCCGCGACCGCTTGCGCGGCGTTTCCCGCTCGTTCAACGTCGGCCAGTGTGCCAGTCGCTTTGTCGATCCATGTTTCAACAGGATCAGGCGCTGGGGCAGTTGCGTTGCCAAGAGACTCGCCGATGCGCGTACAGGCAATCGCGGTCTTGATGATCGTGCCATCCGCGTCTTGGATTGTGATTTGGGCTTGCCCGCTTCCGGTTTTATTGCCGATGTCCGCTCTCGTGATCTCTCACGTCAGGATACCGTCCTCTTGCTTCACCGCCGCCGGATACTCCGCCCGGCCAGGCGGCTTGACCGTGATCGACGCAATAGCATCCGGATACTGGCTCAATATGCTTTTTATGTCGATCAGTACCCGCGTCGCGCGATTTTCGCCGACGCGCCCAAGCAGAAGCGCTTGATCGCCAAAACGGTCAAGCGACAGAATGATATCACGCATCACGCTCTCTCCCCTTCGTTTAACTCAAGTTCAATGTAGCGCTCTTGTGTCACTCCGTCACGAGGTCTTCGCAACCGCTGTCAATCAGGACTTCCCTGACCTTCTCCTTGAGCAGGCGCGGAACCTGCGCGTAGGTCTTCTTGCCAAGCATAATCTGCTGTGCCCATAACATAGCCATCATATCTTCTTCCTTTCTGCTCATTATAATGAGCCGTCCAAAAATGTTAAGCATACACAATCTCGCTCATCTCGAGGATGCATTGCAGCAGGGTTTCGTTCTGGTTTTCAAGCGTCTTGATGCGTTCTTCCTGCGTCGGCTTCGGTTCTCCCGGTTCCGGCACTTCCGGCTCGACGTACACGCTGCCGTCGTCGGAGAGCTGCACCGCGTTGTCAAGGGTGCGGTAAACGGTCGTGTAGCCGCTGAAATCGCCGAGCTGGGTCACGCCGTCCATGCGCCACGTCGTAAAGCCTGTTGTTGGAGCGTCGGCGATACCACCAAGCTCAATAACATGCTCACTGTGTCGCGAAAACGTTACTTCCCGGATTTCATCCGAGGTGTTTATCTTGATTTTAATCATCATTATCCCCACTTACAGCGTTTTCCAAGTGACTTGTTTATTGCCATTTATCTGCGCTCCCGAGTATGCTGTTCCATCAGAAGCAACGCCCAAATAGTAAGTATCGCTGACAAAACTTCCCGGCCAACTGCTTCCGGTAATACGGATAAACCCACCATAGTCAGCAGGCATTGTATTCCCCTTATTTTTTTCGGTGTAAAAACCTCCTTGTTTCAATGATGTAATGTCGTTCTTAATGGTTTTGACAGCTTCCGCACTAGCTACTTTTTTAGACAAGTCCGTGCTCGCCATAATCTCTTCTAATGTCAGCGCGTCAGATTGATTGATTTTAGCGTCAACATCGGTCTTTAGCTGACTAAGCTCATCCCCCGTCGCCTTTGCGTCCGCAGCCTTTCCCGCCTGCGTCAGCGTCGCGTCCGTGCCGGAGAGCGCCCCCACATCCGCCGCCGTCGGCATCCAGTCGTCAGCACGCGCCCCAACGTCCGCTGCGGTCAACGTCACTTTCCCCGCCTCGTCCGGTGCCTTTCCGTTGATCGTCAGGCTCCCGATGTTCCCCGTGTCGCCGCGCGGGATCGTCAGCTCGATCACCGGCGCTTCCGCCGTGCCGGTCTGTTTGACGCTCGCCGCCGTGCCCGGTTCGCCGGTCTTGACTTGCACCGTGATCTGAGGGGTTGCGCCCGGATCGCCTTTATCGCCTTTCGACAGGCCGAGCGCGATATTGTAGTGCCCGCCCACCTCGGTCAGCTCTGCCGTCGGTGCAGCGCCCGCCGCAAGGCCGGTCGCCGTGATGGTCATGTCGTCGATCTTCGTTGCGGCTGCTGATGCTGCGGAAGCTGCGGATGTGGCCGCATTTGCCGCGCTATTTGCCGCTGATGCGTTCGTGTTAGCCGCGCTTGCCGCTTGCCTTGCGCTGGTTGCTGCGGAGTTTGCTGCCGATGCAGCTTGATTCGCGGCCTTCGCCGCCGATTCTGCGGCGGAAATCTGCGCCAGAAGCTCATCAAGCGACGGAATAACGTTTTCCTCATCGACAATCGCGTCCGTCATGCTGCGCACGACGTAGCCGTTTCCCCAAAATACAGACTTTCGGCTTTCGCCGATGGAAACCTTAATGATAAGGTTGAAGTTGCCGACGACGTAATAGCAGCCCTCCGTAATCGTGAGGGTCACAATATTGCCGCTGATCGTTCCCGCAATGGGAACGGTACACCCGTCTGCGCGGATAAAATAGCCCTGAGCGCTTGCACCGCTCAAGTCCATTTCTTCAGCGCCTCGATAGAGAGAAAGCTCGAAGATATGCGCGTTCTTGTCGCCTGACGCATACAGCGACTTTAGCGGGGTCATCTGGATTTCAGCGTCAACGTCAATTCTGCGCTTGAATACGCCGAGATTCAAGGGTCATCACTCCTTTACCAGCTTCACAAGCACGCTGCCGTTTTTGTTGCGCTGGATGGCTGCAAGTTCGATAAATCCTTCATAGGTTTCAGTTACACCGGGTTTTGTCTCGTCCGTTTTTTCGATTTTGCCGTTTTCTTCAAAGTCGGCGGCGATTTCCGACAGGAGACGATTATCGGCGAGTTCGATCATCAGACTTCCAGATTCGTCAGTCGGGCCGAACGCCCAGTTTACATCAAGCGTCTTGCCCTTGCTCGTCGTGATTTTCATTTTCTTCCTCCTTCTGAGCCTTTTCAATCGCGTCAACACAATTATTGATTGAGCGCATCGCTCCTGCAAGCAATTCAGCGTCAGCACCAAGCACATGGACACGGGCAAGCGCCGCGTTCACGTTGCGGAGAAGTATGTTGATTTTCATGTTTCCTCCTATGCCATCAAAAGTGTGAATGTGTCAGTGCTTACGCTGGCGCACTCGTAAAACTCCATGTTTGTTGTGCCTGACGGAGCCATTGCATACCGTTTTTTTCTTGTCACGCCGGTTACAACGGTCACGCTTTCCCAGCGCGCCTGTTTTCCTCCAATATTGATGCTGCTAATCTCCGCATAGTTAGCGCTCAAGGATTTAGTATTCAGTGCCGCTGTTGTCACGTATGAGCTGTCGGTGATTTTGATTTCTGCAATCTCCGCATTAAATTTGGACATCGTAACATATCCATCCAGCGCGATCTTGTCCGCCTTCAGCTCGATTTTGCTTTCTGCCGCGCTAATGTTGATTTCCGCACTTGAGACGCGCTCGCCTAGATCGGTAACGGTTTTGTTGTCTGCCTTTATCGTAACCAGACCACCACCAGCGGCAGTCGCAGAGATGGCGGCGTTCACGTCCTCAATCTTGTTGTGCCGACCGACAAGCATTGATACAAGACCGCCGTTGTCACTCGATGCGGTAATCAAGGCGTTAATCGTCTCAACGTCTCCCGCCCAATTTCCCGTGATCGCTTGCTTCGTCGCGTATAGATCGGCGTGATTCGCCTCAATCTTCACGCCCGCTTCTTTAACCCACGCCTCCGTTGCGCTGGTGAAAGAATCTGTCTTTTTAAGCATATCGAGCACGGATGTTTGCGAAAGCCCCGTTCCTTTGGATGTTCCGCCGCCGATATACTTTTTGGTGCTGTTCTGCGACGATCCGCCTGTAACGGTGTTGTCCAGCCGCACGAGGTCTTCCGCCGTGTCGCGGATGTTGCTTGCAAGCGTCAGCCTTACGCCGCGCGGGTCACCGTAAACGTCGGTGATGCTGCGCACAAGGATTCGCTCTTCCATCTTCACGTCGTAATCAGGGAGCGCAAGCCGGAAAAGTCGCCCGGTTCGGAAGGAATCGAGGCTTTCCCCGGTCGCGGTCGCCAAATCAACGCCGTTGATCTCAATGCTGATTCGCGGGTTTTTGTGGTCTTCGAGGTATCGCGTGATGTAGCTTTTCAAGCTCTCAGCGGTCACGCCCTCTCCGGCGGTGATCGTCTTCGTAATGATGCCCCACACGCTGACGGTCGAGCTGTCAATGTAGTGCGGTTCTGGGAGATTTTTGCAGTAAATCCGCGTGCAGAACTCGTCATCGGATATCGAGATGCTGACGCTTTCGAGGTTTCGGCTTAGTCGCCCCTCGCAACTCGCGGTCGTTTCGACCGGTACAACGTTCACCCGCCACGGGAAACCGTGCGTATCGTCAAATTCGAGCGCGTAGCCGTCTTTCTCGTCGCCGACCACTTCCGTCATAGCAGACAGGATGTTGTTGCAGTCATACTCATATTCGATGCTTGCACTTTTCGCACAAGTGCCTAGAACCCAAGGCTTTTGACCGTTTATAAGCGTCGTCTGGTTTGCCAGCATCGCCGTCAGCACTTCGGCGCATGTTCCGCTGTACTTCCCCTCGCCGGGAATGATCGCATCGCCGAGAATCGCCGCGCTGTGCTCTAGGTCAACGTCTCCTGTGATGACATAGCACTCAGACGCGCCAGAAACTCGGTAGAAGCCCGCACTGCCGTCGATGGTATAAAGCTCTACCAATGCGTGGAAAGGCGCTCCCTCGCCCGGAGGAAGCGTCATGGAAGCATCATGCGGCGGTACAAGCCGCTCGTTGATGGACAGCGTAACGGGATGGAGGCGGCACACCTCGCGGAGCTGCGCGTCAAGCAGACGCGGAAGCCTTACGCTCATGTGTAATACCCCCTCACGCCGAATCTCGTCTTCGCTTTTCCATCTGTGGAGACAGACAGCTTGCCAAACTTCCCGGCTTCAAGCCGTAGCTCGTCGCTTGATTCTGCCGTCCGCTTGCTCAGTACACTTTCGTTTCCGATTCGCGCGTAAAAAACGCCGTGCTCGTCCGTTCCGACTTCCAGCGCCGATCCGGAAGGGAGCGCAAGCCCGGAGAAGTGCAGCGCGGTTTGTCCGGCTGTCAGGTCTACGGTCGTGATCGCGTCCGTTCCGGCATTGGTCACGCTTGCCCACACGCGGGAATCGTCCGCAAAGCCCGGCGCAATCATTTGAGCTTCGCCGTTCCCGTCAACCGTCGCGTTTCGCGGGTATTCGCTCTCCCAGAATGGGATTTCAAAAGCCGTGAACGTCGCCGTCAGGCTGTTTGTCCAGCGCAGAGCGGAGAAGTTCGGCAACGTCTCGCAGATGACGTGCAGCCGCCTTTCGGGTCGGTCATTCGTCGTCAGAACGCCGCCGAGGATCGCCCACTCCGTCACTTTCTCCGCGATGAGGGCGCGGCGAACGGTGTTCTGCTCGTGGATTTCAAATTTTACCTCGACGCTCAGGCTGTTCGTCGTGCGCTTCGTGATTCGCTGTCCGTTTCTCCCTGCAAGTGGTGTCGTCACAAGATCGCGCACGGGCGAAACGGTGCTCACGTCAAGCACATAGATTGCCGGGTCGATGCTCGACAGATCAATGCCGTTCAACCGGCAGGCGTATCTCGTCATCATACGTTTGCATACCTCATAGCTCTTGCACCCTTTGCGATGTTGCGGCTCACGCGCTGCGTCACAAGATCGCCCACTCTATCCGCGCCCATGTACACGCCCACGCCGTCAAGCGCTTCGCGTACAGCGACAGCGACGGCTTGGCTGATGCTCTCCGCGCTGATACCGCCGACGTTTCCGGCGCGGTAGGCCGTCGCATCTGCGCGGTTCAGGACGGTTTCTCCGGCGTGGAGCTTGGCGACAAAGTTGTCATATGGCACATAGTCAAGGCCGGTCGCAAAGCTGCGCCCTGCACCGTAGTTCTTATCCTTTCCCCAGTTCGACGGGTTAATCCACGCGGAATCCCACGCGGCAGAGGCCGCGCCAGCAACGCCGCCGCTCTCCCAGCCCTCTTGGATGGATTTAATGCTCTTTTCGGCGTTTGTGGAATTAAGGCTATTGACAAACGCACTCCACGCGGATTGAATGCCAGAGACAAGACCTGCGACTGTTTCAAGCGCCGCTGTCACGCCGCTCATAAATCCCTCCGGGACGTGCGTGTTAATAAAGTTTGTAAACGCTGTTTTCGCCTTGTCCGCCCATCGCTTGATATCTTCCCAGTGCGTGATAATCAACGCAAGAACGCCGGAAACGAGCAGAAGAGGCGATTTCATGGCAATCCACGCGGTAACAATGCCGCCAAGAACAGTCCCCGCCGTTTGAAAAAGAGGATCATCAACAAAGGCGCTGAAATCCTCTAGAAATCCCTCTACGTTTTCGGCTGTCTCCTTGTCAAAGCCGTTGAAGAGCAGCGTCAAGAAGTCTACAACGCCCGTGAAGATCATACCTGCAATGTTGCCGAATGAGCTGGCAATATCAAAGAGCGCCTGTGCGGTGTCGCTCGGCTCTTCTTCGCCGCTGCTCCACGCCAGAATCTTATCCAGCAGATCAATAACGCCGTCAAAGACATATCCGGCCATATCGCCGAGGCTTGACGCAAGCATGCCAAGACGCATCTGCACGGTTTCGTCAGACAGAAACTCGCTCAGCTTTTTCACGACTGGCGTTAGCGATTCGTAAAACGGGGCGCCAATAACAGCCAGAACATCCTTCCAAACGCGCTGCAAGTTTCCGACGACGTTCACCCAGCCGTCCATTTCACGCGCTGCTTGCCCGGTTGCGCCGCTCTGGTCATAGATTTCTTGCGCAACGTTGAGCATGAGATTCTGTTTCTGCGCTTCGGTCAGATTCGTCCATTTCGTGCCGTACAGCTCGACGGCCTTAGAGTTTCGCTGGCTTTCCGACGTAAAAAGGCCGATCGCGTCGCCCGCCTCGGTATTGCCGCGCAGGAAAGAGCGCAAGCGCACGTCTGCGTCCTCAAGGCTGATGTCGTAGTATGCCGCCGCGTCAGCCGCGATGCGGGTATACTCATCCATCATCGAGAGCGCCCCCGCCGCGTCAATGCCTGCACCCTTGAACTGGCTGAACGCCTTGGTGCCGACCTGCTGCAAGCGCGTTGCAAGAATGCCTGTGTCATTGCTGACGCTGGCGAGAACGCCGTTCGCGGCTTCCTCGATACCTTCAAACGTCGCCGCAAATTGCGCCTTTTCTGCCGCCACGTCGGCGGCGGCTGTGACCGCATCCTTTGCAAAGTCCGCAATCGTCGAAAATGCTCGCTTTACGCCGTCTGCAATCAGCTGCGCCTTCGCAACCATCCACGTATCGAGCTTTTCAAAGCCCTGCTTTGCGCCCTTGATGCCCTGCTCGTATTCTTTTGAATCAAGGCCGATCTTGGCTACAAGCGTAAACAAATCCATGCTTTACCCCTCCCCTCTTGCTTTTTTCCTTCTTTCGTATTCTTCGAGCAGGTCATTGATGATCTCCCGCCCTGTTCGATTGTCCTGTTCCACCAGCCCGACAAACTCTTCATAGCTCGCAGGTTCGCTCCCCATCGCCTGACAGATGACGGAAAGCATCTTCGCGCTGTACACGTCGCCCAGCCATTTTTGACGATCATCTGCCAAAAGGTCAGAGAGTGCCGCGATTGTCGGCGGTGCTCCGTGCCTGTAAATCGCCGCCGTTACGGCTTTTCGACCGTACGCACGGACGATGTAAAAAAATCCATCAGGTCGGGGTCTGCGAGCGCGTTTTTCAGTTCCTTGATGGTCTGCATGCCATTCTGACTGCGGATTTCCTCAACGGTTTTGCCGTTGATTGCCGCCAGAATCGCGAACGTGTCCTCCCGATGATCGCCCAGCAGCAGCGGAATGAACTTGCCAATCATCATGGATGTCTGCTGGATGTTGTTCATGCCGCTTTTGCTCAAATCGGCGATTTCCTGAAAGGTTTCTGTCGTCTTCTTGTCAAAGCCGATTCTCTCAAGCGGTTCTGCGATTTTGCAAAGACAGACAGACAGCTCTTCGCCGTTCATTTCCGAAAGTTTCATCTCATCACCTCAAAAAAGAAAAGCGCCGAAGGCAAAGCCCCCGGCGTGTTGTTACTGCGCCGCTTCGTCAAAAAAGTAGATCGCGCAAGGCGCGTAATCGTTATTCTCCACGGTGTCCTGATAAGCGTGGAACTCGACCGGGAGCGTTCCCTCGCCCTTGTCGCTGAAAGTCAACGTCACGCCCGTGTTGTTCAGCGCGTTGTCAAGCGCGATGGCGACAAATCCCTTGGACGTGTTGCCAAACCAGACGAGGTTCTGGATATAGTCGCCGTCCTCGATATTGGTTCTCAGCTTGATTGTGGTCTTTTTGCCAGTCGTAAAAGACTTGTCCTCGGTCTTCTCAGCCGTGCCAAGCGCAAGCGTGAAGTTATCCGGCGTGATCTCCATAAGCGTCGCGGTCAGCTTGATATCCCAAGCATCAATGACCGTGCTGCCCCTGAACTCATACCGCTTGCCGTCCGCTTCGATGCTGCGCATGGTCGGAGACGCGGTAAACGTGCCGCCGCCTCGCGTCGCGCCCAGCGTCTTTGTGCCGTCCTTAATGGCGGCGAAAAGCGCTTCTTCGAGCGTGCTGTATTCGGTGTAGGTACTCAGGTCAAAATTTTTGAGAAAAGCGCCCGCGTTGAGCTGCAACCGCTCGAACGTCTGCGGTCTGACAGCCGTAACAGGTTTGCCCATTTATATCACCTCGATTGATACGAATTGATTTGAAAATTGAGATACGCGACTTTGATCTCCGGGTTTGCGATGGGCTGATACTGCACCAACGGGTCAGCGGGGCGAATGGCGACATAGCCGTTCGCCGTCGGAAGCATGAGCAGCTCACCCACCGCCCTTGTGATCTCGTCAACCTTGGCGCATATGCCTTTGTAGCTCTCCGACCGATACCACACGCGCGCCTGATGGCTCGCAGCGTTTCGCCAGTCCGGCTCAATGACGGTGTAGGTGATATACGGGAGTTTCGCGTTCTCTGGCACATTGCTTTCTGGGTATGCGTCAAGATCGAACCCGGAATAAAAGCTATATAGCGCCTTTGCCGTCTCGGTCATTAGCGCCTTTGCCGTCTCGGTCATTAGCGCC
>ERZ826613.804-NODE-804-length-43112-cov-3.837773_pt1 | contig 43112 bp, 27 predicted proteins | sample MGYA00519925_ERZ826613 | MGnify/ENA primary metagenome ERZ826613 (study PRJEB31778, sample SAMEA3449236) | human gut metagenome | biome: human gut; feature: human-associated habitat; material: faeces | place: United Kingdom | collected 2010/2012 ... | reverse complement strand
TCCTAAGTGACAAGTTTTTATTATTTCACTTGTCTACCTAGAAGGGAGCATATCAATTAAGATTTTTTTCTTATTGCGACGGCCATTTTTGTTACAAAACTTATGCAAAATAGGTTGCTTTATTATAATAAATAATATATAATACGTTTACTTGTGAAATATTTCTAAAAAATATTAGGTAAAAGAAAAATAATTATAAAAGTGTTACAAAGAAGAAAAGGCGTTTTTTTTGGTAATATTATAATAATTATTTAAAGAATTGATTGTTTTAATTGAGGAATTGTTTATATTGTACAGTTTTTTGGAAATGTGAATCAAATATATATCAGGAGGAAGTTATGAAGAAGAAGACTTTTAACAGAGTATTCGCTATGTTTAGCGCAGTACTTATGTTGGTAGGTATGTTCCCTTCTGTTCCAGCGGCTGTTGTTGCAGCTGAAAGTACTGGAAGCGAAGGAACAGCAGTGGCAAAAAAGGCTTATGTCATGGATGCCGCTGACCTTAAAGCTGAGCAGTTTGGCGCAGAAGGCAAGGTCACAGAAGATATTAAAGTAGGAACAGATGGTTATTTCACTGTTGCTGCTAAGGGTGGTAAGAACTCATTAAAGACATTGGCTGATAAGCTTGAATGTAACATGGGTGAATATTCACAGGCGCTTAATCTTGGAGGTGGATTAAATACATCTACAGGACAGGCAGGTATAACATTTACTACAACAGAGCCAGTTAAGGTTATAGCTTATGTTGCAGTAAAGTCAGTTAAAGATAAACATTCATTCCTGTATGCTAAAGCAGGGGCTAAGGCTACATCTATAGAGATGGAAAACGATACAAGCATTGTTAACAAGATTGAGTTTAATCTTGATGAAGCTGGTCAGTACTGGCTTGGTGGTGACAATGGTGGTAACTTCTTATATGTAGAGGTTCAGAGCCGTTTACCAGAATATACAGTTGATGGTGCAACAGTAGATGCATCAAAGTTTAGTGCTGATGGTAAGCTTATAGCTGATGATACATTATCAGGTTTCTTTAATGTATATAAGAATGGTGACAAGACAAAGTTAGTTACAGGTCAGTCAGTAGCTTATGGTAAGGAAACACTTACAACATCATTAAGATTAGATGGAAGTCCATCATTCGCAGATGGAAAAGAAAAGTCTGCTATCACATTTACAGCAAAGCAGGATTTCAGACTTACATTAGTAGCAGCCCAGAAAGGTTCAGGAGTTCCAGAGTTACAGTATGCTAAGGATGGCGGTGCCACAGTTACACTTGCAGATGCAGTATTTGAAAAGGGTACAGCAGCTAAGTATACAGTAGAGCTTCCAGCTGGTACATATAAGCTTGGTTCTAAGAATGGTCTTGATATATTTAATATGAGTGTTAAGTATATTGAGAAGTATGAAATGAACGCTAATGACCTTGATGTTTCTAATGCAGGTGAAGATGGCAAGTTCAAGGTAACAGCAGATACACCAGTAGGAACAGATGGTTACTTCACAGTAGCTGGCAATGGTTCAAAGAATGTATTTATTAAGTTAGCAGCACCAGCAGAATATAAGGGTGTTACATATAACAATAAGCTTCAGCTTAGTGGAGCTACTAAGTTAGCAGATGGAACAGCAACAATTAAGGTTAATGTTGAAAAGACTGCTAAGATTACTCTTGTAGCGGCAGCTAAGGGAGCATCTGGTGAAGGTACTAACCTTATATATGCTAAGACAGGAGTTACTTCTGGTACAGCAATAGGTCAGTTAGGTGTAACAGATGAGATAGGAACATATACATTAGAAAATGTTAAGCCAGGTACATATTATATTGGTAGTGCTAAGGGTGCTGACATATACGATATCAAGGTAGAATATGATCCAGAAGAGAATAAGCAGGCAGTTGCATGGGATACAGTAGAATCTCCTGTTATCAATTCAGTTACAACAGATGCAGATGGAAACTTTGTTGTTAACTTCACATCAGTTATAGATGAACTTAAAGGTGCTGAGAATGTAAAGGTTACTATGCTTGAAGGTGGATACGAAGTATCTACAGTTAATGTTAAGGCACAGACAGATTCAGTTACATTTACACCACTCTGGTCAGGTGATTATACATTCACAGCAGTTGCACAGAGAGTTGGTGCAGCTGATAAGTCAAGTGGTGCATATAGTTATGGTGCATATACACTTGCAGTAAGAAAGCCAGTTATAACATGGGCACAGAATAAGGGTAACGGAAACGTATATCTTGACTGGGTTAATATTGAAGATGCAGACAGCTACGCAGTAAGCTATAGGGAAGCTGGAAGCACAGGTGATTTTACATATGTTGTTAAAGATCTTAAAGCAAGCCAGGCAGATTACACAGTAACAGGACTTGAGGCTGGTAAGAGCTATGAGTTTAAGATTGAAGCAATAAGAAACAGCGATGGATTCGTTGCTAATGCTGTTGCAACAGTTGAAGTTAAGAAGGATGCAGATCAGAAATGGTATGTAGCCACAGTAGGTTCTGCACAGAAAACTAATGCGGTTATTACAGCAGAAGATGGAACAGTAACTAAGTATGATCTTGATTCACAGGAACAGACAGCTAATAAGCAGAACAACGTTGAAGCTTTAGATATTTCTAATACAAACGGAACTATTGAAATTGCTTCACAGACAAGTGGTAAGATATCTGATGATGAAGATGGTTTCTCTTACTACTATACAAAGATTGATCCAGATACAGAAAATTTTAAGCTATCAGCTACATTTACAGTAACAGATACTTCTAAGACACCAGATAACCAGACTGGTTTTGGTGTAGTAGCAGCTGATACACTTGGTATTAACAACTGGGGCAAGGTTGACTATGTACATAAGTATTTCAACTATGCTTCATCTATGGTATATAGCAGCAAGTCAAAAACAGCTTGTATGAGAAATGTAACAGGTTATACATCAGCAGATTCATCTAATAATGATGGTGTTGACAGAGTTGTTACAAAGAAAGACTTTAAGGCAGCTACATCATTTGCAGCAGATTCAACATATGAATTCTCACTTGAGAAGACAGATGAAGGATATACAGCAGTATGCAATGGTGAAGAACTTAAAAATACAGATAATTCATTCACATCAGTACAGGAAGATGGAACAGTTGTTGTTGGTGTGATGGTAAGTAGAAAGATTGGTGTTAAGATTAGTAACATCAAGTTCACTAAATCAGAGAGTAAGGGTATTACATCTAATGATAAGGGTGACGATAAGATAACACCAAGCGGAAGAGTATATTCTTCTAATACAGTAGGTGCAGCAAGCTATGAATTTATCTATGTTCCTAACTGTGATGGTACACTTAAAGTAACAGGTTCAGATGGTAAGACAGAAGAAAGAGTATTATCAGCTGGTGATGCTGCAAGAGTAAATGTATCAGTTAATATTGGTGACAATAAGATATCTTATACATATGCTCCAAAGGCAAGTGATAAGATTACATCTACAGATGAACTTAAGGGTGATGTAACAGTTAAGCGTGCTACGTATGGAGAAGAGAATGGTGTTCTTATAGTATCACCAGATGGAACAAAAGATGGTGATGCTACAGAGGCTAAGCCACTTAATCTTGCAACAGCAGTACAGTATGCACAGCCAGGACAGACTATCGTACTTAAAGATGGTACATATAAGGATTGGATATCAATCCAGAGAAGCGTAAGTGGTACAGCAAGCAGAATGATAACTCTTGTTGCTGAGAATACAGGTAAGGCAGTATTTGAAGGCTGTAGTTTATCAATCATTGGTGATTACTGGCACGTATATGGTATCTATGTTAAGGATTCATCAGGCGTAGGTATCCAGATTAGTGGTAACAACAATATCGTTGAAATGTGTACAGTTGAACATGCAGCTAATTCAGGTATCCAGATAAGCCGTTCAGGAAGTGCTGATAACAAGACTGGTATTAAGTATAAGTTATGGCCAACAGATAACCTTGTAAAGAACTGTGAATCTTTTGATAACTGTGATGCTGGACGTAACGATGCAGATGGTTTCGCAGCTAAGCTTACATGTGGTAACGGAAACAGATTCTACGGATGTATTTCACATAACAATATTGATGATGGATGGGATCTTTATGCTAAGTCAGTATCAGGTGAGATAGGTTTTGTAACTATTGAAAACTGTGTAGCTTACAACAACGGATGGCTTACAACAGATGATATTACAGATCCTAACTATGAATATGGTGAAGGTAACGGATTCAAGCTTGGTGGTGGTTACTTAAAGGGTGGACATGTTCTTAAGAACAGCATCACATTTGATAACCATGCTAAGGGAATCACAAGTAACAGTTGTCCTGATATTAAGATATATGATTGTACATCATACAACAATTCTATTAAGAATAGTGCTTACAATGTAGGTCTTAATACAAAGGATTCAAACAGAAAAGAATGGGTTGTTAAGGGATTAATTTCTTTAAACAATGATAAGAACACTAAACTTGATGATTTAATTCCTTTTGCTCTTCATAGCGAGGATAACTATATCTATAATGGAAGTGCTTCTTATAATAACTTAGGTGTTGAAGCAACTAAAGACTGGTTTGTAAATGTAGATACTTCAGTTCTTCCAACAAGAAATGAAGATGGTACAATCAATATGCATGGTCTTCTTGAGTTAAATGAGACAGCACCAGCTAACTCAGGTGCAAGACTTGATGTAACAAGTGCTGAGGCTAAATCAGTTAAGCCAAGTACAGTTGCGTCTGGTAAGGATGATAATAACAAGGGTGATACACCAACAGTTCCAACACAGCCAACAACACCAGAAACACCATCTACAGATGATAAAACAGATAATACTAATAATGGCAATGCTGATAGCAGCACAGGTGATGCAGCCACAGCTCCATCTACTGAATCAGGTGAAGGCGCAACAACAGGTGATACAGCACGTCCAGTAGTATATGCAGTATTAGCTATGATGGCAGCAGGACTTGTATTATCAGTAGTTGTATATGATAACAAGAAGAAAAGAGTTTAGTTAATCTTTTCAATTGAAGCAATAAGGTATTTTAATATGAGAAAGTAGTAAGCTTTGCAGTCAGCCGAATATAGGGTTGGCAGAAAAGTTAACAGGATTACAGTATGCAGATGGGGGTCTGTATACTGTGATATACGAGGGAAGTAGTGAAGAACTAAAGATAAACGTGAAAAAAGTTCAGGATAAACATCAAGTCGATGTTTATCCTGAACTTTTTATTTTATGTGTAGAAAAAAAGAAGAAACTATATTTAATTGCTGATAGTGTGTTCATTGATAATAGCCCGTATAGTGTTATAAAGATAAGGCTTTAATGTATCAATATCAGCAGGTTCTTTGTAGAGAATGGCGCTGTAGCACGTAGAACTTATAAGTTCTACTATCATAAAGAGCATTATTTCAGGTTCTTTAAGGTTGAGTCCGGATTCGGACAGCATATCGTAATATACATCTTTGAAGTTAAGATCATCATCAGCAACATTGGTTGTCAGAGCCTCTTTGAATATTCCCCAGGACAGATTCTTTGAAATGAAAGTAAGAAGAGTCTGGTTATCATTGAGAGCATTGATTATATGGTCTGCAATAAATACAATCTGATTAGTAAAGGAGATTGTAAAAGCAGCATTTTTAGCTGTTTCCTCATATATGTGCCTGTTAAGAGCAGTAGCAGCATTCTTGAAAAGCTTGCTTGCCTCATGAGAGATCAGCTTGTTTCTGATGTCATATTTATCTTTAAAGTAAAGGTAAAAGGTTCCTTTGGCTATTCCTGCTTTCTGTGATATCTCAGCAATAGATGTTTTTGATACCCCCTGTGTTGTAAAAAGTTTAAATGCTGTATCTAAAAGAGAAGTTCTTTTTTGTTGTTTATTACTTTCTAGTTTTCCCATACAAAAACCTCATTTCTTAAAGCTGTAACTATTTTAACACGAAAAAAATAAAAAATCTATAAAAAAGTGACCTGAAGTCATTTTTAATATTGACTATCAGTCATTTTGTGCTAGAATATCGTTTGTAAAGAAAATGACCATAAGTCATATTTGAGAGTTTTTATCAATATATTTATCTGTGAGAGCTGTTAAGGCTGATCACTAAGGTGGATAAATATATAAGAAGACGTCGCAGACGTAGAAATGAGGCGAATGTATGGAAAAGTTTGGAAAAGTAATTGTTAAGCTTAGAATCCCTATTCTGGTTCTAAGTATTCTGCTTCTTATTCCATCTGCAATTGGATATGTTAATACAAGAGTTAACTATGATATCCTGTATTATCTTCCAGATGAGATTGAGACTATGCAGGGACAGGACATTCTTATGAAGGATTTCAATAAGGGTGCCTATGCTATGGTGGTTGTCCAGGATATGGACACGAAGGCTGCCAATAAGCTTATCAAGAAGGTAGAGAATGTAGAACACGTTGCACAGGTTATTTCTTATACAGGAATAGTTGGTGAGGATGTTCCATCAGAAATGGTACCTTCAAAGTTCAGGAAGTATTTCGAGAATGACAGCACAGATACAACGTTATTTGCTATATTCTTCGATAATACAACTTCAAGTGATGACACTATGAATGCTATAACACAGATAAGAAAAGAAACAGAAGGTCAGGCATTCATAAGCGGTATGTCAGCAGTAGTTACAGATACAAAGAATCTTTCAGAGAAAGAAACTCCACTTTATGTACTTATAGCGGTAGTGCTTGTTTGTATCGTACTTGCTATATTTATGGATTCATTTCTTGTGCCAGTATTCTTTATGCTGAGTATAGGAATGGCAATTGTATACAACCTTGGTTCAAATATCCTTTTGGGAGAGGTTTCATACATAACCAAGGCACTTGCAGCGGTACTTCAGTTAGGTGTTACGCTGGATTATTCAATATTCCTATGGCACAGCTATAAGGAAATGAAGGCACAGTATCCAAATGACCATAAGGAAGCGATGGCAGTTGCCATTGGCAATACACTTACATCAGTTGTCGGATCTTCTATAACAACTGTTGCAGGTTTTATTGCACTTTGTTTTATGAGCTTCACACTTGGTCTTGACCTTGGTATTGTTATGGCAAAGGGCGTTATATTTGGTGTTATCGGATGTGTAACTATACTGCCATCTTTGATTCTTACATTTGACAGGGCATTAGAGAAGACAATGCATAGAGATGTTATGCCGGGCTTTGATAAGCTTGCTGCATTTATAGTAAATCATTCGTGGATATTTATTATTATCTTCCTTGCGTTGTTAGGACCTGCTATATATGGACAGAGCCATACATCAGTATATTATGATCTGTCTGATACGCTTCCAGAGGAGCTTGCATGCTCACAGGCTAACAAGAAGCTTGAAGAAAACTTTGATATGAATTCAATATATATGATACTTGCAGATACGAATATGTCTACAGATACAGCAAATGAAATGCTTGATAAGCTTAATGATGTAGACGGTGTACAGTTTGCACTCGGACTTGATACAGCACTTAAGTCAGGTATTCCTCAGGAATTCCTTCCATCTAAGATGGTATCAGAGCTTAAGGGTGAGGATTATCAGATAATGATGATTGCTACTGATTATAAGATAGCATCAGATGATATTAACAACCAGATTAATAAGGTAAATGATATTGTAAAGTCATACGATTCAAAGGCAATGGTTGTTGGTGAAGCTCCTTGTACTAAGGATCTTATAACTATAACAGATAAGGACTTTAAGACAGTCAGTGCAGTATCAATAGTAGCTATATTTGTTATTATACTGTTTGTACTTAAGTCAATATCACTTCCTGTTATACTTGTTGCAGCGATTGAGTTTGCTATATTTGTAAATATGGGTATTCCTTATTTTACACATACACAGATACCATTCATAGCATCCGTTGTTATCGGTACTATACAGCTTGGTGCAACAGTCGATTATGCAATTCTTATGACAACAAGATATAAGAAGGAAAGAAGCCAGGGACTTGCTAAGAAGGAAGCTATACAGACAGCACTTGCAGCATCAATACCATCTATTATCGTTAGTGCGCTTGGTTTCTTTGCAGCTACATTTGGCGTCGGCTGCATAGCATCAGTTGATATGATAGGTTCATTATGTACATTGATGGCACGAGGCGCGATTATAAGTATGTTTGTTGTTATATTCATACTTCCATCATTGTTCGTATTATGTGATAAGCTCATTATCAATACAAGCTTTGGTTTTAAGCCTAAGAAGAATCAGGATATGTAGCCAGATGGATGAATGAACGGGCAAAGATGTATATGTCGTAACAGATATAAGAATATATCAGGAAGTAAGAAAATGGAGGAATAGTTATGGTTAAGAAGACTTTATTCAAATATAGTTCAGTATTAATGAGTGTTGTTCTTATAGCATCAACGCTTACAGCCTGTGGAACAAACACAGCATATAATCAGGTATCAAGTGAGGTTGCAGTAAGCAGTGAGGCAGCTTCTAATACAGAAAGCATAATATCAAATGCTATTAAAAATGAGTTATCTGTATCAAACACAAGTACATTGAAGACAAATACGCGTGACGAAATGGTATATGTGTTTGGTAAGGCAGATGGAACACAGGATCATGTAACTGTAACAGAAAAGGTGACAGATGCTAACGGTGATACAACAACTAACCAGAGCAGCTCAAGTAAGAGTGCACCTGTATCTATGAAGGTTACTTATAAGTTAAACGGTGTAGAAACAAAGCCAGAGGATATGATTGGCAAAAGTGGTAAGGTTACTATCAGATATGATTACACTAACAATGAGAAGAAGACTATAAAAGTTAATGGAAAGTCACAGACAGCTTATGTTCCATTTACAATGATCACAGGAACTCTTCTTCCAACGGATAAATTCAGCAATGTAGAAGTTACTAACGGTAAGGTAAGCAAGGTTGGTGATAACATTATAGCACTTGGCATGACTATGCCAGGTTTAAAGGATACATTAAACCTTAAGTTTGATGGTGAAAGCCTTGATATGGATATTCCGGAATACTTTGAAATATCAGCAGATGTTAATGACTTTGAGCTTGATATGTCTATGTCAGTAGCAACTACAAGTGTACTCAACGATGTAGATGTAGATGACTTCTCTCTTGCAAAGCTTGAGGATAAGATGAATGAGCTTCAGTCAGCAGCAGACCAGCTTACAGATGGAACTGTTACTCTTCAGGATGGTACTCAGACACTTGCAGACAGCATCCCAGCACTTACAGATGGTGTTAACCAGCTAAATGATGGTGCAGGAACACTTAAGAATGGTATATACGCTTATACTGATGGTGCAACAGCACTGGCAGCAGGAGCAGGCCAGCTTAAGGATGGTATCACAGCTTATACTGATGGAGCATCTAAGCTTTCAGCAGGAGCAGACCAGCTTAAGGGTGGTCTTTCAACATATACAGCTGGAGTAGCACAGCTTGCAAAGGGTTCTGATACTCTTACAACAGGTATTGCAGCATATACAACAGGAGCATCTAAGCTTTCAGCAGGAGCAGGAACACTCAAAAAGGGTATTGAAGACTATACAGCTGGAGTAGCACAGCTTGCAGATGGTTCGACACAGCTTAAAGATGGTCTTTCAACATATACAGCTGGTGTAGCAGCTGCAGCATCAGGAACTGCGGATTTAAAGAGTGGTATAAATGCATACACAACAGGAGCTAAGAATCTTGGAAATGGTGCTGCCGCTTTGAAAAAGGGTATCAATGATTATACAGCTGGTGTAACGAAGGCAGCAGATGGAGCTTTACAGGTAAGTAATGGCGTTTCACAGTTAAAGAAGATGCTTACAGAAAAAATGGCTGCAGATCTTAAAAATAATATTACTGCTTATAAAACGAACCAGAATATTACAACTGATGTAGAAAATCTTACTAAAGCAGCTGTTCAGGCAGGTCTTAGTGATATAACAATAGCTGATGATCTTACTGTGCTTGCAAAGACTAGCGAAACTGAAAAGATAGAAGCTAAGATTACTGAAATGTATAATAAATATCTTATAGCATATACTAATAGTGTAGTGAATAATGGTGCAGGCAGTCAGCTGACAGGCTTATATGCAAGCCAGTTAGGACTTTTAGTCAAGGCTTCCGGTAATCAGGGAGCAGCAAGTGCGCTTTCACAGGTGGCAACACAGCTTGCAGCAAGTACAGGTTCCCTAGAGACACTTGAAAAAGGAGCAGAAGATGTAAGTAATGGACTTAACACTCTTAATTCCATGAATAAAACACTTAATGATGGTGCAGCACAGCTTAATGATGGCTTAGTAGAATTAAATAAGAATAATGATGCTTTGAATAATGGTATTGTAAGTCTTGATACAGGCGTATCAACTCTTAATAGCAGTAATGAAAAGTTAAATACAGGAGCTTCTCAGTTACAGGCAGGTGTGGTTAAGCTTAATGAAAACAGTAAAGCACTTAATGATGGTGTTGCCCAGATAGATACAGGACTTACAGAACTTAATGGTAATAACAAAGCACTTAATGACGGTGCAGCCCAGATAAATGGGGGACTTGTACAGCTTAATGCTAACAATGATACAATCAATGGTGGTATAGACCAGATAGATAGCGGTCTTATAACACTTAATGCAAACAACAGCACACTTAATGGAGGTATTGCCCAGTTGTACAACGGCTTCGCAACACTTAATGCAAACAATCCAGCTTTAAGAGATGGTTCATCACAGCTTGCCGATGGTACATCAACACTTAAGTCATCATCAGCAACCTTAGCAGATGGTGTTACACAGCTTAATGATGGTGCTATAACCCTTAAGGATGGAATGGCTGAATTCAACGCCTCTGGTATAAAGGCTATAACAAGTCTGGTAGGAAATGATGCTGATACAGCAGTAGATACAATCAAGGAGGTTATAAAGCTTGGTAAGAATTATAATTCATTCCTTGATAAGAAGGATGGAAAGGAAAGCTCAGTAACCTTTATATATAAGACTGCTGAGTTAACTAAATAATAATGCTTACTTTTCCAAAACTCTCATATATATAATTGCCGGCCAGGCCGGCGGAAAGATTAACAATCTTTCAAAAAGGGGATATCGCATTAAGAAAATTAGTGCGGTGTCCCCTTTTTTATTATTAGTCACGTACCCAAACCATCATTTCACCAGTATGTCTGTTATCCCATGCATAATAAGGTATCCAGAGTAAATCTTTATCTTCATATTCAAGATTGGTATTGTCAATATATAAATCATCACTATCGGATTCTTTTATCTTACGTCCAGTAGCGGATATCGTTACTATTCCACCGAGCATATCAGGTCGGTATTCTTCCTTGAATTGTGTTGAAGCAGGCATTTCAATTTCGTGGAGATTATTTCCATTATCCTCTTCTTCAAGACAATAAACTACAGGTCCACGCATGACAGTTATTTTTCCAATGTTCTCACGCACTTTAGGATTGGAACGTACAACACGTGCTGTAATGTCCATATTAAATTCAACAGTATGTGTATTGTTCCAGTTTGCCTCTATGTAAGCATAACCATCATTTAATGTATAATCAGCTGGTTTACCATCAACATTTATAGTATAGTTATGGCACCATGATGGAATGTGTAGTGCAAGCTTCCATATATCATTTCTTGTACTGTCTATATTAAGCTTTATATTACCATCCCATGGATAATTGCTGTGCATGCTTATTTTAGTAGTGTTATCAAATACATTTGCCTGATTGCCTATATACAGATTAACATACAGACTGTTGGAATTCTCTGTATAAATATATGAACCAAGTGATTCAACAAGTCTTGCAAGGTTAGGAGGGCAGCAGGCACAGGAAAACCATGTCTGTCTTTTAACCTTGACATGTCTGAAAGCCTGAATCTTTTCATTCTTTTCTGGATACACCTCCAAAGGATTAACATAGAAGAAGCTCTTGCCATCAAGTGACATGCCGCTTATTGTTCCATTGTATAAAAGTTTCTCCATTACATCGGCATATTCACCCTTTTGTTCCATTTTAAGCATACGGAGTGCAAAGAACACCATAGCTACAGATGCACATGTTTCACCATAAACAAGGTCATTAGGAAGGTCATAATCTATGGTAAATGATTCACCATATGATGAGGAACCAAGAGCACCGGTTATAAACATTTTTTTGTGAACTATATTATCCCATAATTTCTTACAGGTTGTATACAATTCTTCATCGTCAGAAGCTCTTGCAACATCAGCAATGCCTGAATACAGATAAACGGCTCTTACAGCATGTCCAACAGCCTCACCTCTGCCACGTACCGGCTTACCTGCCTGGTAATAATCGAATTTAAAGTAGCTGTCCTTCCATTTCCAGATGTTATTATATTTCTTAATTTCACCATCAAAATAACATGGCTGTTTTCCGCGTTCATTTATAAAATATGCCGCGAGATTTAAGTGCTTTTCATCATGTGTAATGTTATACAGGCGCATAAGAGCCATTTCGATTATTTCGTGTCCTGGGTAAGCGTGAAGCTTATCATCCTCTGGTCCAAAGATGGAATCTATGTAGTCAACAAATCTTATCATGGCATCAAGAAGCTTACGCTTTCCGGTTATCTCATAGTAAGCAACAGCCGCTTCAAGCATATGGCCGGCGCAATATAATTCATGATTTCCCATAATATTAGTCCATCTTTTATCAAGACCATTGATAGTGTAATATGTGCCAATATAACCATTTGCCTGTTGTGTACTTACTATAAGATCGATTGCTTCATCAATCTGTTTCTCAAGGCTGCTATCAGGGTGCCACTTTAGTGAGTATGCAGCAGCCTCTATCCATTTATATAAATCACTGTCCTGAAATACCTTCCCATGGAATTCACCATGGGATATCCCAGCTGCTATTTTGAAATTTTGAATACAGTGGCTAGGTTCTATATCTGGAATAGCATCATTTAAAGCATTCCATTGGTATGGAAGCATCTGGGTACGTGTTGTTTCCATAATAGGACTAAAGAAACCATCGTTAACCTTGACATCTTTTACAGATTGTGTGTAAAAATCTTTGTTCATAATAAGAACCTCCTTTATTATTAATATGAATTATTGTAAAATAATGTTGATTAATTAGGTGAATAGTAGTTTTTATTACTTATATATATTATATTAATGAGTAAAGCTTGATATCAACTGATAAAACTTATATATGGTGAAAAAAACTTAGATATATAAAGAAGCATAAAATATGTTTTAAATAAGCTTTATATTGAAATATAAACTTAGATATGAAATAGGAGGATAGGACTAACAAAATGAAATATATAGTTTTTTCACAGAATGAGCCACTAACATATTTATCTTGTGGACAGCTGGTACGTGACAGAAATTTTCTGCATCCAAGAAGATGTATAGATTCATATGTACTTATTGTAGTTGTAAGGGGAAGTCTTTATATAGTACAGGATAATACAAAGTATGTAGTTTCAGAGAATCAATATATAATATTAAGAAGCAATACTCTTCATTATGGTTACAATAGTTCAACAGAATATCTTCAATATTATTGGACACATTTTTATGTACCAGAAGGATCATATGTCTGTGATGATGACATGAAAACTTTTGAACATGAAGCTGATGATAATTATATATTACCTGAGTATGGAGATTTAAAATATAGTAAAAGAGTACAGCTTCTGTTTTCACAGCTGTTGGATGAATCATTCAGAAAATCACAGGTTAAGAGTAAGTTTATGGATTACTTTCTAACATGTCTTTTAATGGAGTTATCAGGTGAATTCAAAGAACAGGAGAATAAAGATATATCAGAAGAAATAAGTAATATTAAAAAATGGATTCACAATAACTATAATCAATCTATTACAGTTGCTAAGATTGCAGAATTGTTTCATTATAATCCAGATTACCTGTCAAATATGTTTAAAAAGACAGCCCACATTTCACTAAAGAGATATATTAATGAAGTAAGAATAAATGAAGCTAAGAATATTCTGATATCTACAGAATATTCACTTAAAGAGATAGCATTTCAGTGTGCTTTTAATGATGAAAAATATTTTCTTAAGGTGTTTAAGAAGATAGAGGGAGTATCACCAACAGAATATAAAAAAGCATTTTTTAAGAAAAAGAATGTTTAGAAGCTTTTGAAATATTCTTCCAGTCTTGTAAATGTCTTGGTAAGTGCAATGGCTTCACTTTCGCTTAAGTCTTCTGTGATGTAGTTAATCATATCTTTGTGGAACTTTTTGTGATGATTATATGCAGCAATCCCTTTATCAGTAAGTGATGCATATACAATACGGCGGTCTTTTTCGCCACGTGTTCTGATAACGTATCCTTTTTTAACAAGTCCGTTAATGCCAACTGTAAGCGTACCCATAGTAACACCAAGAGCCTTGGATATAGTACCCATGGTTCCAGGCTCACCTATTCCGATAGCTTCTATAATGTGCATATCGGTCACGGAAATATCCTTGAATTCATCTGTAATTAAAGCTTTTTCCTCTATATTCATAATATCGTTAAACAACGTAACAAGTATAGAGTTTAATGATTCGTAAATGTCCATAAAAGCACTCACCTTCATATAAAATTAACGTAAAAAACTAATTACATTATATATTACAATAAGGGGTAATGCAACAAAATACTACACCTCTTTGAACCATTTTAAACCACTTTTAGTTTCTAATGGTTATAAAATAAGGTGTAGTATTTTGGTATAAATTATGACATAACAGCTTAAGCTATCAATTAATTATTCATTCAATTATCTATTGATTTTTTTAGCTTTTACAGCAAAGGTATAAAGTGTTGCGCTGCTGCAAAGAACTATAAGTAGTGTAAGCCAGAGTGCAATATTACTGCTATCAGCTGTCTTAGGTGTTTCCAGCTTATTGTTTGTAAGCTTCTGTTTCGTTATAAGATATGTTGAGCAGTGATCCTGTTCTACTGTCATATAACCATCATTATCGACGACTGCAGACATCATGCTGATTATTGTTCCATCATCTAAGAGCTGGCTGTAATAAAGTGTCTGGCCAGCATAGGCTTTTCCAACATTTAACTTAATGCTTGCTTTTGCAGGAAGTGCACCAGAATAATTGTATACTATCTTAGATACAAATATATCATCTGTTACAGCTGCCGGCATATTTCCAGCTTCTTTTATATCAGAAGTAATTGCTGTTGAAAAGTCATAGATTGCAACCTGTGATACTTCTGACATAGTTCCTTTGGCAAATGTAAATGTAACATCATTGTTAGACTTGATAATAACATCATTTGCTTTGTTATCTTCTATAATCTTTCGGATTTCATCAACCTTGATTGTTGTGCTGCCGTCGGATACATCTACTATTGTATTATTGGAATCCTGGTCTGGAGCTGATGGCTTCTCATCGCCTGGTTTCTCAGTTGGTTTCTCGGTTGGTTTTTCAGTTGGCTTTTCGGATGGCTTTTCAGATGGGTTGTCTGTTGTACTGTCACCGGCTGATTTAGCTGTAAATGTAAGCTTGTCTGCTATACATTCAACATTATAAAGACTTTCTATCTCTGTTCCGTCATACTTGTATCCGTCTGGAAGATTATCACTTCCCCATACAGGATTATATGTTGTCACAGGATTGCTATAATCAATAAGCCATATTTCATCATTGCTTCGTTCATCTACACCAAGCTTTTCAAGAAGCTTACATATTTTATAAAATGATTCTCCGTTTTCATATGCATATGCAGATACATATTTTTCACTGGTAGCTGTATTTATTATAACCTGGCTTGTTCCACCACTTCCGCCATCTGATTCATAATATGAAATAGGATTGTCTAATGTGGTTTTAGTATATCCAGCAGGGATATTATCATATTCACCTATCTTGTCAGCATAATATACGTCACCCAGAGCGTTCTTTGTGGTAAGCTTGTATATTGTATAAGTTACTTTCCCAGATTCAACATGTGTCAGTTCCTTAATATAATATAATGAAGTATTATCTGCCTCGTTCTTATATACTGTATTAGTTGTATATGGGTCGTACTCATAATACCTGGCATATAAGCTTGATATTTGCAGTGGATGTGAAATATTATAAGTTACATATTCCTTTAATGTTCCATTATCTCTGATTGGTTTATCAGTAAGATTATCGCTTGTATACACTACTGCCTTTGAACCGGAATATATGGTGACGTTACAGGTGTCTGCAACTGAAAGTACGGAATTAGTACCTTCGGCAAAGAAGGCTACACCATAATCATTTGCCCTGTCAGCATTAATAACTAAGGAACCATTACCACATATATTGATGGAACCGCCCCAGGCATCACCATATGAACCTATACCTCCGATTTCATTATCACCAATAAGGTTAATCTTGAAATCATCACCCATCATATTAGTAGCTATTCCAGCAGTCTTGTTTTTATAATTATTTAATGTAAGCGTATTGGTTTGTCTGTCATAAGACATTCCATCGATGGAATTAGTTCCTTTTGAAGAAAATATAGTAGTACTATCTTCTCCAGTTCTGACATTAATATAAGCATAAGCCCAATCGCCAGTATCACATGGTCCGTTGGCAGCTTTTACCGGTGGTGCGGCATATAAAACTGCGGATGATACTGCGAGTACGACTGCTCCAGCTAATGCGGCGATTTTTTTGATATGACATTTTTTGTTTTTCACCATAAATCATTCCTCCTGTTTCTTGATAATAATTCTCATGTATTTATTTGTTTATTTCTGTGCAAAATCTGTGCAAAAATCTGTATTTCACACAAAGCTCCCAGAATTAAAAGAGCGTATAATATTACGTACATATCAGCTGTATATGTTGTTAATACTATATATAACATTATCAAAAAAGTATATAAGGGAAGTCCGCCAATATGCTAAAACAGCGTGGCGGAGTTCCGCCACGCTGCCTAAAACTGAAAAACAGATGATATAAAGACATATAAATATTAAAAGAATTATTTGTTATAAAGATTAACCAGTCCAACTCGTGATTTAATACCGGTTTTTTCATAAATAGCTGAAATATATCGTTCAAGGGTACGCCTTGATACGTGCATATGTTCTGAAATAGTCTGGATATTATCTTCAGTAGTAACCAGGTAGTTAAATACTTCATTTTCTCTTTCAGTAAAAGAGTATTTTTCTGCTAATATTTGCAGCTTGTCATGTTCATTTGCAGCTTCATCTGTACGCATAGTAAACTGTTGTATAAAATAATATTTTTCAAATGTATATACAACTGAAATAATACTTACCAGAACAAATAAAACAAGTATAAGAATAATCTTTAAAAGATTATTATCAGATGAAAGCAGCTGTAAAACAAAGCCGGCAATAACAGCAGCTGTAATATTGTTAACAGCACGTCCCATTCCTGCCCAAAGCTCAGGAATTCGGACATACCAGGAAAGCTCCATGAATTCTGATGTAAAGAAAACAGCAAAAAATCCAGCGGACAGATAGAAAACAATAAGTACAGCTGTAAAAGGCTTGGAAAATTCAAGCAGCACAATACACATGGTTGAAAGAATCATTATGCAGTACATTATGATTCCGGTATATTTTCTATTGTTAATGTCGAATATAAAGCCGGCAGCAAGGCCACTGAGAGGCAGCAGAATTCTGGCACCCTGCCCTATATCAATGCTTCCATCAGAATGGATAAGCGTTACTGCACTATCAAGAGTGCTGAATAAGCATGCCATCAGCATTACAAGGGCTACAATACTAATAAATAAAGGAATGTAATGTTTATTTTCCTTTATTATATTTTTATCTGTTTTTTTATCTCTATTTTTATCTCTATTTTTATCTACATTATTATCTGTATATTTTTTAATCATATTGTCAGTAGTGTATTCGCTAGTGATATACAAGCTATACCGGTTAAGAATATGTTCATTCCATATTAACAAGATAAAAAGCATCACTATAGATGCTGACAATATAACAAGCTGTATGATCTTTATATGAATAGCATTATGGTTTATAAACTGAAGCAGGATGCCAAAAAAATATGAGATTCCGACAGTTTTTGCCAAATGACGGTTTTTAATCATACATGCAGATACATAGTATACATTACTTCCAACAAGACCAAGAAGTATAAAAAAAATAATTCCTGCGTGAAATATATATTCAAATGACTTACTGCATGTAATGAGTATTGTAAAAAAAACAGAGAGCAAGGCTGCTAAAATCATCAGAATGTTTTGAAGCCTCCTGCTTAAGAAATGTTTAAGCAGAGGATATAATAAAAAACCTGCTGTACTGACACCAAGTACATAATTCTGTGAAAGAGTGGCTTTTTGTTCTGATACAAGAAGAGAAAGCCCATTTACAAACATATATTCAATACTTAAAAAAATAAATGTAAATAATCCCATTAAAACAATAGCATAGATATGTGGCAGACTGGTTAATGTTTTAATTCCGCCACATTTTACAGTGTTCTGTTGAGGTGAATTCATATAATAAATCCTCCATTCTTGCGCTGTTTCTCAGCGCATCTCAAGTTTGTGCGAAGCACAAATCTTGCGTGTGAAAAATCTTATTTTTCACACTAATCCCTATATATGATGATAATTGTGTGGATTGCAAAGCAATCAACGAATTCATATGTGTTATAAAATTATATATTTGAAAGTGGATTAAGTCAATGACGGTTATAGGAAGGTAAGATTGTCAGTCATAGGGAGACTGAATTGTAAAAATATATCAGCGAATGCAAAGGCACTTCTTGATGCAGGAAATGCACTTAAGGAGGTTGCTGATAAGACAAATGGAACAATGGATAAGGTGAGAACGGCTGTAACAATGATTGTTGATAATTCAAGCGATCAGGCCTCAGATACACTTGAAAAGCTGAGCGTAATTAACGGTGATGTTAAACGTATAATAAATGATGTTAAGGAACGGACTATCAGGACTAACAATTCAGTACAGAAAATACAGGATTCTAAAAAGGCGGTTGAACTTATAAAGCAGATGCAGGCTAAAAATACAGTTTGCATTTTTATTGGCTGCGTAGTATCATTTAATGGAGTATTATTTTTTGGACAGAGCAATAAATATAGTTTATTGTTAATGCATATAAAATATTACTTATATCAGGTTAAAAAGTTTAATGATAGATGGAGGCACATATGAAGTTCATAGCAATTGGCGAATTGATGTTAAGATTATCACCACCGAACTATGAGAAGATAGTTACAACTCACAATTTCATCGTTAATTATGGTGGGGCAGAGGCGAATGTAGCAGTTTCCTTAGCTAACCTTGGTGTTGATTCAACATTTTTTACTGTATTACCGAATACAGATCTGGGTAAGTCTTGTATTAACTACCTTAAGGCTAATGATGTACATACTAAGCATATTATTAAGGCTGACGGGAGAATGGGACTTTACTATCTTGAGGAAGGTGTTTCAGTAAGACCTTCACAGGTAATATATGATAGAGGAAGTTCAGCATTTGCTGAATATGATTATAAGGATGTAGATTTTGAGAACATCTTAAAGGATTATGACTGGTTACATTTAAGTGGCATCACACCAGCTCTTTCATATAACTGCCGTCGTCTTATAGATAAGGCTATCAAGGCAGCTAAGAAGCTTGGACTTACAGTAAGCTTTGACCCTAACTTCAGAAGTACATTATGGTCTTTTGAAACTGCAAGGGATGTACTCAGCAGATATCTTCCATATGTAGATGTACTTATAGGTATTGAGCCTATCCATGTATACAATGCAGATGGTACAGATGTTAAGGACGGCCTTACTATGGATCCATCATTTGAGGATATGGACAGAGTATTCAAGGCTATTGATGAGCAGTACCATATGAAAGCAATTGCAAGAACAGTACGTTATGTTCATTCAGGAAGTAATAACTCTCTTAAGGCTTTCTACTATGCTGACGGAAAGACTTACGAAAGCAAGACACTCAACTTTGAGATTGTTGACCGTGTTGGAGGTGGAGATGCATTCTCTTCTGGTCTTATCTATGCTCTTATGCAGAATGACTGGAAGCATGAGGATATTGTCAACTTTGCAGTTGCATCTTCAGTAATGAAGCACGCTATACGTGGCGATACTAACATCACAAGCGTAGATCAGATAAAGAGACTTATGAATAACGCTTCATTTGATGTACAAAGATAATGAGAGTAAGTCGTTAGTCATATAGGAGGAAGGTCTAAGGAAAATCCGTATTTACATAATGATTTTCCCTAGACCTTTTCATATGAGGCTGATAACAGAAAGATTATAGTTAATTTACCGGAGGATATATGAAAAAGATAAAAGAACTTATGCCGGAGGCATATGATTTTAATGGAAAGCTTTCATTAAAACAGGCGATACCACTTGGACTTCAGCACGTTATGGCGATGTTTGTAGGAAATCTTACACCGTTGCTTATTATCACAGGAGCATGTGGTATTGGTGCAGGAAGCGAGTATGCATCCATTCAGGTTGCACTTTTACAGAATGCTATGATCATAGCTGGTATTGTAACGCTTATACAGTTATTTTCAGTAGGACCTGTTGGAGGAAAGGTGCCTATTATTATGGGTACAAGCTCTGGATTCATCGGAGTGTTCAGCAGTGTAACAAAGGTTATGGGTGGCGGAATATTAGCCTATGGTGCTATTATGGGAGCCTCCATTATAGGTGGACTTTTTGAAACTGTACTTGGTGCATTTATTAAACCTTTAAGAAGATTTTTCCCATCAGTTGTAACAGGAACGGTTGTGCTTTCTATTGGATTGTCACTTATTTCAGTTGGTATCAATTCATTCGGTGGTGGAAATGGAGCTAAGGACTTTGGCTCATTAGAGAATCTGTTTCTGGCGTTTGTTGTGCTTGTTGTTATATTATTCGTTAAGCACTGGACAAAGGGATATCTTAGTTCATCATCTATACTGATTGGAATTATTGTTGGTTATATTGTAGCAGCTATTATGGGCTGTGTGCTTCCACATACAGCAGTTAATGCTGAGGGAGTTGAATATACTAAGTCATGGGTACTTAACTGGAATAAGGTTGCAGAAGCTAAGTGGATTGCGATTCCTAAGTTCATGCCAGTTAAGCCAGTGTTTGACTTAAGAGCAATACTTCCTGTGCTTGTTATGTTTGTTGTAACAGCAGTAGAAACTGTTGGAGATATATCAGGTGTTATGGTCGGTGGAGTAGGAAGAGAAGCGACAGATAAAGAACTTTCAGGCGGAGTTATGTGTGATGGTTTAGGTTCATCGCTTGCAGCACTTTTCGGTGTGCTTCCTAATACATCATTCAGCCAGAATGTTGGCCTTGTTGCAATGACTAAGGTTGTTAACAGAATTGCACTTGCATCTGGTGCTGTATTCCTTATATTATGTGGTCTTATTCCTAAGCTTGGAGCATTAATATCAATCATGCCACAGTCAGTACTTGGTGGTGCGGCAGTTATGATGTTCTCATCAATTATTGTAAGTGGTATCCAGCTTATCACTAAGGAGCCGCTTGATGCAAGAAGGCTTTCTATTGTATCGGTTGCACTTGGTGTAGGCTATGGTATGGGTGTAAGCCCTGCAATCCTTGCACATACACCACAGGCAGTACAGCTTATGTTTGGTGAGTCTGGTATTGTTCCAGCAGCATTTGTAGCAATATTACTTAACATAATTCTTCCTAAGGATAAAGCTGAGGAAACGGTTAAAGAAGTTGTTTCAGAAGAAGCGGCAACAATAAAAGAAAAGGCTGTAACTAAATAAAGTACAGCAATTAGCGAAGATACCGGGAAAGACGAATAAGGTCGTTTCCAGTATCAATATCATATAATTCATATTCATCCTGTGCAGGAACTAAAATAACCTGCGCAGGATATTTTTTTGCAATAAAACCGCCACCCTTGCCTTGTGGAAGATTCATCAGTTCATCATAATATCTGGCTGGGAATATTACAGGAGAACCAGGAGTTCCATTAAAAGCAAGACGGCATATCTTACTATTATTATTGAAATAATTATTATTGGCATTGCTGGATTTATCTGTGCTGTTACAAGCAAAATAACTGCTGTTGTAGTAAATAAATAAAAGGCACAGCAGCTGAAGGCTTGTCTTAGTGATAAGCGGCTGGTCTGATGGAAGAAATAATATCCCTTGGGTGCAGCAGCTTTTGTGTCTGTGGGTTTCCTTTAGAATATGTGAAACACCAAGACGTACCATATCATTTCTGTAAGGCATATTGTGTTTAATGCAATGTATATGTTCCCGTTCACATATCTGTACAAGCTCATCATGACGGGTTACGGCAAGAGTTTTACCAAAGCTTACAAAGTGGCTTATATTTATCGCATTTTCAAAGAGAGTGTTGTTGTTGAAGGAGGCTAAAAGCTTGTTGGTACCGAATCTTTTTGACATACCGGATGCCATAATAATGCACGAAATAGAGCTGAATATATTATCAATATCGATTAAAAGTACATCAGCTCTGCTTTTAATACTGTCAAGAAATTCTGTGGATTGTTTTCTGATGACAGCTAATACGCGTGAGTTATCAAGAAGACTTTTAATGTTCTCCTGAAAAGGGATACAGGAGCTTTCCAGATAACCAAGCTCATCAATAACAAATACACTATCAGCAGAGGTCATAAGATGCTTCATAATGGCAGGGCAGGCGCAGTTAATAAAGCCATCCTCTACAATGGTCATATTGTTGCCTTTTTTAGGGGAAACAGGAGTGAGTGTACGTGGTATTCCAATGACATATTCCTTTCCGTCATCTATAAGATTAGATTTAATAACAACTTCTGGTGTGTCCGTTCTGCGGCTTAGCAGATAATTGAAAAAATCAGACATATCCATAGCTTCTTCAATCTGGTTTAAAATGTTGTTTAACAGATGTGATTTGCCACTTCCCCGGTCTCCCGTAATAAAAAGATGTTTTTTATCTGACATCTTAAAAAATGTAATTACAGCCAAAGCATCTAAATAACAATTATCCATAGAATAAGTTACCTCGTTTCAGTAAATGATTTTATAACGTATGTGTGTCTGGTGTGAATAGACATTTATACGCAGTATAGGTATAAATCTATAATGCCACAACTACACGGTGTGTTTTATGGTGGATATCAGTACATTCAATGACATTAATATTATCATATATAAGAGACATCTTTTCGTTAATAATATCAAGAGAGTCTGTATGTGTATTAATGGTGCTAAGGATTGACCCGGCTTTCATAAGAAATATATTATCGCAGTATTCCAAAGCAAGCTCGGGACTGTGAATGCACGTGAGGGCACATCTGCCATCAGAGACGATATTTCTTATGTGCTGCATAAGCAGATGACGGTTAGAAAAATCAAGTGCACTATCTGGTTCATCAAGGAGAAGCAGAGGTGAAGCCTCTATTATGGTGCGTGCAAGAATACATAACTGTTTCTGTCCTTCGCTTAAAGATAAGAAGTCTGCTTCGTATAAACCCTTAAGTCCAACCATATCAATAGCTTTATCGGCACGTTTTATCATATCTGTGGTGTAGCTTCCAAGTATGTGCATATGAGGATTGAAGCCAAGCAGACATACCGCCCTGACGGTCATGCTTATGGTAAGATTGTTTCTTTGGGGAATGTAGCTTATCAGCTGGGCCTTTTTTTTAACAGAGAGGTTTTCAAGCAGGTGTTCATTAAGCTGACATTGTCCGTTGTGTTTTATAAGTCCTATGATGGCCTTAATAAGAGAGGTTTTACCACAGCCGTTATTGCCTATAACAGCATTAAGCTGTCCTGCATTAAGGTTAAGGCTTACGTTATCAACTGCACAGTTGTTGCCGTAATATACTGATATTCCGGCTGCGGAAAATGTAGTATTGAATAAATCAGACATCATAACCCCTCCTTTTTATTAGCCCTGATGAGCAGAATTATAAGCAGCGGAGCGCCAAGAAGTGAAGTAAATATACTGACTGGCAGCTCTGATGTGGATACACTTCTTGCCAGTATATCGGCAAGTGTCAGTAAAATAGCTCCTGTGAAGCCGCTTGTTATATATGTGAATATGTCATTACGCTTTGTAAGCAGTCTGGCAATATGAGGTGCAATAAGTCCGATAAAGCTTATAAGCCCTGTAACACATATTATTGATGATACTACTAATGTAGCAAGCATTAATATGATAAAACGCAGAATTGTCACATTTACACCCATCGATACAGCTTCCTCTTCACTTGTAGAGAGAATGAGAACCTGTCTGTATAACATAGCCATTATAATAAAGCCGGCAAGTGTCGTGAGAAATGGAATAGCAAGGCTGTCTCTTGAAATACCATTAAGGCTTCCCATAATCCAGTATTCGATTGAAGCAAGCTGTTTTTCAGGATCTGCGGCAAGTTTTAGAAACATAAGTATAGTCTGTGCCACAGAATGAATAGCTATACCAGCAAGCACGATAGTATAACTGTTTCTTCCAGGGACAAGATAGGCTGTGAGCAGAGTTATTATGAGGGCTGTTACAGCTCCGATAAATGCAGATATGGAGATGACTGGAACAGAAGCTGAAACTGCAACTATTGCAAGAGCAGCACCGGCACTTGCACCGGAGGAAACGCCAACGATATCGGGAGAAGCCAGAGGGTTTTTAAATATAAGCTGATATATATAACCTGATATTGAAAGCCCAAAACCACCTATAACACCCATAAGGGCGCGGGGAAGCCTGAGCCTTTTAAAGACCATAATAGACATAGTATCACCAGACAGTAAGCTCTTTAATGTGAGTGGATACTGTCCGGTAATGACAGACCATACAAGTACTACTATAAGAAGCAGTACCTGTATGACTGATAAAAGTATAATTTTGTTCCGGTAATTATAAGTATTTTTGAACATAAATCATCCTTATTTTGCAAGTGTGAATCCATAAAAGTTTTCATAGAATTTAGTTACACATTCTTCATAGAAATCCTTAGTAACCTTTTCTGGATGAAGAACAGAGGCAATATATATGCTTCCTAAGAAGCTTGCTGGTACAGGTGAATCCCAGGCTTCTATATCACCAGGCAGCTTTACAACCTTTTTATTCTTAATGGCATTGCAGTCTGCAAGATTAGCATCATTTAGAACGTCATCTACTGAGTAAGTTGCATCGGCAGCTATTATAATGTAATCAGGGTTCCAGGCAAGAAGCTGTTCATATGAAACATTTGCCCAGTAAGTATCTGTAAGCTCAGAGGCTGCATTCTTTCCGCCTGCATTGCTAAGTAATGTGTTCTGATACATCTTGCTTCCTGCTGTTGAAAGAACAGAGCTGTTGCCTGCAAGATATACTAAAGGAGTGCTCTCACCTGCAAGTTTGGCTTTATTATCAGCTAAAAATGTATCAATGGAATTGTTGAGTGCATCAGAGCGTCCAATTGTGTTAGTTATTTTACCAACAAGTGTGATACATTCCTTAAGGAGAGTTTCATCCTCAGGATTTACAACAACAGCCTTGATACCAAGACTTTCAAGTGTATCTGCAGCTTTTTTTAACTTCATAGGAAGGAATACAACATCAGGTGCTGCTGCAACGCAGGCTTCTGTGTTGAATTCTTTGGCTGTTCCCATATTAGGGAGACTTATGATAGATGGAGCTGCAAGCTTATAGATATTTCTTGTATTAGCCTTAGCTTCGATTCCTACAAGCTTGTCCTTTAATCCAAGTGCAAGGAGAAGACTTGTGGAGATATAGTAAGATGAAGCAATTTTTTCAGGTGCTTTTTCAAAGGTTACTGTTCGTCCAGCCTGGTCGGTAACTGTAATAGGGTAGCTTGTGCTTACCTCGTTGAACTGAGACATAACATCAAAGGCTGATGTTGAAGCAGCCTGTGTAGTATTGTCGTTTGCAGCAGAACTGCCACATGCTACGGTTGATACAAGCATGAGAACTGCCAGAACTAAAGCGGTTAATCTTTTAAATTTCTTCATAAATATCCTCATTTCTACTTTTTTGGCACACTAATTTATGTTGATCAGAATATATCTGATAGTAATAGTTAAAAGATATGTGCGAATGAATTTTATCAGATTGACAAGACTTTTACAAGTCAGTATAGTTATATTATGATGATACCAGAGAGAATTGTGGGAATGCGTAGCACGGAACAATTCGTAGGTATCAAAGTCGGGGGCTTTTGACCCCGGCATCAGTATGATTAAAATGAGGAGTTTTTATGCTTAATATACAGAATTATAGGAAAGTAGAAAGTATTGAAGAGGCTTACGAGCTTAACCAGAAGAAGGCTAACAGAATTGTCGGCGGCATGATGTGGATGCGTATGGGTGATAACAGGATCAATACCGCGATTGACATGTCAGGACTAGGACTCGATAAGATTGAAGAGTCAGATGAAGAATTTAAGATTGGATGTATGACATCATTAAGACAGTTAGAAAACCATAAAGGTTTTAATGAGTATACCAATGGCTGTGCTAAGGAAGCACTAAGGCATATTGTTGGCGTGCAGTTTAGAAATCTTGCAACAGTTGGTGGAAGCATATATGGAAGATATGGATTTTCGGATGTTCTTACATTATTAATTGGACTTGATTCATACGTTGAATTACATAAGGGAGGAATAGTTTCCCTAAAGGATTATGCGGCTCAAAGCTATGACAGGGATATTATTGTAAGCATTATCGTTAAGAAAAAGCCAGTCAAGATGTTTTATGAGGCAGTAAGAATAACAGAAACAGACCTTCCGGTTCTTACCTGTGCAGCTGTAAGCTTTAGCGGTTTGGGTGAATATAATCTGTGTATAGGTGCAAGACCGGGAAGAGCTGTTGTTGTAGAAGATAAGGAAGGTATTCTTAAGGGCGGAGTAAATGATGAGACTATAGAGAACTTCGCCAGATATGTAAGGGAAAATGTTTCTACAGAGAGTAATATGCGTGGAAGTGCTGAATACAGAAGCCATCTGGCAGAAGAGCTTACTAAGAGAGCATTAAGAGCTGTAAATAATTAATAATTAGTTATTGATTATTAATAGCTGCGGTATTATTTATATAGCAATGTTAATGTATAGATTTGTTTATATATCGATTGATTAGTGTATGGATTGGAGAATATATGTTAGTAGATATTAAGTTAAATGGAAAGTCGGTCAAAGCAGATGTGGCCTGCGATATGACTCTTTATGATTTCGTCAGGGAGCATGGCTGTTATAGTGTAAAATGTGGCTGTGAAACTTCTAACTGCGGACTGTGTACAGTATTTCTGAATGATAAACCCGTACTTTCGTGTTCGGTTCTTGCTGTAAGAGCAGATAAATGCAGCGTTACAACGCTTGAAGGTTTACAGGAGGAGACCGCAGAATTCGTTACATTTATAGCTGACCAGGGGGCAGAGCAGTGTGGCTTCTGTAATCCGGGCTTTGTTATGAATGCTATTGCACTCTTTAGGGAGAATCCTTATCCCGATGAAGATGAGATTAAGGAATTCCTTTCGGGAAATCTGTGCAGATGTTCAGGGTATGAAGGCCAGTTAAGAGGAATTATGGATTACCTCAAGGAAAAAAAGGCTAAGGAAGCCAGTGTGGAAAATAAAGAAAACATAGCAGAGGAGGTGAAGTAATGAAGTCGGTTAATAAAGCGGTAAGAAAAAAGGATGCAATGGAGCTGCTTCTTGGAAAGCCAGTATATACAGATGATATTGCACCAAAGGATTGTCTTGTTGTAAAGCTTCTGCGTTCACCATATGCCAATGCGTATGTTAAGAGCATTAATACAGATATTGCAATGAAGGTACCCGGAATAGAGGCAATATATACATATAAGGATGTTGACCAGAATATGAAGCGTTTTACCTGTGCCGGTCAGACGTATCCTGAGCCAAGTCCTTATGACAGGCTTATTCTTGATAAACATGTAAGATTCATAGGTGATCCGGTTGCGATTGTTGCGGGAGTGGATGAGCGCTGTGTTGATAAGGCAATGAAGCTTATTAAGGCAGAGTATGAGGTACTTGAGCCAGTGCTTGACTTTACAAAGGCAAAGGATAATGAGATACTTGTTCATCCGGAGGATAACTGGGAAGCAATGTGTCCTGTCGGAGCTGATAATAAAAGAAATCTATGTGCACATGATGAGTGCAGTAATGGTGATATAGATAGGGTGCTTGAGAGCTGTGATATTGTAATTGACAGGACATATCATACAAAGGCATGCCAGCAGAGTATGATGGAGACCTTCAGGACATTCTGTACAATCGATACTTATGGAAGACTTCATGTTGTAAGTTCTACACAGATAGTATTTCATTGCAGAAGAATCATATCACACGCACTTGGAATATCTCCATCAAAGATACGTGTTACAAAGCCTAGAATAGGTGGTGGTTTTGGCGCAAAGCAGACATCGGTTTCAGAAATATATCCGGCATTTGTCACATGGAAGACTAAGAAGCCCGCTATGATTATATTCTCAAGGGAAGAGTCATTATCAGCTTCATCTCCAAGACATGAGATGCAGATGCATGTAAGGCTCGGTGCAACTAAAGATGGTATCGTAAAAGGAATAGATTTATATACTCTGTCAAACACAGGAGCTTATGGGGAGCATGGACCAACGACAGTAGGTCTTTCAGGACACAAGTCAATTCCGTTATACGGAAAGGCAGAGGCATTCCGCTTTGTAAGTGATGTTGTATACACGAATGTTATGTCAGCAGGGGCATACAGAGGCTATGGTGCTACACAGGGACTTTTTGCCGTTGAATCTGCTGTGAATGAGCTTGCTGATAAGCTTCATATGGATCCTTTTGAAATAAGATTTAAAAACATAGTTAAGGAAGGCGATGTAATGCCTGCTTACTATGGTCAGGTCAATACAAGCTGTGCACTTGACAGATGCCTAGAAAAGGTTAAAGAGATGATTAAATGGGATGAGAAGTATCCTATGAGAAAGATATCTGATACGAAGGCACGTTTTGTCGGAATGGGTATGGCTATGCAGGGCTCTGGTATATCAGGCGTGGATGTGGGAAGTGCCACACTTAAGCTTAATGATGAGGGCGTGTATACAATGAATATCGGTGCAGCTGATATGGGAACAGGCTGTGATACAATACTTGCGCAGATTGCTGCGGAGGTGCTTGAGTGCAGTACTGATGACATAAGTGTATTCGGTGCTGATACTGATATATCACCTTATGATTCAGGCTCATATGCATCAAGTACAACATATGTTACTGGAAAGGCAGTTGAGAACTGTGCCTTAGAGCTAAGAAGCAGAATCGAAAAGCTTGGAGCTAAGCTTATAGGCTGTGATAAGAGTGAGGTTACATTTGACGGAAGCTGTGTAAGATGTGAGGCTGGAGAGCATGAGGGCGCATCAGTAAGTCTTTGCGATATTGCGACAGCTTCCATGTGCGGCAATGATATGGCACTTTCTGTTACTAATACACATACATCACCTATTTCACCACCACCATTTATGGTAGGTGCAGCTGAGGTTGAAGTTGACCTTGTTACAGGCGAAAGCAGGGTTGTAGAATATGATGCATGCGTTGACTGTGGAACACCGGTTAATCCTAATCTTGCAAGAGTACAGGCAGAAGGTGGAATCCTTCAGGGAATTGGTATGGCAATGTCTGAAAATATCACATATTCTGATAAGGGAAAGCTTTATGAGAACTCATTCCTGCAATATAAGATACCATCAAGGATGGATATTGGACATATTAATGTTGAGTTTGAAAGCAGCTTCGAGAATGCTGGACCATTTGGTGCTAAGTCAATAGGAGAGGTTGTAATTAACACGCCACTTCCGGCTGTGACAGATGCGCTAAGCCACGCAGCAGGAAAGAGGTTCTATGAACTGCCTATAACACCGGAGCAGATTGCGATGGCGAGGGTAGAGAATAATTAGGATTATAACACAGATAAGATAAAAGATAAGATGGCACGATTTATTTCTGGATAAGGGGAATAGTCGTGCTGTTTTATTTAATGCCATTTCTCATAAAGTAGATGACTATTTTACATTATAAAATACAGGAGTAAAAATTATGCCTAATATACTGATTGTAGAGGATGATATAAATATTAATAACCTTCTTTGTGAGGTGCTTATGAAGGCAGGTTATACGTGTGAACAGGCATTTTCAGGAACAGAGGCAAAGCTGCTTCTGAATATAAAAGAAAAGGCTTATACGCTTGTACTGCTTGACTTAATGCTGCCTGGTGCAAGTGGTGAGGAGGTTTTAAAAGAGATAAGAAAACATGGAAGGCTTCCGGTGATTGTGCTGACTGCAAAGGATAGTATAGATGATAAAATCGGAGTGCTGACAGATGGAGCAGATGATTATATAACAAAGCCCTTTGAGATTAGAGAGGTACTGGCACGTATTCAGGTGCAGCTTCGTCATATAGAGGCAGAAACAAAAAATGAAGCAGAAACAAAGGGTGAAGCAGAGGCAGAAACGGAGGCAGAAACAGAAGTAAAAATAAAGGCTGGTATACAAAAAGGACAAGGCAGCGGAAGGCTTGAGTTCAGGGATATGGTGCTTACACGCTCTACCTTTGAGGTAAGTATCGGTGGCAGGGTGCTTCCTAAGATTACAAAACAGGAATTTGCAATACTGGAATTACTGCTTAAAAACCCGAAGCAGGTGTTTAGCAAGGAGGATATATTCGAATATGCGTGGGATGAGCCATATATGGGTGAAACAAAGACTCTGGATGTGCATATAAGCAATATCAGAAAGAAAATAAAGACCGTTACACCTGATGAATATATAGAAACAATATGGGGGATTGGATATCGCCTGCATGAATAATTTACTCTTTTTTTACTATTTATTTGCGATTGATTAGGATTTATTTTTTATGATAATAGCAGTTAAGAAAAGGAGGAAAAAGCTTTGAGTGAATTATTATTGCAGACAAGGAATCTGACTAAGCAGTATGGCAGACACAGGGCGGTTGATGATGTAAATATGCACATTAAAAAGGGTGCGATATATGGCTTTATTGGAAGAAATGGAGCCGGTAAAACGACCTGTCTTAAGATGATTAGCGGATTGTCAACACCGTCTTATGGCGAAATAGAAATGTTTGGGTATAAAGGAAAGGACTTACAAAAGGTACGTTCAAGAGTAGGGTGTCTTATAGAAGCTCCCGGACTTTATGGCAATATGTCGGCATATGACAATCTGAACATTAAATGCAAGCTTACAGGGATTAAGAAAAAAGGATATATAGAAGAACTGTTAAAAACAGTGGGGCTTGATACTGTTGGAGAAAAGAAAACAAAGCATTATTCGCTTGGAATGAAGCAGCGCTTAGGAATTGCTCTTGCACTTGTAGGTGAGCCTGACCTGCTTATTCTTGATGAGCCGATTAACGGACTTGATCCACAGGGAATTGTGGAGGTGCGTGAAACCATCCAGAAGCTTGCTAAGGAGCGAGGTATGACAATATGTATTTCAAGTCATATTCTGGAGGAATTATCAAAGATTGCTACAGATTATGGCATTATTCATAATGGATGCCTTGTGCAGGAGCTTACAAGAGAAGAACTTATGAAAAAATGCAGTGAGCGCATAGAGCTTACACTTGATAATCCTAAGCAGGCTATTCCTGTGCTTGATGATATGGGTTTTAGCAGCTATCAGGTTATAGATAAAGAACATATTCATATATTTGAAAGACTGGGAGAAAGTGCCAGCCTGAACATGGAGCTTGCAAAGGCGGGAATTCCAGTTAAAGGAATATCTATTACAAGTGAAGAACTTGAGAATTATTTCTTAAGGCTTACAGGAGGTGACAATCGTGCTTAATATGATAAAGATGGATGTATACAGAATGTTTCGTACAAAGAGTATGTATGTAATATGGATTATATTGCTGGCATCAGCACTGCTTACCTCATTTCTTTCCAAAATAGATTATGATGCTGCTAATAAAGAGTGGGAGAGGCAGCAGGCAGTGGAAAGTCAGGCAGATACTGATGGTCAGACAGTTGATGTGATAAATGCACAAGACATAGAGGAACAACAGGCAGATGACAGCAACAAAGAACAGCTTTCGCAGCAGAATACAGATAATGTCAATATTGGTATGAGTGTGGAATTACCTACGGAGCCAGGGAAGAAGGTTACGGTAATGGATGTTTTCTTTTCTAATGCACAGGGAAAGTTTTATGCACTTTTTCTTGTAATATTTGCGGTTATGTTTGCAACAGCAGATATTAAGAGCGGTTATATTAAGAATATTGGTGGACAGGTGTCACAAAGGGGGATGCTTATTGTTTCAAGGGCAGTTGCACTTGCTTTATTTACAGCAATTACCTTTGCAGGGATATTTGTATTCCAGGCAGCAGCGAATATGCTTGCGTTTAAATGTGTGGTGTGGGGTAACTGGAAAGAGATTATACCTTATTTCTTAACAGAACTTATGCTTCATTATGCGTTTGTGTTAATATGTATGGCGATAGCAGTTATAATTAAGAATAATGTCATAAGCATGACCTTGTCGATATGTCTTACTATGAATATAATGAGTATTGCATATGCCTTTATAGATTATGTAGTTAACAGAAAGGGACTTCATAACTTCAGCATCTATAAGTATACAGTAACTGGAAGGATGGCAATGCTTCCTATGAATGCAGGCAGGGATGATGTTGTTAGTTCAATGTGTGTGGCAGCTGTATTTATTATTATAATGCTGTCATTAAGCAGTTATATTTTTCAGAAAAGGGATATTTAGAGAATGAGGATTATTATTGGAATATTAGCAGTAATAATTATTATACAGGCATTTATTATGTGGAAATACCAGCGGCAGATTAAGGACATCTGCCGCCAGTTGTCGTTTCTTATGGAACACGATAGTAACAAGCTGATTCAACGTGAAATAGATATGGGGGGAATAGGTGAGCTTTCAGATAAATTGAATGAACTACTTGACATGCGTAAAAAAGAGAAAAACGAGTACAGAAAAAAAGAAGAGCTGATAGCAGACACATATACTAATCTTTCACACGATATAAGGACACCACTTACATCGCTAGATGGATATTTCCAGCTTATAGAGGAATGTGACAATATAGATGACCAGAGGAGATATCTTGATATAATCAGAGAAAGGCTTAACAGCCTTAATGAAATGCTGGAGGAGCTTTTTACATTTACCAAGCTGAAAAATGATTCATATAAGCTTGAGCTTACGGACTGTTGTATGAACAGAATATTAAAAGAAACTGTATTTTCTTATTATGATGAATGGAAAAAGCAGGGCATCTGCCCAGAGATTAGTATTACTGAGGAAATGCTGTATATATCAGGTAATAAGCAGGGCTTAAGGAGAGTTATACAGAATGTCATAAAAAATGGTCTTGATCATGGGGAAAAGAATATAAGTATCAGGCTTACCCGTGAGGATAATCATGCCTTGCTTAAAATCAGTAATTATACGGAACATCCTGAAAATATTGACTTAAGCCATGTGTTTGATCGTTTTTATAAAGCAGATGTGGCAAGAGGCAGAGCCTCAACCGGACTGGGTTTATCTATTGCAAAAGAGCTTGTGGAGCGTATGAATGGAGATATAAGTGCAAGAATACAGGGAAATGATTTCATTATTGAAATAAAAGTTATGCTTGTGGTATAATATGTAAAAGAAACAGGGGCTGTTACGGAGAAATTATATATAGAATATGCTGATTCGTTTAATGAATGGGGAATATTACAGATTCAATAATAAAGGGAGACATGCGTATGAAAAATATAAAAGAAATAGGGGATTTTTTTATAAATCTGAATGAATATGTATATGCAACAGATATAGAAACCAATGAAATTGTATATATGAATCATAAAGCATTGAAAGCGTATGGCTTAGAATCAATAGAGGATATAAAAGGCAAGAAGTGTTATGAGGTATTACAAAAAGCTTCTGTTAAATGCGGTATGTGTAACAACAGCAGACTTTTACCAGGAGCCTTTGAGGAATGGCGTTATTATAATCCTGTATTAGATAAATATATGATAATAAAGGATACACTGATAGAGGGTGAAGGAAACAGAAAGTACAGGTTGGAAATAGGCATAGATATAAGTGAGGAGCTTGCACAGGATAAGCTTATCCAGAAGTATAGAGAAACTGAAACACTTGTGAATGAGGGCTTGAGGGTGGCACTTGCAGCAGATACACCTGATGAAACAATAAACACACTTCTTGGGTATATAGGTAAAGCACTTAATGGAGAAAGAACCTATATATTTGAAAAAAATATATATGGTGGAGATGATAATACATATGAGTGGACGGCAGAGGGAGTAAGTCCAGAGAAGGATAATCTTCAGAATGTGCCTCCGGATGTATGTGCTAACTGGTATAAGTGTTTTGAAGAAGGCGGAAACATCGTGATTAAGGATCTTGAAGAGATAAAAGAGAGTGATCCCCTGCAATATGATAATTTAAAAAGACAGGGTATTCATTCAATAATTGTTATTCCTATATATAACGAAGGGGAAGTTATTGCATTTATGGGAATAGACAATCCGCCACTGCTTACACTCGAATATGCCTTAAGTATACTAGAGATTATGAGAGCTTTTATTATATCATGTATAAAGCGCAGGAATACGATGAGAAAGCTTGAGGATATGAGCTATAAGGACGCCCTGACCAATATAGGAAACCGTTTCGCTATGAGAGACTGTGTAGATAGTATAGATAAAAAACAGAGTATAGGCGTTGTTTACTGTGATGTTACAGGACTGAAATATGTGAATGATACAATGGGACATGAGGCAGGCGACAGACTTATTCTTAATGCATGTGGATGCCTTACAGACGTGTTTGGAGTGGATGCAGTATTTCGTATAGGTGGAGATGAGTTCCTTGTAATCTGTAAACAGATAGATGAGAATACATTAATAAAGCGTATAACAGAGTTAAAAGAACTAATGAATGAGCGTTCTGTAAATATGGCATCAGGTGTTATCTGGAGTGAGAATGTAATAACAGGCTTTAATGAAATGTTACGTGAGGCAGAGGAGAAAATGTATGCCGATAAAGCGCGATATTATAAGGAAAAAGGAATTGAACGCAGAAAAGAACGGGCATAGCAGGGCTAAAGGAATGCACCATATAATACAATAACAGGTGATTTTGTGATAAATTATAATAAATAATACAGCTTAATTATTGACATTTTAAGATCAATTATATACAATCACATTATCTGCGATGACGAAGACAGTAGATTATGAAAGAAAGCAATAGCGAGCCGGGATGGTGGAAGCCGGTGTGAGTAGAGCATAGTTGAATATCACTTCCAAGCATCCTTGCAGAACTTTGCAGTATAATATTATGGGTAACATTAAGGATAGTATTATATTACGAAAAGTAAGTGAGGACGGTAATCCTACCGTTACAAGGGACGCATATGATGGTATGTCGTAATTGATATAGGTTAAGTTGATTCAGCCCCTGTCGTATTACGGCAGGGGCTTTTTTGCGTGTGTAACGACATTTGTTACAGCACCAATAAAGCAAGCTAACATCGTTACGATTAAGTAAATGATTTGAAAGGAGTAACACAATGGTATACGAGAAAGTTTCATCAGATATGAATTTCGTAGACAGAGAAAAACAGGTTGAAAAGTTCTGGAAGGATAATGATATATTCCAGAAGAGTATTGATAACCGCAAGAAGGGGGAAACATATACATTTTATGATGGACCTCCAACAGCTAATGGTAAGCCACATATAGGACATGTTCTTACAAGAGTTATAAAGGATATGATTCCAAGATATAGAACAATGAAGGGCTATATGGTTCCACGTAAGGCCGGATGGGATACACATGGACTTCCAGTTGAGCTTGAGCTTGAGAAGGAGTTAGGTCTTGATGGCAAGGAACAGATTGAAGAGTACGGTCTTGAGCCTTTCATCAAGAAATGTAAGGAAAGCGTATGGAAATACAAGGGTATGTGGGAGGATTTCTCATCTACCGTTGGTTTCTGGGCTGATATGGATAATACATACATCACATATGATGATAACTTCATCGAGTCTGAATGGTGGGCTTTAAAGCAGATATGGGATAAGGGTCTTTTATACAAGGGCTTTAAGATTGTTCCTTACTGCCCACGTTGTGGAACACCTCTTTCATCACACGAAGTAGCACAGGGCTACAAGGCTGTTAAAGAGCGTTCAGCAGTAGTACGTTTCAAGTGTGTAGGCGAAGATGCATATTTCCTTGCATGGACAACAACACCTTGGACACTTCCATCTAACGTGGCACTCTGCGTGAACCCAGAAGAAACATATGTAAAGGTTAAGGCGGCAGACGGCTATACTTACTATATGGCAGAAGCACTTCTTGATAAGGTACTTGGCGGACTTGCAGTTAAGGCCGGTCAGACAGTAACAGGAGCAGCTATTGAAGAAGGTAAGGAAGCTGGAAGCGGTGCAGGCGTTGACTACGAAGTGTTAGAAACTTACAAGGGTAAAGACCTTGAATATAAAGAATATGAGCCATTATACCAGTGTGCGGCAGATGTTGCAGCTAAGCAGCACAAGAAGGGACATTTTGTTACATGTGATGACTATGTAACTATGTCAGATGGTACTGGTATCGTTCATATAGCACCAGCATTTGGTGAAGATGATGCCAAGGTTGGACGTAAGTATGACCTTCCATTCGTACAGTTTGTAGATGGTAAGGGTGAACTTACAAAGGAAACACCATATGCGGGAATGTTCGTTAAGAAAGCAGACCCAGAGGTTCTTAAGGATCTTGATAAGGAAGGCAAGTTATTCGATGCTCCTAAGTTCGAGCATGATTATCCATTCTGCTGGAGATGTGATACACCACTTATCTACTATGCAAGAGAGTCTTGGTTTATCAAGATGAGTGATCCAGAAGTTAAGGCTAACTTAATAGCTAACAACAAGACAATCAACTGGATTCCGGAAACTATCGGAACTGGACGTTTTGGCGCATGGCTTGAAAATGTTCAGGACTGGGGAATTTCACGTAACAGATACTGGGGTACTCCTCTTAATATCTGGGTATGTGATGATTGTGGAGAAATGTTATCTATCGGAAGCAAGGCAGAATTAAAGGAACATTCTGATAACTGTCCAGATGATATCGAGCTTCACAGACCATATATTGATGCTGTTACTTGTACTTGTCCTAAATGTAAGGGCAAGATGAAGAGAGTTCCAGAAGTTATCGACTGCTGGTTCGACTCAGGTTCAATGCCATTTGCACAGCACCACTATCCATTTGAGAATAAGGAAGTGTTTGAACAGCAGTTCCCTGCTAAGTTCATTTCAGAAGCCGTTGACCAGACAAGAGGCTGGTTCTACTCACTTCTTGCTATATCAACACTTCTTTTCAATAAAGCACCTTATGAAAATGTTATCGTACTTGGTCACGTTCAGGATGCAGATGGACAGAAGATGAGTAAGTCAAAGGGAAATGCTGTTGATCCATTTGATGCATTAAAGAAGCACGGTGCAGATGCCATCCGCTGGTATTTCTACGAGAATTCAGCACCATGGCTTCCTAACAGATTCCATGACAAGGCTGTTACAGAAGGTCAGAGAAAGTTTATGGGAACTATCTGGAACACATATGCGTTCTTTGTACTTTATGCTAACATTGATGACTTCGATGCTACTAAGTATACACTTGAGTATGATAAGCTTCCAGTTATGGATAAATGGATTCTTTCAAAGCTTAATACTCTTGTTAAGACTGTTGATAACAATCTCGCTAACTACAAGATTACAGAGACAGCAAGAGCACTTGAGGAATTTGTAGATGAGCTTTCTAACTGGTATGTAAGAAGATGCCGTGAAAGATTCTGGGCAAAGGGTATGGAGCAGGATAAGATTAATGCTTATATGACTCTTTACACAACACTTGTAACACTTTGCAAGACAGCAGCACCTATGATTCCTTTTATGACAGAAAGCATTTACAGAAACCTTGTATGCAGTATAGATAAGACAGCTCCTATCAGTATCCACCTCTGCGACTTCCCAGAAGTTAAGGAAGAATGGATTGACAAGGAACTTGAAGATAACATGGAAGATGTATTAAATGCTGTTGTTATCGGAAGAGCCTGCCGTAACTCAACTAACATCAAGAACAGACAGCCAATAGGCAAGCTGTACATCAAGGCTGACTGGAAATTAAACGAATACTTTACAGCTATCATAGCAGATGAGCTTAATGTTAAGGAAGTTGAGTACACAGATGATGTAAGAGCATTTACTTCATATTCATTCAAGCCACAGTTAAAGACACTTGGACCAAAGTATGGCAAGCATCTTAATGCTATCAGAGCAGCACTTTCAACACTTGATGGCAATGCAACTATGGATGAACTTAATACTAAGGGTTCATTTACAATCAATGCTGATGGTGAAGATATCGTTCTTGAGAAGGATGATGTTCTTATAGAGATGACTCAGAAGGAAGGCTTTGTAGCAAGTTCTGATAAGGGTATCACAGTTGTTATGGATACTAACCTTACACCAGAGCTTATCGAGGAAGGCTTCGTAAGAGAAATCGTAAGTAAGATCCAGACAATGCGTAAGGATGCAGGATTTGAGGTTATGGATAAGATTACTGTATATGTAGATGGTAATGACAAGTTAGCAGATCTTATGGTTAAGAATGCAGAGCAGATTAAGAGCGTTGTTCTTGCAAATACTATTGAAACAGGTAAGACAGCAGGATTCACTAAGGATTGGGATATCAATGGTGAGAAGGTTGTGCTTGCGGTTGAGAAGAACTAAAACAGTATCTTAATAATTTATAATATGTAAAGACGAGGAGAAAATCGCAGTTATGCGAATTTTCTCCTCGTTTTTATATAAATAGGTGAGATGAGGTACAATTCACGCCCAAAAATGACAGTTCACGCCAATTGTATTGAAATATTATTAAGGATGAATATACTGAAACTAATAAGAACTATAAAAAATGTTATAGAAGATTATGTTGCATATAAATCATTTATATGAATAGAATCGAGGTGAATAATAATGATCAATTAATTTTATTAAATTGCAATAAGGGTGCGAATCGTGTATAATTTAACCATCGTGTAACGTGCTTTGTGAATAATGTTAATTAAATCAGACACGATTAGTGAAATCAGGAATAATGATATACATTTGTGGTATATCTATATATTAAGGAGGAGAGAATACATGGTGACAGGTACAGAAGCATCTTTTAGCAAGGAAGAATTCAAGAAAAAAGTTGTAAGTAATTGTAAATCTCTTTATAGAAAGAATATTGATGAGGCAGATAAGCAGCAGGTGTTCCAGTCAGTTGCGTATGCAGTTAAGGATCTTATCATAGATAAGTGGATAGCTACACATAAGACATATGACAAGGAAGATCCTAAGATTGTATATTATATGTCTATGGAGTTCCTTATGGGACGTGCACTTGGTAATAACATGATTAACCTTACTAAGTATAACGAGATAAAAGAAGCACTTGAGGAGCTTGGACTTGATATTAATGTTATCGAGGATCAGGAGCCAGATGCAGCACTTGGTAATGGTGGACTTGGAAGACTTGCAGCATGTTTCCTTGATTCACTTGCAACTCTTGAATATCCAGCTTATGGATGTGGTATCAGATATAAGTATGGTATGTTCAAGCAGGAGATTAAGGACGGATATCAGGTAGAGGTTCCTGATAACTGGTTAAAGGATGGCAATCCATTTGAGATTAAGCGTTCTGAATACAGATATGAAGTCAAGTTTGGTGGATATGTGCGTTCTTACAGAGATGAAGCTACTGGACGTGATATATTCGTTCAGGAAGATTACCGTTCAGTTATAGCTGTTCCTTATGACCTTCCAGTTATCGGATATGGTAACAACACAGTCAATTCACTTAGAATATGGGATGCAGAGCCAGTTAATACATTTAACTTAAGCTCATTTGATAAGGGCGATTACCAGAAGGCTATAGAGGAAGAGAACCTTGCAAAGAATATTGTAGAAGTTCTTTATCCTAACGATAACCATTATGCAGGTAAGGAATTAAGACTTAAGCAGCAGTATTTCTTCGTATCAGCATCAGTTCAGAGAGCTGTTGAAAGATATAAGAATATGCACAATGGTGATGTAAAGAAGCTTTATGAGAAGGTTACATTCCAGCTTAATGATACACATCCAACAGTTGCAGTTGCAGAGCTTATGAGAGTTCTTATGGATGAGAATGGTCTTGAATGGGATGAAGCATGGGATGTAACAACTAAGACAGTTGCATATACTAACCATACTATTATGGCTGAGGCACTTGAGAAGTGGCCTATTGAGCTGTTCTCAAGACTTCTTCCAAGAATCTATCAGATAGTAGAGGAAATCAACAGAAGATTCGTTGAAGATATTAAGGCAAAGTACCCAGGAGACCAGGAAAAGGTAAGAAAGATGGCTGTTATATATGATGGCCAGGTTAAGATGGCTAATCTTGCTATATGTGCTGGATATTCTGTCAATGGTGTTGCAAGACTTCATACAGAGATCTTAGAGAAGCAGGAGCTTAAGGATTTCTATGAGATGATGCCAGAGAAGTTTAACAACAAGACTAATGGTATCACACAGAGAAGATTCCTTCTTCACGCTAATCCACTGCTTGCAGACTGGATTACAGATAAGATTGGCGATGGATGGGTAACAGACCTTAAGCAGCTTGAAAAGATGCTTGTATATGTTAATGATGAAAAGGCAAGACAGGAATTCATGCAGATTAAGCATAAGAATAAAGTAAGACTTGCAAAGTATATCAAGGAGCACAATGGAATAGATGTTAATCCGGATTCTATATTTGATGTACAGGTAAAGAGACTTCACGAATATAAGAGACAGCTTCTTAATATTCTTCATGTTATGTACCTTTACAATGAAATCAAGAAGAATCCTGATATGGATATTGTTCCTAGAACATTTATCTTTGGTGCAAAGGCTGCCGCTGGTTATAAGATTGCAAAGCAGACTATAAAGCTTATCAATAATGTTGCAGATGTGATTAACAATGATGAATCTATTAATGGAAAGATTAAAGTAGTATTTATCGAGAATTACAGAGTATCTAACGCTGAGATTATATTTGCAGCAGCAGATGTATCTGAGCAGATATCTACAGCATCTAAGGAGGCTTCAGGTACAGGTAACATGAAGTTTATGCTTAATGGTGCAATAACACTTGGTACTATGGATGGCGCTAATGTTGAGATAGTACAGGAGGTTGGAGAGGAGAATGCCGTAATATTCGGTCTTCGTTCTGATGAAGTTATCCGTTATGAGAATGAGGGTGGCTATGATCCTATGGAAATCTTCAACAACGACCAGAATATAAGAGAGGTTCTTATGGAACTTATCAATGGTAAGTATTCTAAGGAAGATCCAGAGATGTTCAGGGATATCTACAACTCACTTCTTAACTCACAGGAGGGAAGAAGAGCAGATACTTACTTCATTCTTAAGGACTTCCGTTCTTATGCAGAAGCACAGGCTAAGATTGATAAGAGATACAGGGATGAGACTGGCTGGGCTAAGACAGTTATGATTAACTCGTTTAAGGCAGGTAAGTTCTCATCAGACAGAACTATTGAAGAGTATGCAACAGAAATCTGGAAGCTTACTAAGACACCAGTTAAGTTAAAGTAAAGGTTGCAAAATATAGAATAATATCTATCCGGTATTCATACATTTTATCTAGGAGGCTAGATAAAGTGTATGAGACTGGATAGATTTTTTTTACCCCGTATTATAATCAGAGGAGTGGGTTTAATCGGGGAAAGAATAGATGAAGCGGCGACAGACAAGCAGTATATAGAATATAAGAAGGCAAGAAGAAGGAACGATACACAAGGGTATGTCATAAGCAGCTGCGAGGCAGGAAATTATGATTACAAGGATTATAATTATTATAAAAGCAGGAGGGGAGAAGATAATTATTCATTAATCAAGGAAGAAAGCAGGAAAGGCCGCAGTATAGTCAGGAAATGTATGGAGATAATGATATTTATCGCCATTTATTTGCTGGTGCCATCGGTTATTACGCTGAAGCTTACAGGTGTTGTTGATATGGCTGTGAGTGAAGAGATAGCTGATGGAAGGACGATAACAGTGAATTATAAAAATGCATCACAATCTGTAGAGGTTGAAAAGTTTGTTTCAATGGTTCTTGCCGACAGATTGTATATGGGTGATGAGATTGAACTTCTAAAAGCAGAAAGCATTATGATAAGGACAGACATATACCGTTTAATGGGTGAAAGGATGAACATAGACAGTAGTCAGCTTGGTATGTCGTATATGACATCAGGACAGATGAAGAAAAAGTGGGGAAAGGACTATTTGGATAATTATAACCTTGTAAATGACTGTGTAGCAGCGACAAATGGCATGACAATAAGCTGTAACGGGCAATATATAGAGGCAAGGTATACATACGTAACAGCAGGTTTTACGCTTTCTGGCAAGGATATGTTAGGAGATGATTATTCATATCTTATGGCAGTTGAATGTCCTAAGGATAAAGAAGCAAAAGAATATTTTGTCGTTAAGACTGTTAATAACAAGGATTTTGTTAATGCATTTGAAAAAGCATACGATGGTCTGACACTGGATAAAAAGGGGCTTGATAAGCAGGTACAGGTTGTATCGGTAAGCAGTGATGGATATGTATCTAAGATGCAGGTCGGCAATATGGTGATGACAGGAAGCACATTTGCAAAGATTCTGGGACTGAATTCACCTAATTATAAAATAGAATATATGGATAGTGGCGTAAAGATAACAACAACAGGAGTGGGAGATGGTTTCGGGGTTAGTGTATACACAGCACAGAATATGGCAGAGAGTGGTGCAACTTATGAGGATATTTTAAAAACATTCCTGTCTGATACCGTAAAAATAGTGAATGGAGAAACCGTAACGGATGAAAAGGGAAAGGTAACGGGATATTCCGTTACAATGAATATGCCGTATTCAGATTACTATGCGTTTTTTAGCTATGGATCAACTTTGTCGGAACCAGATATACCGATTGATATGG
>ERZ826613.784-NODE-784-length-43712-cov-4.769224_pt1 | contig 43712 bp, 37 predicted proteins | sample MGYA00519925_ERZ826613 | MGnify/ENA primary metagenome ERZ826613 (study PRJEB31778, sample SAMEA3449236) | human gut metagenome | biome: human gut; feature: human-associated habitat; material: faeces | place: United Kingdom | collected 2010/2012 ... | reverse complement strand
AGCATAGTTTCCGAGGCTTCATATCCGCTTCGGGTGCTATGCTTATTTTGTACCAGACAAAGAATAGCATCACGCCTTCGCACTCTAAAGGTGAAACTCGCTTTCCCTCAATAACTATCGCATTCCCGTAATTTGAAGGTCATTTTAAGGGAAAGTATATTGAAATACGAAAATGCACTTGTCCATATGAGCGTCGCTGTTTGCAATCGACTTACCCGAAGAAATACTGCTTTATATCTGAGACACCGCCATCCTTATCGCAGAACCACTCGTAATCAGAGTGGCAATTTTGGCAGTGGGCAATTACATCAAATCCGCCGGGTGAATGCTGGTTGTCAGTAATGCTCATGACCGCCAAGGGCTTCCCGCAGGCTGGGCACAGTCTGTTTTTTCTTGCCTTACGAGTGGCACGCTCTCTCTGCTCAGTCTCAAGTGTACCTAAAAGGCCATGCCAAAGATTCGGATTCATTTCATGCTCTGCATAGTCTTCAAGGTGCCGCCTGATATCATCGGCAGCCAGTACGAGAAACTCATCATCCAGAAGCTGAATGTGACGCTTGATATAATCGGAAACCACCACAGGCATACAAGTATTCCTGCCCATCGCATACCGCATTGCCGACAGCAAGATCAGACGAAAATCGGAATCGCAGATCGGAGAGAGCAGGTTCTGAGGGAACAGCAGAAACTCCTTGCCATTATTCATACATACGCGCAGCGGTCGCTGTTCTTCCGTTACCAGATTCAGTAGACTGTTAGCTTGATCCTTCAGCTCATCAATAGTGATTGATTCGTAGTCCTGAAACGGGTTTACTTCATAATTCATCATTTGACCTCCAATCAGTTTGTCCTCGTTATGAGGTGTTGGCATTGTAGCTCTGACTGCCCGGAGGTTCAACCGTTTCTTTCACCTTGCGCCTAAATGTCGAGCAATTCCTGTAAAACGGTCATATTTACCCGAAGTCTAAGAGATTCTGTTGTATAGAAGCCTGCCTTGTGCTATAATATAAATTAGATTTATTCTACATACTTTGCTGAGGTGAAAAGCATGAAAGCAAGTTATAAAAAATTGTGGAAGCTGCTCGTTGACAAGGAAATGAGCAAGGGCGATCTTCATAAAGCATCAGGGCTTTCATCCAGCACGATGACCAAACTTAGAAAGAGCGAAGATGTGTCAATGGAAGCTCTGCGCAAAATCTGTATTTGCCTCAACTGCAATATCGGTGACATTGTGGAGTTTGTGGACGAAAACAAATAGAACCCGTTTTATGGAACACAAATGCAAGTATAATCAAAAGGGAAAGAGTATCTGTCAGATATGTAGATAAAGGAAGCTGAACGACCATGCCAAGGCAAGTACCTTTTACAGAATATGAAGCAGCGCTTCTTTTGGATGCATATCTGAAAACGCTGTCGGGAGAAAAAGGACGGATGGAGTCCGTCCGGGACTGTTCCATGCAGCTTCGCCAGATGGCGTTGAATGCAGGGAGTGAAATAGATGATATTTGCAGAAATGTGAACGGTATTTCGTTTCAAATGGCGAGCATGGAGTCGGCATATCAAGGCCATACAATCATGAAACCAGCAACGCGGCTGTTCACTGAGATAGTGCTTCTTTATAGAAATGATGTTGCGCGTTATCAGCAACTGCTGAAGGAGGCAAAAGGCATGGCGAGCGCAAAGATAGATATGGATCAATCTGATGCGGCTACCACAGTAAGCTTTCGTCATATTAATTCTATGGCTTTTTCAAAACCGGTATCGCTTTCATATTTTGGAGAAGTAAAGCCGGAATCATCATGGAAAGGCCTGTATGTTGATGCCTGCAAATCCCTGTTGGATGATTATCCAGATATCTTTACACGACTTAAAGCTGAAAGCTTACATGGTTCGGGAAAGACATGGCTTGTAGATGCAGAGAATCTTCATCTTCTTGCTGTTCCTAAGCAACTCGAAGAGGGACTTTTTGTGGAGACAAATCGCAACGCTTTTGATCTCGTGAAAAACCTGAAATGGCTCTTGGATGAATGTTCCGTGGATTATGAAAATGTCGTTATTACTTATACCAACAAGGATGGAAAGAAAGAAGCATCTGTGCCAGCACCCGTGACGACATCCGCTTTTCAAAAAAAACAATACTATAGGCAAGACAAAGAAGACTTCTATCGCTGGCTTCAGAATGATCAGCATATGGCTGAAGGAACATGCCGCAGCTATGTCTCTGCTATCAGGAGTGCCGAGCACTTTGCAGAGGAACACGGTCTTGCCTCTCGCAAACTGTATACATGCGATCCGACAGTCGCTAAGGCAACTGCTGATGAGCTATTTTCAAATGCCGAATTCATTCAGTACAACAACGACCAGCACAATCGCTTCCGGGCAGCCATTACGAAACTTCTTGCTTTCTATGGAAGCAATTGGAGTCCTGTAGAAGCAAGTACGCCAAGAACTTTTGAGCGTAGTCCGTTACAAACTAAGGAGACATCAATAGACGTTGCTCCTTGCAAGGCAATTCTTGTGGAGTATTTTCCCAAGGGATATCGTCTGGAGTCTGCGCTGGACATGAAGCGCATGCGTAGATATTACGAAGAACTGACCGGCAAGGCACTTGATCTTAATCAGGCAATACTTGAAACAGCTATAAGAAATTGCGGCATCGTGTATGATGGTAGGCTTTATATGCCGCAGAATATGCTGAGCGATGAAATGCGAGATCAGATCCTTTTCTTCATTGAAAGATGCTTTGATGAAGGTCGGTCGGCTGTGTATTACGAGGCAGTTTTCCGGGAGTTTTCAGAGAAACTGCTCGATCATAATATCTTTAACGCGGATATGCTAAAGGCGTATTTGACGTACTATGTGTCTGATCAATATTACATGGGCAGAAGCTATTTGGCGAAAGAGTACCGCGACGATGTCGATCCGATTGATGAGGTACGGCAGTGCCTGAAACAGTACGATTTTCCCGTACAGGTAGATGAGCTCTGTGATTCTCTTTCCCATATTACGGAGGAGCGAATTCGGTTCATTTTGGGTTCGAATGGAGAGTTTGTTCGCAACAGCAAGGGTGAATATTTCCATGCCGATTCTCTTGAGCTCACGAAAGAAGAACTTGAAAACATCGCCGCTATTATTGATTCTACGATTGAGGAGCATGAATTCATCAGCGGGAATGAACTCTATGATGCTATACAGACAAAGTATCCGTACACCTTTGAGAAAAATGCTGTCTTCTCTGTAATTGGATGGCGAGACGCTCTGAAATATAAGTTCGGTGATCGTTTCTCTTTTGTGGGCAATATTGTTAGCAGAGCCGGAACGTCGCTGTCCATGAGTGATGTTTTTGCGGAATATGGTAAGGGACGTCAGCGCTTCTCTATCGATGAATTAGAGCAGTTTGCAGAAAGCATAGGGACAACGATCTACTTTGATTCGTTGTATACAAATGCAATCCGGATCAGCCATGAATGGTTTACTTCAAAGGGCGGTGCTAAGTTTTCTGTAAAGGAGACCGATGCGGTTCTTGACCGTTTCTGTGATGGAGATTATATCCCGCTCCAAGATGTGAAGGAGTTTGCGCTATTCCCTGAATCTTCCTTCCCGTGGACAGAGTACTTGTTGGAACAGTATGTAGCCTTCTTTAGCGAGAAATTCTACCTGATGCATGGCAACTACAATAAGAACTGTGCTGTTGGCGCAATTGTAAGAAAAACTTGTCGATTCGATTCATTCGATGATCTGGTGACGGATATTCTGGCACACAACGATGTCTCGCTCCAGAAAAAGAAGGTGCTGGATTACCTTGCGGAGAACGGTTATATTGCACGTCGCTCTTATACAAATATTGAGACGATTATGATTAATGCAAGAGCAATGCGGAATCAAAAGGAGAAATAATAGATGTATTCCTACAGCTGGGATTCAGAGACGGGAGGTTTGTTGCTGAATAGCTCCCCATTGCAATTCAGCAAAGAGCCACGTCCTGTGTATTATAAAGAACTGGATATTCTGGGATTCGATCAACACTGGAAGTATGATCGAAATGATAGCTATCCATATATGTGGGCAGAGGCCAATAGCTACTTCTATCGCGGAAGGCTGGTGGCTAAAACCAAGGGTGGATCGCTCTATACTGCTCCGGAACTTATCATGTTGGAAGAGCCTGAGCCAAATGACGCTCCTCTGCGCTTTGTAGATGTCCCGGCAATGGTAGAGAAAAACCATGATCTGCTTGAAAAGCTCGTGCAGGACACGATAAAGAAAATATACAACACCTATGTGGAGTATCGGAACAAGGTAGATGTATTCTACGTCGCTTTCAGCGGCGGGAAGGACAGCGTTGTTGCCTTTGATCTTGTCCAGCGGGCACTTCCCCACAACAAGATGAAAGTGCTGTTCGGGGATACTGGTATGGAGTTTCCTGATACATATGATGTTGTGGATAAGATTAAAGAAAAATGTGAAGAAGAGGGCATTGACTTTTTACGATCAAAATGTGAATTTGAGCCAGAATACACATGGTCTAAATTCGGCCCACCTGCGCAGACAATGAGATGGTGCTGCAGCGTGCATAAGACTGCCCCACAAGTAATACTTCTTCGCAAATATACAGAAAACCCTCATTTCAGAGGAATGGCTTTCACTGGGATTCGCGGTGATGAAAGTGCATCACGCAGCGAATATGACACTGTTAGTCTTGGAGAGAAAATCCGCGGACAATACAGTTGCCATCCTATATTGGAATGGAATTCTGCGGAGTTGTTCCTGTATATCTACGACAGGGATCTCGTTTTGAATGCTGCCTATAAGAAAGGAAATAGTCGCGCTGGCTGCCTCGTCTGCCCGTTGGCTACTTCTAAAAATATGTTCTTTAAGGAACAGGCGTATAGCAAAAATAGTGTCGGTTCTCGATCTACAACAACCTTTAATGACATTATATTGAACACCACAGCCAAGGAACTATCTACGCCCGCAGCCGTTCAAGAGTTTATGAATATTGGCGGTTGGAAAGCCAGAAGGAGCGGAAAGGAGTTATCCTTTTCAAAAGAACTCTCTATTGAAAACTATGAAAAAGGTGTTCTTACAATCCGATTACTACAGCAAAATACGGACTGGAAAGAATGGATTAAAACCGTCGGTGAAGTCTTTTATCTCGAAAATGGAGATGTAGAAATTTCTTATGACAAAAAGTTATACCATGTAAACATTGAATCAAACGGTTCGGAGATTATCTTCACAGTCAACATTGGAAGCAATACAAAGAGTGATATTTACTTTATGTCTGCTCTTAAAACTGCGATGCGCAAAACGGCCTATTGTATTGGCTGCGGAGTTTGTGAAGCGAACTGCCCTAATGGTTTTATAAGCATGAACAGCGGATCTGTCCATGTTGATGATAAGTGTGTGAAGTGCAAAAAATGTCATGATGTATTCCATGGTTGTCTGGTCGCGAATTCAGTGAGATTACCAAAGGGAGAAAAAAAGATGGGAAGCATTGATAGATACGGAAATATGGGAATTGAATACTCTTGGGTGACAGAGTATTTCAAGAAAAAGGATGAATTCTGGGATTCCCCTCACAGCCTTGGCAAAAACATGGTTAAGAATCTGAAGGCGTTTCTCAATGATAGTGAAATCACTGAGAAAGGGAAATTCTCCATGTTTGGAGATACTGTTGATAGAGTTGGTATTGAAACGAGTAGCGCATGGGGACTGCTTCTTTGCAATCTGGTATATACTTCTGAGTTCAACTGGTGGGTCAAAAATATCTTATTTTTACGCACCTACTCGCCGGATGAAATTCTCTCTATGCTGGATGACAGCATGAGCCAGAACTCTCGTTCCCATATTGTATCTGCATTTAAGAACATTTTTATATCCAATACCATTCTCGGGAGTGAGATCGGTATGGGTAAATGCGAGTATGAGATTAAAGGTGGAAAAAGGTATTGGAATGGCGTCGTCAGGACTAATTGGGAGAATCCCGATCCCTCCGTCATTCTCTATGGCCTTTACAAATTTGCCGAGGCATGTGGAGGCTATTACCAGTTCACTTTGAGCCGTCTGCTTGACTTCGATGTGGAAAGCGACGGCGTAAGCCCTGCACAGATTTTTGGATTAGATAGAAAAGAGATGGAGAAACTTCTTACCGGTTTAAACATCAATCACCCAGATTTCATCACCGCCCAGTTTAACCTCGACCTCGATACGATTACCCTGAATGCAGATAAAACGTCAGCCGACGTCCTCGCACTGTTTTAAGGAGGAGTACCATGCCGATTTTGGAGAACTACCGTCATTATTTCGATATTGATCCTGACTACTTTCCTGCGGTCAATGAGGCTGTTATCAACAGCAAGCCAGACATGTGGAAGAAGTTCTTCCCGCATGAGACGTTTGTTAAACTTCTCAAAAACACAGTGAGCGTCCTTGACCGGAAGCAGAAGCTCTCCATATGGGTGGAGGGCGCTTACGGCACGGGTAAGTCCCACGCCGTATTAACGGAAAAGAAGCTTCTGGACGCCAGCGAAGAGGATACCAGGGAATATTTTGAACGGTATCATTTGGATATGGATTTGTATAAGAATCTGCAGCGCATCAAGAACAGCGGCAAGATTCTGACGGTTCACCGCTATGGCTCGTCCAATATCTATGGCGACAACGATCTGGTGCTTGCCATTCAGGAAAGTGTCGAAAAGGCGATGGCTGCGGCTGGTATAGAGAACAAGGGCAAGGACTCTCTCAGGGAGTCTGTGATTCGTTATCTCTCCGATTCGGAGAACAAGCAGAGCTTTAATATCTATGTAAAGGGCAGCTACAAGGATCTTTTCGGCGGCGATGATGTAGATGGTATCGTTGAGAAACTGAAAACGTATCAGGATATTCCGCTTCATACCCTGATGGATAAGATTTTCAAAGTCGCACGTGAGCGCCAGATCCGCGCATTTACGATGACGGCTAATGATCTGTGTGACTGGCTCATCGAAGTGATACACGCCAATGAACTGAAGGCTATTGTTTTTATCTGGGATGAGTTTACGGAGTATTTCTATAATAACACCCGTAACCTCACCGGTTTTCAGGCGCTTTGCGAACTCAGTGAAACTGAGCCTTTCTATTTCATCCTCGTTACGCATGTAAGCTCCGGCCTCTTTCACGAGGGTGACAAGGATTTTATCAAGCTGAATGGCCGGTTTGTTAATCCCCATAGTCTGATTAGCCTCCCGGAGAATATCGCATTCCAGCTCATGGGTGCAGCTATGGAGAAAAGCAAGGATGAGACCATACTTGCCGATTGGCAGGATATAACCGAAGACCTTGCTGACCGTACGAAAGAGTCCCGCAAGGTCGTAAAGGGCATCGCAAAGATAGAAGATAAGGAAATGCTGGATATCCTTCCGATTCATCCTTACACAGCGCTTCTTCTGAAGCATATTTCATCGGCTTTTGACTCCAACCAGCGGAGCATGTTTGATTTTATCAAGAATGACCGTGGTGATGAGATCAAGGGCTTTCAGTGGTTTATCGATAATTACGGCCCGGAAAATGAAAATCCTCTTCTCACCATTGACATGTTGTGGGAGTTCTTCTATGACAAAGGCAGAGACATGCTTGCGCATGACATCCGATCTGTTCTGGATTACTTCATGAGAAGCTCCAATCAGCGCCTTGATCCGGAAGAGAAACGTATCCTAAAAACTGTCCTTCTCCTGCAGGCTATTTCACAGCATGCCGGTGATTCTGTTGAACTTTTCATACCGAATGAGAAGAACATCGATTCGGCCTTTGAGGGAACGGATCTGGATGGTGGTGCCAGCCGCATTGCAGAGCGTCTCGTCCGGGACAAAGTGCTCTTCCATAAGCAGCTTGGAGGCGGGAAGTTTCAGTATGCTGCCTACGTCAATGAAGTAAGCGATGCTGAGCTTGAGAAATATAAAGAGGATGTTGATAAGAAGACCACTACCTCTCTTATCACGGAACAGCTTGTTGACAAGACCACAGTGGCAGAAGCTATAACGCTTGGTGGTGCCTTAAAGCTACGCTATGAGTTGAAATATGTCTCGGCCAGCGATTTTGATCAGGCAATTCGCGTGTTCCGCAACAGAGAAGCAGAACTGGAGAACAAAATCCCAGCAGTCGTCTGTTTTGCGAAGGATGACAAGGAAGCATCCCTTATCTCTAAGAAAATCAAAGAAGCACTGCAGGACGGGAGCTATCACATAGTGTTTATTGACGCTACCGCTACGCCTTTCGGCAAGGACGGATATGAGCAGTATCGTAACGAGATGGCCAATGCCATGTATCAGCAGGGCAAAGATGGCACTCTCTTTGGTCAGTATGCAAACAATGCGAAGGATGCTCTAAAAAAGTGGAAGAACAGGATTTCCTCCGGAGAATTTATTGTTTTCACGGAGAAGAAACAGGATGGTGAGCGGGCTACGACAATGGACATGTTGTTCTCTGTACTGCAGGCTGTTAACAAGGATAAGTTTCAGCGTTGCCTGGAGGCAGCATATAGTGTCCTGCCTACAATGTATACACCATCGGCATTGAAGCTTGGTGTTGAATGCGGCGCAACAAGGACTACCCGTCAGACATTCTCTTCTGGCAATGTCAACACAAAGTTGGAAACTGCGCTCAAAGAGGCGTGGGATGATCCTGCTTACTGGCAGACTCATCCGAATCTGCTTATTTCGCAGATTAAAATGGATGTTGATAAACTGATCCACACGGCATTTGATAAGGAGTCTGGTCGGGTATCTATCCGCGCCATTTATGACATGCTGAAGGCAAAGCCGTATGGTTTTATGCCCTGCAATATGACAGCCTTCATTATGGGCTTTGTTCTGAAAGAATATACCAACGGCTCATACAGCTGGAGTGACGGACTCACCAACGATGTCATGGATCTGAACAAGCTCAAAGAGATGGTGAATGAAATCATCTCTCTGCAGATCACACCGAATCCACGCTATAAGGATAAGTACATCGTAGAGATGACAGAGGCGGAGAAATCGTTTAACGAGACAACTTCGTATGCGTTCGGTATCCCTCTGAACCTTTGCACTTCCGTCGAGCAGACAAGGGAGCGTATCCGGAACAAGATGAAAGAATTCTCGTTCCCGATCTGGACAATCAAGTCGATACTGCCTTCGATGGAATTGAAGACTGGCCGTGCCATCTTGGAGGAACTGATTGACAGCTATTGCGGCATTGCCAACAGCAATAACATGGGCAAATCCAAGACGGACAGCGATATTGCTCTTGCTATCGGTGATCTCAGTGCCAAGAATCCAGATGCCAAAGAAGATCTTCGTATTCTTCTTACCAAAGATAACTGCACTGCAGGAATGCGTGCTTATGTGCAGGAGTTCGACGGTAGTGAGCTCGTCACCTTGGCGGAGGAGATCGGAGACAATGGACAGTACATCAATGTCCTCCGCTCCAAGTTTGATGCTGACGCAGCGAACTGGGTCTGGAATGTAGAGACTGCCCAACAGAAGATCCGAGAAGTAATTCTTGAATATTGGATCATTGCAGAGAGCAACAAGGTCATTCCAAAGAACGTGTCTTTCTCAAGTACTATCCGCGAGTGGTGTGATAAGTGTGGTCTTATTCGTATTTCGTACGCGGCAGCGAAGAATTATTTGGGCGACGTCGCTCCGTTCCTCGAACTGCTTCATACCATCAAGAAAGCCGGAACAATTCTTGACTCTCAGAAGCAGAAATTTTTGGATCTGCTGGTGGCACACGCAGATGAATTCAATGCGTTCTATAGCAATCAGGTAGAGCTTTTCAAGAAAGTTTGTGCATATTATCTTGACGGATTTTCTGAAGAGGAAGTGCGTGCGCTTTACCAGACAATCCCAGCTGGCACATTTACAAATGACAAGACTGAGTATATGAATCTAATCGATTCAAAGGCAAAGGATTACCGCAATTCTCTCGGAAATGAGCGCCTAAAAAAGCTCTGGAAGGACAAGACAGGGTCGACTTCTCCGAGGCAATGGTCGAAAGAACATCTGATGCCTATTCTTAGCTTAGTTCCTGATCGTGAGGTTCAAACTGCGCGTGCTGCTTTTGGAGCCGTGAACAAGAATCATCCGGATGCATCTTCCATTGAGAAAGCAGTCACCTATCTGGAGAATGCCTCTTTCTACAGTCTGATGAATGATCAGGACGCATTGGATCGTATCTTCCGGGAGAGTATCATTAAGTCCTTTGCGGTTATGCTGACAGATATCGACGAGGTGAAATCTTTCCTGAATAGCAGAATCTCTTCTGAACCGTATGAATGGTTTGGCCTTCCGGAGGTTGACAAGAAACTGGAACAGATGGCTGAGGATAAATATATCAGGGAAGGTTGCACAAGAGCTCTTGAAAAGATAGATGGTATGGATGTTGGCGACGTCAAACGTTATCTGAAGGAGCTCATCAAGGATAACATGATTGTTGGCATGGAGATTATCAAGGAGAACTGAGGAGGCAAGGTATGAGCCTAAATCAGTATACACAGAAAATAGACAGGTACCTGTCCAAAAACGAGGGATTACCTATCGTTGTTGATGTACAGAATGAAGCTGATCAGATAGAGCTGGTGCAGCACTATCATGTGGGAAAGAATGAACTGATTACTGCATCAAAATACTGTGCGCCGGATGAAATGCCTCGTTATGAGGAGCTATTAAATGATCTGGCAACTCTGGATGGTGTGTTGATCGTAACAGGTACGACTTCATATTTGAAGCTGGATGGAGAGCAGGAGCTTCAGCGATTTATGCGGAAATTACTTAGTATGTCCATCAAAGGCCATGTTATCTTCATTACTTATCAGTGCAAGAGATACTTGCCTCTTTATGATCAACGAATTGCTCGCAGAATAGTTGTGATGGAGAACAGCGAGAAGAAGGCTCCCGATATTGTTTTCACTGATCCTTCTATTCCGCTGCCCACAAAATATGAGGCCATCAAGGGAATGGAGAATTTTGCGGCAATGGTAGAGGCAAGATCTGTCGACACCATGTATGTGGTAACAAGAAAGAGCAAGGATGTATTTCCGCATTCCCTGTATAATATTACCAGTCTTCAAAACGCCTATGATGCACTTCTGCTGAAAGACGATTCTACAAGAGTGCTCCCCGAGAAAATTGGAACAAGTGCGCAATGGAGCTACGCAATGAAGCTGTTTGAGCACAAGTCCAAATGGGCAGATGTTATCGACGATGAATTTGGCGGTCACACCATGCTTGAACACATATTCGCCAATTACGCAAACTTCTCAACGGATCGGAAGTGGCTGTATTTCATTGCCCTGAAATTGTTTGGCGCAAAGAATAACTGGTGCCTGACAACTGCGGCTCGGAAAGCTAATAGCGTAAATGATTTTAAGAAGCAGGTATACCGTTCCATTCTGGACAAGTCTATTGATGACAACGATTTCTGGGAGTGCTATGAGTCCAGAAAAGTAGTCCTGCAGCAAATGGGTAATCCAAGCTCGGAGCTGACCTCATACTGCAAAGTAGTATTCAGCAAAGGTGTCAATACCATCTGCTATCTGACAGATAATACGCAGAAGGAACAAGAGACAATATTTGCATTCCTTGATAAATACGGTCTGAAGCTGGCTCGGAACAAACTAATGGATATCCTGTCGAAGGTTTATCCTGCGCTGTATCAATACCTACTTCCTTACCGTTTTGGAAATGCTCTGCTGGATCAATATTTTCAGGACTATAAATATCAAAAGGTGATCAATAAGATTCTCCCTGAGTTTGTGTCACAAGTTGAAGATCAGGCAGAAAAGCGCGAGTATAACTATATTTTGGCACCGAGGACATCGGTAATTGAGAGCCTGAACAGAAAAGACGCGCAGCTCTACTTTATGGATGCTATGGGCGTGGAGTACCTTGGGTATATTCTTTCTGTTTGCCGTGATTTAAATCTTATCGCGTCAATCAAAGTGTGCGTTTCCGAGCTTCCTTCAATCACGAGTCGAAACAAGGAGTTTTTAGAGTTGTTTGCCGATGCAAGATACCAGACGGTGCCAATTAAGGACATTGACGATATCAAGCATCATGGGAAGTACGACTTTGACTTCTACAACAATTCGAAGCTTCCGATTCATCTCATAAAGGAATTGGAGGTTATCAGAACTGTACTTAAGAAAATCAGAAATGATCTGGCCGAAAGTCCGTTGCAGCGTGTATTCATGATTGCAGACCACGGTGCAAGCAGACTTGCTGTTCTCCATGACACAGAAAATGTGTGGGAAATGGCAGAAAAAGGACAGCATTCCGGGAGATGCTGTCCAAAGAGCGATGTAGACCAGAAACCTGACTTTGCCGCTGATGCTGGAGACTTCTGGGCACTGGCTAATTATGACCGTTTCAAAGGCGGTAGAAAAGCTAATGTGGAAGTGCATGGTGGGGCGACACTTGAGGAACTATGCGTGCCGATCATTGAACTGACTTACATGTCAGAAAAGCCAGAAATCGCATTAATGCCGATAGACAATGAAGTTTTTGCTATCGGAGATATACCAGAGATAGAAGTGAGTTTCCGCAAGAAGGCGGCGCTGAAGATCTTCTCTACAGTGAGTCTGCAGAACGTGAGTCTTGTTGTTGATGGAACTTTCTATCCGGCGACAGACATTGGAAATAACTGTTATAGAGTCGACATGCCGGAGTTGAAAAAGCAGGGTACCTATTATGCGGATGTTTGTTCTGGCGATAATGTGATCGCGGAAGAATTGCCTTTCGTCATCAAGAAGGAAGGACAGAAAGAAAGAAGCCTGTTGTGATTTTGGAGGAAATCTTATGGAAAGCAAACTGAGAGAATGCTTTGATGAGATGGTAGTATATAAGGACTTAAAGAGAAGCAACTTCTTCTCGTCTCTTGGCTTGCCATCCTTCCTCAGAGACTGGGTTTTGAAGAAGTTTGAAGATGATGAAGGAAATTACGATATAGAAGAAGTTACCGAGTTCATTCAGACTTATCTTCCCAGAAAGGAAGAATGGATCAGCATCAAGAATCGTATCATCTACGAAAACGAGCGAGTAAAGATTCTTACGAAGGTAGGTATCGATATTGATATTAAGACCGGAGACATTTCCTTCTCACTTCCCGCCTTCGGCCTCTCCAACAAGGAGACGATCATTGAACCGCACGTCTGGGACACCTATAAGGAGGAGCTGACAAATGGGCAGGAAACTTGGGGTGTAATTGAACTCGGGTATCGTATGCCCGATGATACCGTTAAGCCCAAGATTCTGGGCAAAATCAAGATGACAGGTTTTGCTAATTTCTGCCCTTATGTTGCAGATCTTGACTTCTTTAAGGACGCTCGTGCAGAATTTACAGTTTCCGAATGGATCGACGTTGTGCTTGGTGCGATTGACTACAATGCGCAAGGATACAAGGATGAAAATGAGAAGCTTGCTATGCTTGCTCGTCTACTTCCCTTTGTGGAGAAACGACTCAATCTTCTGGAATTGGCTCCCAAGGGAACGGGCAAATCTTACGTTTTCGGCAATGTCAGCAAGTATGGCCTTCTCACCGATGGCGGTAAAATCACCAGAACAAAGATGTTCTACGATAAATCCCGAAGAGCTCCCGGCTTCATTGTTGGAAATGACTTTGTGGCCATTGACGAAGTAAAGCTGGTCACCTTTGACAATATCAACGAGATGCGCTCAATCATGCAAGGTTATATGGAACGTGGACGATTTAATGTAGACGGTTATGACGGTGAATCCTTCGCCGGAGTTGTCCTGCTGGGCAACATCTCCATTGAGAATATGGATGAGTATACAAGCATGTTCTCTGAGCTTCCTGTACTGTTCCAAGAGAGTGCGCTGGTGGATCGAATTCATGGATTTATCAAAGGTTGGGACATTCCTAAGATGAAGGACAATCTCAAGGCGTCCGGTTGGGCACTGAATTCTGAGTACTTTTGCACGGTAATGCATATGCTCAGGGATGATGCCAGCTATCGTGCTATTGTAGATGCACTGGTAGATTTTTCTGACGATGCTTATGTTCGTCATACGGAAGCTGTGAAGAGAATTGCTACTGCGTACTTGAAACTGCTGTTTCCCAACGTACGGACTGCTTCTGATGTAAATCCCAAGGAGTTTATGAAGTACTGCCTGCGTCCCGCTATTAAGATGCGTAAGATTATCTGGAGACAGCTCTCTATTCTTGATGCTGAGTACAAAAATGACGATAAGCTCATGCCAGAGTTTACATTGAAGGAAATTAGAAATGAAGCATAACTGTGTGATTTGTGGGAAGCAAGAGCTGGATAAGGACACTATTGGAATCAACAAAAAGCTTCTCGGAACGGACATTGAGAACTTTTACTGCATGGAATGTCTGGCGGAATATCTGGAATGCACAGTAGATGAACTGTTAGACAAGATCGAAGAATTCAAAGCAGAAGGATGCAAACTATTTTTGTGAGATGATGATATGAAGCACCTGATCTATGCGGATAACGCTGCTACTACGCAGATGGATGTTGATGTTTTTGAAGCCATGAAACCGTATTTACTTCATGAATACGGTAATGCCTCACAGCCATATTCATTTGCCAGACAGCCCAAAAAAGCGATACAAGAGGCGCGGGAAACCATCGCCTCTTGTATCGGTGCATTACCAGAAGAAATATATTTTACTTCGGGAGGCACAGAAAGTGACAACTGGGCAATAAAAGGTATCGCCTTCCGAAATTATGATCATCGCGCCACAATTACCACGGCTTTTGAACACCATGCTGTTTTGCATGCTTGCGAGGCAATCGAGCGGCTTGGATGTCCAGTGGCATATATGTTGCCTGATAAGAGAGGTTTTGTCTCGCCAGATTCCCTTGAGCGGTATATCACAGATGAAACATTTCTGGTATCTGTGATGTATGCAAACAATGAGCTTGGGAGTATTCAGCCAATCAAGGAGCTTTGCAAAGTTGCTCATGATCATGGGGCATTGTTTCACACCGATGCAGTACAGGCTGTCGGTCATGTTGCAATAAACGTTAATGATCTTGGCGTGGATATGCTTTCGGCCTCTGCCCATAAATTCAATGGTGCGAAGGGTGTCGGCTTCCTGTATATTCGGACAGGTACAACACTTCCGCCTTATGCAGACGGTGGAGCACAGGAACATGGACTTCGTGCTGGAACTGAGAATGTCGCCGGGATTGTTAGCATGGCTGTTGCACTGAAGAAAAATGTCAATGACCTCGATAAGAATCAAAGGCACATACTTAAACTTGAAGGCCTGCTTCTCCAAGCCCTGAACAAGAGTGGAATACCCTATGTTCGTAATGGAGGTGACCATACTCTTCCGGGTGTCATCAGCCTTTCATTCGACGGGAAAGATGGAGAGGCCATTCTGCATCGGATGGATCTGATGGGAGTTTGTATTTCTACCGGTTCTGCCTGTGACAGCAAAAATACCGAAATCTCGCATGTACTGCAGGCGATACGCATGCCGGAAAGCCTCGCCAAGGGAACAATCCGTATTTCTCTTGGCAAGAACAACACAGCAGATGATATTGATACAATTGTCACAGCGTTAAGAAAGATTCTGTTGTAAGCATCTTTCAATTATCCTACCCACTTTTTAGTTATTCCAAGTGGGCACAAGGGGGGCCTCGGCCTTACGGAAAGCACTTCGGCGGCAGTTCAGACCAACTGCCGGGCATCAGGCTACAGACCGTATAGAGCTGCCGGAAGAAAGGTGGAATATCTTGAGTATGCAGTATGACAAGATTCAGCAGGTTAGCGAGGACACCGTATTGGCAAGCCATCTTGCTTCGCAGAAAGGTGTCAAAATGCCCCAGATGCCGGAGACGGTGATTTATCCGTTTGGCTTGAATCAGAGTCAGAAGCTGGCAGTAGAAAAGGTATTTCCCTCCAAAATCAGTATCATTCAGGATTCTCCGGGTACTGGAAAGACACAGACAATTCTGAATATCATCGCCAATGTCGTCCGAAGCGAAAAAAACCGTGGTGGTAGTTTCTAACAACAATTCTGCAACGCGCAATGTTGCGAAAAAGCTGGAAAAGAAAAATGCAGCTTTTCTGACCGCATTTTTTGACAGTCTTACCAACAAAGAGAAGCTTCTGGATGCACAGACAGATGCCTATCCGAATATTCCTCTCCTGCACCTCTGTACAGACGACAGTGGAGAAAAAGAGAAGATCAGGACTGCACTAAAGGGAGAATGATTATGCAGAAGATTATCAGGAACGCGATTAGATGCAAGAAATGTGGAGATATCATCGAAAGTAAAACTGTCCATGATTTCAAGTTTTGCAGCTGCGGCTCATGCGCCGTGGATGGCGGCCACGACTACCTTCGCAGATGCGGAAATCGTGAGGATTGGGAAGAACTGTCCGAAGCGGAAAAGGTAGAAGGTAACGATGCACTGACTTGATTTTGGCTTGTGGAAATTGGTGATGCCAGGATATTGCTTATCATCATTTGCAATGTCACTACGAATTGCCCAGGGCTGGCATCGTCATAAAAAGAACCTCTCAGCATAAATGCAAATAGAAGCAAAAATGTGCTTAGGGGTATAGTTAACCTGGGAGCCCGGTTGAAGCGGTAAACAACCCCCGCACTTAAAACTCAATATTTGCACTCTCTTCCATATGGGGGTATAGCTCAGCTGGGAGAGCAAGTCACCGGCAAAGCAACCCGCAATCTCATCTTCGCATCTCAAAAGTAAATATCTTGGAAACCCGGTAAAATCAAGGGTTTCGGCTCCATGGGGGTATAGCTCAGCTGGGAGCCCGCACCACGAGTACCCCACATCTTAAATAGCGGCTGAAACGCAATGTTCCAGCCGCTATTTTTCTAAAAAAGTTTCAGTAGCAGTTTCCGTCGAACTGTGGTATATGTTTGTGCTGCAAGGAGGCGAGCGCATGAAATACAAGCTGCTGAAAGACCTATATGACTGCTTTTATACCCCACCTGAACTCCAGGCTCAGAAACAGGAAATTGATGAATGCCATCAAGCTCTTAGCGAGGTGTTGGGAAAGACGGAGCGCCGGTTGGTACTCCAAATCATCGACGCAAAGGACCGTATTGCGGAGGATACCTCTATCGACAGCTTTATCGCCGGATTTGAACTGGCGTGGAAACTCTCCGCAGAATTGAATCACTACGAAAACGAGCACTCAGTCTCCTGCCGAACGGCAATGGGATTGGGCGCTCGTTTCGCATCTAAGGAGGCAGAAAAATGAAGAAAATGAAGAAATTCATCATAGTGACAATGATTGCCGCATGTGCCGCCCTGTGCGCCGCTGTGTGGCCACATGACAACGCAATCGAGGAAACACCCGTCCCAGCCGCAGAAACCGCTGTGAACGCAAAGGAAGCGACCGTTGCGGAAATTGAGGAACCCACAACACTGGCAGAGAAGGAAAAAGGAACGATTCCGCGACAAGAAGCGCCCCGAGAAGAGCAACCTGAACCGGAGATAGGGCCTATTGAAATGCCCACAGCTTCCGAACTCCAGCCTTCCACGGGGCAGGCATCCGCTAAGAATTCCGCACCAGAGCCAACTCCGCCCAAACCTCCTAAAGAACTGCAGCCCGGTGACAAAGTCTATGTAGCGGGCTTCGGTTGGGTGGAGTACGAGGGTCCCAACCACTGTGAAGATGGTACGGATATTTACGAAAACGGCAATAAAATTGGAATCATGGGGTGAAATGTGTAGTTACCCATTGCATTCGCTTCCCATTCATGTTATCATGATAACGCTGAATTGTTGGACTATCCTAAGCTTCAACCATTCGTATCATGAGAGTACGAATCATATTGAACCTATGTAGTGATATAGACAATTTAGCGGACAAATGAGTAAATCCTCGAAACTATTGATTCCAATCAAATTCTCATTATGGAATTGAGAAAGCAGTTTGCTGGTTGACTGTCGTTGTCCCCCTGTTGTTTCGATGCTTTGCACCACAAAATCGAACCGAAGAAAGTGTTCTTTCGTCGGGTTTGTTTTGTTGCGTGCAAAGCGGTCTTCCGGATGATCGCAGTCCACGCACGAAGCAAAGTGCGTGGGCTTTTTTCGGTTCAGAAAGGAGGCTGATTATGGGAAAGGTATCAGGAAAAACACATACCAAAGCACAACTGGATCACTGGGCAAATCTGCATAATCCCAATAACAAGGCATATCAAGCTGACGCTGACAATCGGGCCAATCAGATGAATCCGAACCACAGATCGCACCAGAGAACTCACAATGCAAACCGCAGAAACAAAGCGCATTGGATGCCCGAGTGGGCGCCTGACTATCCGGAATACGATGATTAAAATTGGAGGTGCACGGTATGTCAAAGTACATTTTTGACTACGATGACGGCGACTTCGCCATGAGCATTTCTGACAGCATGGCGATGGACTCCGATGGGAATCTCATGATGCGCATGGGAGATCACATGGCGATGGACATGGACACCGGGGATATTCACATGATCTCCTCGTGGTCTGATGATGACGAGGAGTAGAGCATAGGCGGCGGCTCAACGGATGCACCGCCATAGACAAAGAAAACATTTTTCAGAATCCGGGCAGAGAAAGCAGCGGGACAGGCCGTAAAGGCTTGTCCCGCTGTCTGTGTCTTATGGCAGATATTCTTCTGTGATCCGATACCGGCTGATGCCGAAAGCATTGCTCCGCTCCACGATCTCCGCCGGGACCTTGGGCAGGTACTTCTTGCTGAAGCTGGTGTCCCCGAAGTAGGCGTCAAAGCTTGCCACCGGCAGGACGGCCCATTCGCAATCATCCTGCCGGTTGGCAAGGTAATAGCGGATCAGCGTACAGACAACCTCGGCTGGAATTTCCTTCGGAAGCGCCGCTTTCACTTTCTCTGCCAGTTCAGGCGGCAGCTCCGGCCCCTCTCTGCGCAGCGGTCCCAGCTCCAGCGCATCGGCAAGGACATCGTCAAAGCGCAGCGTCCAGGCACCCTTGGTTTGGGGTGCGAAAATCGGGATCTGATACTGCATCACCTTGCTTCGCCATGCGGCGGCAAACTTGGACTGAATGACCTCCGCATACTTGAGCGAGGTGCTGCGCACCTTTTCCGGGTGCGTCAGCATGAAGTCCGCAGCGCGAAGAACATGGCGGAGAAACCAGCCGGTCCCATCCGCATCCACCAGCTCCGGAAATTCCGTGTGTAGTTCCGAAAAGTCTGTTTGGAATTGCCATTCCTTGTCCGGCGCACGCTTCCTGTCCTCCGGAATACTGCACCAGGCACAGAGCGCATGGCGGGCGTAGTCGATCCGATCATGCGGATCACCCGAAATGACCGCTCCGTCCTTGCTGTGGAACAGATACCCGCGGGCCAGGACGGTCAAAATCCGAGCCATTCCCTCAAACTCCAGGATCGTGGCAAAGGTGAAGCGGCCCAGCCAGGTCGTATCGCTCTTCTTGCTGGCGGTATAGGAAACCGTTCCGGTATACGCGCAGAATTCCTCCCATTCGTTAATCATCCCGCACCTCCAGAACATTTTTCTCGATATACTCCGGCAGCAGCTCCCACAGCAGGTCGCGTCTGCCGAGGGCCACCACATAGCGCACGGCCAGAGCCGGTCTTACAATCGCGGTCAGCAGCTCCCGGCACTTGACCGTTACGGCGTCACGGTAGCTTCGGGATGCGGATTTGTCCGCGAAGGCGCTCATCATGGCGGTGAAGGCTTTCGAGTCGCTTTCGCGGAACAGTTGCTTTTTCTCCCTGCCGGTGTTCTCATCCTCCATATCACAGACAATGTCTCCGAGGATACGGTAGCCGCCGAAGCGGAAATCGGTCAGCAGGTCGTAAACATCCCCAAACTCCGGCTCCGGCAGCCATTCCCGCAGGAAGCGCTCCCGTGCATCCTCGTCCATGAGGTGCCATGCCTGCTTCTGCATGGCTTGCCGCAGAGCGGACACCTTTTCCGGCGGCAGGCTGCCGAACAGGGCGTACAACTCGTCAGGATCGTATGTATCCTCCTGCCCTCTGGCATACAGAATGCGCTCCACATCGCTCTTCCGCTTTTTCTCCTTCAACGGAACGCGGCAGGCCCGGATGCGGGAGAGACAGGCATCGTAATCCCGCAGCAGCGCCTCCACCGCCGCCAGCTTATCAGAGTTCAGCTGCTCCCTCCAGTCCGACTGCCGGGCGAAGGAAAACAGCTCCTCGTCCTTGGCGGGCCTTGCCTTGATACGCGGTGTGTTCTTTTTCAACTGCTGCGCCAGATACGGCAAACGCTCCACATTGGAGTCCACCTTGCTCCAATCCACCTTCTTGAAAAACGACTTCACCTTGACCGCATGGGTAGGCTCGTACCAGGCACGCCGGGTCTCCATCTCCTCTACCAGCGTTTTATATTTGAGGAAGTCGCTGCGCTTGACGGTCTTATGGGTCAGATACTCATCCAGATCAGGGCGGATGCCGCTCTTGGCCGAGTCGATCTCCAGCCCGGTGAGAATGGCCAATGTCTCCGTCTCCTCCCGGCAGCGCTCCCGCTCCTCGGCGTCGGAGTTTTCGTTGTAGGCAATGATGCTGCGGTCCAGTGCGGCGTTACAGATCTGGCCGACGCGGGAGGAGAAGGTGCTGCGGACGGTTTCAAAGCGAGCCTCCCAGTCGTCGGCATTGCGGATCTGGGGCTGGGCCGTGGGGATCATCAGCAGCGGCAGGTTGTGCGACCGGGAAAATACGCTCCGCAGCCGCGGAGGATCGTGATGGATGTTTCGCTCCACGCATTCGTTCAAAATGGGATCACTGATTGACTTGATCATGTCGCCGTCGTAGTCGGCACCGCCCAAACGCTCCGCGGCGAGTGAAGTGTAGCCAACCATAACAACATCCGTCAAATGGCCGAGATACTGATCGCGTAGACTTTTACTGTCTTCAAGAGGATAAAGCTGCATTTCTTCATTCCGGGCAATGTGCGGATTGCGCAGCAGCGTGCAGACATGACCGGATTGGTAAGCCGCGCCCGGAGCAAAGAAATTCTGATGGTTTAACTCCAGCCCCCAGCGAAAATTGATAAAGGTGTTCGCTTTTTTACTTGTTCCGGTTTTCGTAACAGGCAGGCAGTTCAGAAAATCCAGCAGATCCCCGGAAAGATATCGGTTGTCTCCCGCCACAATCAGCCGACCGACGGCGTACTGTTCTACGATCTTGTCCGCTTCGGCCTCTAACCGTTTGGCATAGACCGGTTCATTGATGAAACGTGGATTCTTTTTCAGAACGGCAGCAAGGATCTGGTCTCGGTCCCGGTGCCGTTCCCACCAGCTGACCCGCTCAAACTTCTCCAGAAAATAATTCTGCCGAAACGACTCGTCGGCGCAGAAGCTGTAATACGCCAGCTCCGTCTGCTTGGTGAGCCAATTTCGCTCGTCCGTCTCTGGGCTGTGATCCCAGCCGTCCGGCAGATCGGCGGGGCGGAACTCATCCGCCTTGAGGGATACCGTATTCAAAAACTGATAGTTCAGTTCTGTCGTTTTCTCCGGCTTTTCCTTGCTGACATTCGTGATGTACAGCGCGTGGCGGTACTTGCGGAACACCACCCAATAGTCTTCCCAGCTCATACCGCTTCCGGTCAGCCAGCCGCAGCCCTTGAACATACTCTTGGTAAGGATGATATCGACCTTCTGAATCGGATGCTGCACGCCCCACAGATCGGTGATGGTGTCCGCACCGCTGCGGTCAAGATAATCCTTGAAATCTACCTCATGCAGCATACCCTTCACATATGGCATACGGATCTGAAACGAGGTGTGGACTTTCTTCCCGCATAGCTTCTCGTCAACAAGCCGGGCGTATTGTTTGGAGATCAGGCCCTCGCCGTCGAAGCAGGTGACCTCGACATCGGCCATCGTTTCCACCCGGTGATATTTGCGGGTGCTGTTCTGCGTGCCGTCGTCCTCCACCGTGATCACCTCTGTGGGCGGGGGTGTTCGTACCGGATTGTCAACGACCACTACCCGGTGGGGCCGGTCAATGCCGATGCCGTCAATGCGGATACCGCTGGACAGCATCAGGCCGTTGTAGGCGTAGAGCTTGCTGAGCTGGCAGTCACCGATGGTCATATCCATCATGATGCGGCGGCGCACCGTGTCATAAAAATCCTCCTGGATGAAGGTCAGCCGCGCCTGCCGGCTCATGCTGCCCGAACGCTCAAAGGCAAGATAGCGATGCGGGCCGGAGCCAAAGTCCAGGCTGACACCTTCGGGACGGAACAGGGCCCTGGCCTTCTCCTGCCGAATCAGGTGTTTCTTTCTGGCGCCGCTCCGGTCGAAGATGCCGGAGAAGTCCATATAGAAAATGATGTCCGAGAGGTCAGTCACCAGCTGCCCACCGGGTCTTCCGGTGAAGGCATCGCCGTGCAGCACGCACATGATTTGATAGAACAGCGCGTTATCATCCTGCTCGTGAGGCACGGAAAGTGATTTGCATCTCTCTGTCTCAGCGGCGCTGAGATGGAAGGCGTATGCACCCTCCTGCTGCCTTCCGTAGCTGATCACGGCTCTGGCGGACAGTTCGTAGATCCTGTATTTCACCAACGGCATCGGCTCACCTCCTCATGCTTCTATTCTATCATGAGGTTCAAAATTTGCAATATGGATACTGCTCCCACTTTTTCAGTGGGAGCTTTTTGCTTGCAGCTCTCAACAAAAAATTATAAAGGAGGAATCCAATGCAAGAATCCACATTCACCAACTATGACCAGCTGCCGCTGTTCCTCAACGCGAACACGGTGGCGCAGGTGCTGGGCGTGTCCATTTCCAGCGCCTATGAGCTCATGCACGAGACGGGCTTCCCAGCGCTGCGGATCGGCAGCCGCATCGTGGTACCCAAAGAAAAGTTCTGTCGGTGGGTCGATGCGCAGACAGGAGGTGATGCCTGATGTTCCAGCGCTGGCCCAAGCGGGATCCGAACAAACACTACTATCTCGTCCCCAACGAAGTCTTTAATCTCGGACTCAGCTCTCACGAGATCGCCGTCTACAATTACCTTCTGCGCTGCGAGGATCGCAGAACCTACCAATGTCATCCCAGCTACCGCACCATCGGTCGGGCGGTGCAGCTGAGCGAGAACACCGTGCGGAAGTATGTGGCCGGTCTGGAGGAGAAGGGGCTCATCCGCACCGAGCCCAGCACCATCACCACGAAGGACGGCCGTGTGCGTAACGGCAGTCTCATCTACACCATCCGTCCCATTCAGGAAGCGCTGGAGCTGAACTATCAGCGGCAATTCCTGCGGGCGGAGCGTGACATGGAGCGGGCAAAGGCAGAGAAACGATTGGCCGAGTTGAATCGGCAGAACGAGAAGAAGGAGGAAGAGAGCGCATGATGCAGCAGATCGCAAACTTTATCGTAGACCATGACCCGATGATGGTTATCCGACGCACGCACGACACGGTGCGCTACATCCGGTGGGCGTGGAACAAGGATCATGCCCACCCCATTGATGAAGAGGAGCTTCGCCTGTTCCTCTGCGATGAACACTACGGTGATCTGACCGATGAGCAAAGAGACTTCGCTCGTCAGGGCCGGGACAAGATGCGGAGTGTCTATGCGGAGCTGTGCGTGCGCTTGCTGCAAAGTGAGATCATGCTGGAACAGGGCATGGTGCCGGACATCAGTACCTACCGCAGCGTGTTCTGCCCGGAAGGGGGTGATGCGCCGTGGATGCTTGACCGGGCAGGATAACCGAAAATCAGACCGATTTGCAGTCGACGAAAGAAAAGCAGGAGAAAGGACCGGGGTCGTAAACGCCCCGGTCCGTCCCACAAATGCCCGCAGTGCGGGCATTTTCAAGGGTTTGTGACCGGGGACAGAGGAACGCTCCTTTCGGGAGTTTGTACCCTGTGGAACGCTCCGAGTTCCAGTTTCCTCAGTGTTTTCAAGGGTTTCCGCCGACGCTCTACCGGCCCCATGCCCCGATTTTGATCCAATTTACACCTAATTTGCACTTCAAAACGCAGAAAAAGAATTGAGAAAAGCAATAGCTATTTCCGCAAAAGTGTGGTAGTTGTTTGTGTTACAAAAAGAAAACGAATCCAAAGGAAGTGAAATACATGGCAAAACGAAGACCGGCCGGCGACGGCATGGTGCGAAGGCGTGACGACGGACGCTGGGAGGGTCGCATCGTCATCGGCCACCGGGAAAACGGCGAGCCGCTGTTCCGTCATGTGTATGCCAAGACCCAAAAAGCTCTGCTGGATAAGCTGCACCAGAACATCGAGTGCTACCGCGATGTGGAGCTGACCGAGGACAGCCGCATGACGCTGGGCCAGTGGCTGGACCGCTGGCTCACGGAGTACAAGGCGGGTACGGTGCGGCCCGGTACCCTCGAGGGCTACCACCGCTACATCGAATACTACATCAAGCCGCAGCTGGGCGACAAGCAGATCTCCCTCCTCTCCCAGCAGGACATCCAGCGGATGTACCGCCGCCTAAAAACGGAGGGGCGCATCCACGAGCACCCCGAGATGGGGCATCAGCTCTCCGACTCTATGGTGCGCCACATTCACTCCACCCTCCACGCTGCGTTGAAGGACGCGGTGCAGGCGCATGTCATTCCCAGAAATCCTACTGAGGGGACAACGGCGCCCAAGCCCAACTACAAGCCCAAGCGCATTCTCACCCGCGCGGAGCTGGACGCCTTCCTCGCAGTTGTGGAGCAGGACGAGGTGTGGCGAGACTTCTTCCAGACGGAACTGATGACCGGCCTGCGCCGCGGCGAAATCTGTGGCCTGCAATGGAGCGACTTCGATGGGAATACCGGTACGCTGAAGGTATGCCGAACCCTCCACAGCCAGCGGAAGGGCGAGTATACCGTCGGTGAGACAAAGACCAACCAAGGTATGCGTACCATCATCCTGCCGCACAGCGTGACTGACATCCTACGGCGGCGCAAAGCGGATGCTATCAGTCAATGGATATTCCCCGATCCGGTGAAGCCGGAAGATCCCGTCGATCCCAACGCGGCCTATCGCCACATGAAGACGCTGCTCCAGCGGGCAGGGCTGCCCAGCATCCGCTTTCATGATCTGCGTCATACCTTCGCAACCCACGCCCTCACCAGCGGCGTGGACGCCAAAACCCTGTCCGGTATCCTGGGCCACACCAACGCCTCCTTCACGCTGGATACCTACACCCATGTCACAACCGATATGCAGAAGACAGCCTGCGGTATCGTGGGCGGCTTCATGGAAGATATCTTCGGAAAGGAGTTGAAACCGTGGCAAGAAAGCGAAAAGCCGGAGACGGGACCGTAAGGCAGCGCAAAGACGGTCGGTGGGAGGGGCGCATCGTCATCGGCTACGATGACAACGGCTATCCCAAGACGAAAAATGTCCTCGCCAAAACGAAGAAGGAATGCGTCGAGAAGCTCCAAAAGCTCAAGGAGGAATGCGGCGGACTGAAGCCCGAAAAAGTGCGGTCTGAGATGCCCTTCGGGGACTGGCTGACATACTGGTATGAGAATCACTCCAAGCCCAAGATCCGCCCCACCACGCAGGAGACTTACGAGAGCCGCATCCGTCTGCACATCATCCCGGAAATCGGTGACATCCCGCTGAATAAGCTGACACAGAACGACCTGCAGCAGTTCTATGGGCGGCTCAAGAAAAGCGGCCGGAAGCGCTTCACCGACAAGTACGGCGAAGGGCTGTCCGACCGGATGGTGCGCATGTGCCACGCTACCTGTCGCTCCGCGCTGGAGAAGGCGGCGCAGGATGGGCTGATCCGTGTGAACCCGGCCATCGGCTGTAAGCTGCCGCCAAAAAAGGCGCGGGAGATGCAGGTGCTGACACGAGAAGAGTTGCAGCGATTCCTCATTCAAGCGAAGTTTGAGGGCTATTATGAAGTGTTCCTCCTGGACTTGGCCACCGGCCTGCGCCGAGGCGAGCTCATGGCGCTGCAGTGGGATGACCTGAACTTCAAAACCGGTGTGTTGAATGTGAACAAGCAGGTCTACGATGTGCGGGGTCAGCTCCAGATCAGCACGCCCAAGACGAAGACCTCCGTCCGCAAGATCGTCCTGCCGCCTGCGGTGGTGGCGGTGTTGCGGGAGTACAAAAAGACGATGGACTCCCGCTGGATGTTCCCGTCACCTGTGAAGGAGGATTGTCCCATTACACCCGGCGTGGTGCGGCGCAGATTGCAGCTCATCTTGGAGCACGCAGGATGCAAGCATGTACGCTTTCACGATCTGCGCCACACCTTCGCAACCTTGGCGTTGGAAAACGGCATGGATGTGAAAACGCTCTCCGCCATGCTGGGGCATGTGTCGGCGGCCACCACGCTGGACATCTACACCCACATCACCGATGACATGCAGCGCACAGCCGCCGCCAACATCGACCGCGGCATCGGCAAAGCAGCGCCGCAGGAGGATGCTTCAGAGCCGGGGCGGGAAACTGCCCCGGCCCAGGCGGAAAAGCCGAGTATGACCGATTTCAAGCCCTACGTGGGCCGCAAGCGCAGATCCGGCACTGGCTGCGTCAGTGAGATCAACGACCATCTCTTCGAAGGCCGCTACTCGCCTATGTGGATAGACGGCAAGAAGCACTCCCGCAACGTCTACGCCCACACCCGTGAGGAGTGCGAGGAGAAGTTGAAGGTGCTGATCGTGCAGATGAAAGCTGAACTGGCGGAGCTGAAGAAGCGAAAGGCGGAGGGGACGCTGCCGCCGCAGCCCACGGATGGGAAGAAGGGGGGAAAATAAAGAAGGATAAGGGAAGTAGATAAAAAGAATCACTAATAGGGGTACTGCGGAAGCGGTACCCCTGTATGTGAAAGTCTTTGCATATATGAAGTTGTGTGTTCTTTGAAAACGGAATAGACTTTGGGAGCTATAAAGAAATGCCCTTTCTAATGGATTCCTTTTGCTGGTCTGTTAATATAGAGTATTTTAGTCGAGGGATATTATCTCGTAATAATTGTGTTGCCAGTTTCCTGTAATAATCAGCTGGAAGAACAGTCTGTGCGGTTGATAGATTAATTTCACCATGGTCAAATAGACAAGAGAAAAATCTGTTTTTACCATTGCCACTTACTAATAATTGATCAATTAATAAAATTCCCTTGCTACTTGAAATCAGTGGTTCGGCCTTGATACTATCCAAGTAATTGAGAACACTTTCAAAAGTTAAGCACAGAAGGAATCCGTCATAATCCTTGCCACATGATGTGCTAAGCGCATATTCTTTCATGAGGACTCCTCCTTTCTTGGTTATAGTTCCCCAATCAGACTAAAGCATTTTGTGATAATTTCATCCGCTTCAGCTTTTGTTTCTAACATACGGGTAGAGTCGGTGCTTCCCATAATATCGCCAAAGTGAAAAACTGTGTCACGGACTGCTTTGTAATAATTATAGCACTTTTCGATTTGAGATTTCTGTCGCGTATCTGTAAGTGAAGCAGTATAGATATAATCTCCAGTAACAGCATCTTTGTTAAAACCTGAGAACCACCGCCCTACGGTGCCACCAGCCTTTGTAATTAAATACTTCATGTGTCCTTCTAACGCACGAAGCGCAGGGAAGGCATACTGTGAGTATTCTTCACTTTCCACATAATAATTCAGATTAATAAGCGCCTGACGGATAAGACGTTTGATATTATCTGGATAATCTGCAGGAAAGCTTGGATAAATAGTTTCAAAAGCTGTATCAATCTTTTTAGAATCGATGGTGGTTCTGTATGCACTACTTAAAATCGGCTCAATTTTAGCATTGCCATCCAGTTCGGTTACAATTGATACGACAATTTGGAAAAGGAGAGAATTTTCACCTTGAATCAAGACTTTTTGATTCTTGGATTTAAAAAGTGAAACAACAACTTTTTTGTGTTCATATTCTAATCTATAGACAAATTTTGTTCCGTATTCTTTTTTGTCAATGGACACTCCAGGAATTGCCTCGCTCACCAACTCTGTTAAAGCCTTGAAGTCGCTCTCCTTAAAATAAGGAAGGACAAACCAATGGTCCCCCTGGATAGCCATTCGTGTTCTGTCAACCAATGCAGATTTAGCCAGAGCATCAGCTTTGTCATTGTAAGGATTATTACTATGGCCTTTTACTTTTTCAAAGACTACATCTATTACACCCTCAAATTTGGTGTGGTAAAGTGAAGTATACATTTTAGAAGCATCAGTTCCAGCATTCCATTCCCCGGACAACCATTTGCTCAATCCTTCGTAGTCATGGTAAATCTTTATCTTTTCATAGCCGTTCGATACAGCCCAATCCAGAGCGTTGATTACACCAAATATTTCACCAATAATATTATTGCTCACGATATATTTGGGATTTGATCCATAGCCACAGAGCGGAGTTTCTGTATGGTCGCCGCCTATAATTATTACGCCATAAGAGTATCGATTAAGCTCTTTATCAAAACTACCGTCGCAAAACGCTACTAAATAGCCCTGTTCAATATCTGCTGCAATCTGTTCGCCCCAAATATCTCTATCACTTAAAAAAGCCTCTGCCTCTTCTTTAGAGTTAAACGACTTATAAACAGCGCCAGAAAAGCCTTTTATAGACTCTTGACATTCGGCCCAGTTATCAAAAAGGCCAGGATTGTTTCCGACTTTTACAGCATAGTATTTCATTCCTAACCTCCAAAAATCTTAGAATTAAAATATTATACATGAGAATCACGTACAAATCAATGCTATTGCAGAGTGTTTTTCCGCTTTCTCAAATTTTGCGCCGCAATAGACAAAGAATAAGAAAAATCCCTCTGAAATCAACGATTTCAGAGGGGTTTTGGCAAAGAACCGTAATTTTGATAGAAACCGTGCAAGGGGGTGCAATTACGGTTTAGAGGGGGGTGCATTTTTGATTTTAGGGGGGTGCAACCACGGCTTTAGGGGGTGCATTACTCTACCCATGGGGACAGCAATAAACCGCAGGCGTTGAAACCTGCGGTCTTTTCATTTTTCTTGGGACTCACGCCTCGATTTCTGTGCCGCCCTGGAATTTGAAGGTCATTCGTCCGTCGGCGTGGACGGTCACTGTGTCAATGACGGTCAGCCAGAGCTTATCGTCGAAATTGGTGAGGGCATCCAGTTCCTGCACCTCGAACATAAATGCTCCAATGGCTTCCGCCTGGGCTTCCCGTGCAACCTTTGTGGCGCGAAGTTGCTCAAGCTGTGCCTTGGCTTTTTCGTACCGCTCCACAAATCCATTGTACCGGGCGGCGTATTCATTCTGGTTCTGCGCCGTCTGCGAATTCTCTGCGATGCAGCGTTTTGTCAGCTCGGCCACCACATCGATCTCCTCAAGCAGGCTCTCGATCTCTGCATCAATGCCCGTGCAGTCTGTCAGCGTGGTTTGCATCAGACGGCAGTCCTCAAGGATGTTGTCCTTGCTGTCGATAATGGCGTTGATAGCAGCAACAAACCGTGCTTTGATGGTTTCCTCGTCCAGATGCGGCGTTTCGCATTTGTGCTCACCCTTAAATTTGCCGTTGCATTGCCAGATGACCCTGCGGTATTTTGAGGTTGAGTTCCAGACTTTTGAGCCAAAGTAGGAACCGCAGTCCCCGCAGACGATGCGGGAGGAGAAAATGCTCTTTCCGCTGTACTGGCGGCTTATTCGCTTGCGCCGAGCAAGTTCCGTCTGAACTTTGTCGAACTCTTCCGGCGTAATGATTGGCTCATGGCTGTGTTCCACATAATACTGCGGCACCTCGCCCTCGTTGACCTTCCTCTTTTTCGTGAGGAAATCGACTGTAAAGCATTTTTGCAGGAGTGCAGCGCCCTTGTACTTCTCATTTTGGAGGATGCTTTCCACTGTACTGGTCTGCCAGCGTTGTTTTCCCGATGGAGTCGGAATTCCATCCGCTGTCAGCTCCTTTGCAATAGCTCCCGGCGTCAGCCCCTCCATGAATCGAGTATAGATTCGGCGGACAATGACCGCCTCCTCCGGTACAACTTCTGGAAAGCCGTCCGCTCCTTTGCGGTAACCGAGGAACTGTTTATATGGCAGGTTGACCTTCCCGTCGGCGAAGCGTTTTCTCTGCCCCCAGGTTACATTCTCCGAAATGGAGCGGCTTTCTTCCTGCGCCAAGCTCGACATAATGGTGAGCAGCAGTTCACCCTTGCCGTCGAAGGTGTAAATGTTCTCCTTTTCAAAGTAGACCTGGACGCCTTTCTCTTTGAGTTTGCGGATGGTGACGAGGCTATCCACGGTGTTTCGAGCGAATCGGCTGACGGACTTTGTAACGATGAGGTCGATTTTTCCCGCCAAGGCATCCTCGATCATCTCATTGAAACCCGCACGGTGCTTGGTATTCGTGCCGGAAATCCCCTCATCTGTATAGACCTTTACGAATGTCCATTCCTGGTTTCTCTGAATGTACTGCGTGTAGTAGTCGATTTGAGCTTCGTAGCTGGTGAACTGCTCATCGCTGTCCGTGGAAACACGGGCGTAAGCAGCAACTCGCAGTTTGTAAAGCGGCGTGTCAGTTAGGTGGGTCATGGGGTTGATGGACGGTGGTATCACCGTAACCGTCCGAACCGCAGTGTTCATGATTTTTGCCTCCTTCTTGCCAGTGACTGCTGTCGTGCCTTTTCTTTCATTTCCGGCGTCCAGCTTTCAGCTCGTGAACGGTCTGTCCAGGTGCGTGTGACCGCAGTGCCGTCTGAAAAGTGAAAGTGCAGGGTGTTGCCGTCATCGGCAATGATTTTTTTGACGCTGAAAGGGTCATCCGTGACCTGTCGCACCAGCTCGTCAAGGGTGGCCTCCGGTATCTGCTTGGAAGCGCAGTGCTTTTTCCCTTTGGTGTTGAGCGTGGCACAGATCCAAACCACCCGTGCTGCCGTTGTTTTCCTGCGGAAGTTCTTCCCGCATTTTGCACACTGAATGCGACCAGTGTAAAAGAAAGACGGCTGTGCGGGCGGCTTCGATTTGTGCTGCTCAGCTCGCCGTTCAATTTCTGTCTGCACTGCCTTCCACTCTTCCAAAGGGATAATGGCTTCATGGGTTCTTTCCGCATGGTACATTGTTTTCTGCCCGTTGTTGGGAACCGTTTTCTTCGTGATGTAGCTTTCGCAGAAAAATCGCTGAAGGAGCAGATTGCCCGTGTAGGCATAGTTCCGCAGAATCTTTGCAATCGTCTGCGGATGCCATTCTTCACCGTATCTGGTGGGTTGAATGCCCTCGTCATTCAGCTTTGCAGCGATGCGGTTTCGACCCATGCCGTCGAGAAATTCTCGATAAATGCGGCGAACCAGCTCCGCCTCCTCCGGAATGATGTAGTATTTGCCATCCTGCATTCGGTATCCGAGCATTCGCCCGTTCCAGGGGATTCCTGCTTCAAAGTTCCGTTTGACACGCCACTTCTGGTTTTCGCTGACGGAGCGGCTTTCCTCCTGGGCATACGATGCCAGGATGGTCAGCATCAACTCACCGTCAGCGCTCATGGTGTGGATGTTCTGTTCTTCGAAGAACACATCAACGCCCAGGCTTTTCAGCTCTCGGACGGTTTCCAAAAGAGTGACGGTGTTTCTGGCAAAGCGGGAAATGCTCTTTGTAATGACCATATCGATTTTCCCGGCACGGCAGTCTGTCAGCATCTGCTGAAAGCCGTCCCGGTCGCTCTTGGTTCCGGTCAGGGCTTCGTCGCTGTAAACGCCGCAGTAGACCCAGCCGGTATGGGACTGGATCATTTCGCTGTAATGACTGACCTGGGCAGAAAGCGAATGGAGCATCGAATCCTTGCCGGAGGAAACACGGGTGTAGGCGCATACTTTCAAAAACTGCGGCTGCATGATTTTCGGGAAATCGACCCGTTTTATAATTCTATCCATCGGTTCACCTCCTTAGGTGTGTTACATATTACCTCTGAATGCCCCAGTTATCCAGCGATTTCAGCGGAATATACTACACGAAGATATGCCATATTTATTGGCGATGATCGTATCAATTTTAGCGTACTCTTTGGCTGAGATCAGCCCCTTGGAACGCATACTCCGGGCGAGTGCCATCGCCATCTGGTAGGCAAACAGACGCTTATCGTAATCACTCATGGTCGGCCTCCTTCCTGCGGAATTTCAAATAGCAGTCACGGGAGCAGAACACCCGATGGCTGTTGCCATAGCTTTCAAACTGCTTCCCGCAATGTCGGCAAGTGAGTGTGTAGTACGCTTTTCGCTGCACACTTTCAGGGTGCGCGTTCCACCACGCCATTCGGCAAGCATCGGAGCAGAACATCCTTTTCCGTTTATGCGGTGTCTGCTCAAGCGGAGCCAGGCAGTTTCGACACAGGGCATTTGAGCCCGGTAGCTCTTTGATCTGCACAGGATGCCTGGCGCAAAAGGACTTTACTGTGTTTAGCGGTAGCCCTGTTATAGCGGATATTTTCTTATACCCGTAGCCCTGGTGTTGGAGTTCCACAATTCGTGAGCGTTCCATGTCTGTCATAGTGATACCTCGTTCCTGAGAAATAGCGTTTCTCGCTATACCCAGAGAAAAGGCACTTTTGTCAGGGTAAATTGGGCAAAAAAAATAACGCCCTCTGCGGAATTTTCCACAGAGGGCGTGTGATGAGGTTCGGTTTACTTATTCGGGATCTTCAGCTTCATGCCGCTGTAGATGACATTGCTTTTCAGCCCGTTCAGGCTGACGATTTCCTTATAGCGGCTGCCGTTGCCGAGATACTTCTTAGCGATTGCCCAGAGGGTGTCGCCATGCGCCACGGTATGGATACGGTAGTCATCGGCGGGTTTCGTGCCTGCCACGGCAAGTGCAGAGGTCTTGACCGGCGACATGATGGCGTACCTGCCGGATTCATCCTTGTTGATGACGGCACGGTCGCCGCTGACCTCGACCACATACCAGCGGAGTTTCTTCACCCAGCCGGGAATGGCTTTGCCGTTATAGTAGGTGCTGCCTGTGATGGTCACGAGGTCACCAGCTTTGATTGTGCCAGTGGGCTGGGTCGGTTCGATCGGCTTCACCTCACTGCCGAGCGCTGCCGTGACCTTGGATGCCAGATCACCCATACGGGCATACATCCAGTTACCGGGGCAGCTTTTGTTCGCAAACCACCGATGGACGGTCAGAACCATCTCGTCAGACTTCGGAGTGTAGTTCAGCGTCTTGGTCTTATCGCCCAGCCAGAGCAGCTTGGTTTTGCCGTTGCGCTTGCAGATGTCGGCGCAAAGCTCGATGAGTCTCTTGTACACCACATCCTTAAAAGCGTAAGGCTCGGTGTTGTCGCTGGCACACTCGATGGTGATAGCTCTCTGGTCGTTGGCTGCGGAGGAGGAGCACCAGGAGCGGTTTTTCTCTTCCACATACATCCCGACCCGACCGTCCACGCCGATGCCATAGTTGCTGCTTGCCTGCCGTGAGGTCGGCAAAAAGATGTTGCCCAGCGTTTCCACACTGCACTGACCCACCACGCAGTGCGGCGTGATGCGGTCAATGCTGTGGGTACGCTGCCCAGAGTGATTCGGGCTGAGTTTGGTGTAGGACACCAGGTGGCTGTTCGTGTAAGCCATGTTATTCATCCTCCTTTTCACTGCGGTCATGAAGCTGCTCCAGAACGGATTTCAGTTTCTGCGGAATGGGCAGTCCCAGGTATGCGGCGTTTTCCAACAGGGACACGCCCTCATTCGACAAATAGAAGAAAATGACGGCGGTACGCATCACCGAGCCGCTGCCGATGACACGGGTGTCGAGAATATGCCCGATGCCGACCAGAGCGAAGATGAGCACCTTTTTGAAAATGCCCTTGAATCCGACTTCGCTGGACAGCTTCTTGTCCACCACGGCGCACATGATGCCGGTCACATAGTCGATGACCACGAAAGCCAGAAGCGCATAAAGCAAGCCGTCACATCCTCCCAAGAACCATCCGAGCCAGCCGCCGATACCGGCGAATACCACCTGAATGGTCGTCCAGAATTCTTTCATGTTGTTTGTCCTCCTTTGAAAGTTGAATTTGTGTATGAAAAAAAGCACTCCGCAGAGCGCCTTGATTCCGAAAAAGTTATGTTACTTTGGTCAGCGACACCGTGTGCCACGAAGACCATGTGCCGCCATAGTTTCCTCGGATATACATCCTTGAGCCATCATAGACGGTGTACCGCTGCTGAATAAAGTAGCTCTCCGGCAGAAAGACCTCCAGCATACCAATTGTGGTGGTCGGAAAGTGCTTTTCCGTGGAAGCGGAATACGCAAAATAGTAGCCGGGAGTCTTTACATTGTTGAGGTCGGTGGTCGAGCCGTCCACTCTACCCATTTTGCCGTGGACATTGACGCCGTTCATGTGGATGCTGCCGTCCACATCCAGCGTGGCCTGCGGGTCCGGCGTGTTGATGCCGACCTTCTTTTTCCGCAGCGCAATGAGCGGTGTGCCCTGCGGGACAGTAAAATACAGATCCAGACTGCTCAAAGAATAGAGCTTGTCTTGGATCTGCAAATGGAAGTCGTAGGAACTGTTGGCATCCAGATTGCACAGTTCCAAATTGGAGTAGCTGAAAGAGGTTCCGCTTTTTGTCGTGCCGGAATAGATGCTGGTGTAGCTGCCGTAACTGCTCTCACTGGTTTTCTTGTACCGATACCGCACATAAACCACGCTGTTTTTCTGCGTCCCGTCTACGGTCACAGCAGAAATAGAGCCACTGAATTTGAGCTGCATTTCCGCTTCGATATCGTTGGTGCGCCGGAGCGTTATCGAGGATATCTTCGGCTTGGTGTACGGAATGACTGTCACCGTCTGTGAAGTTTCGGCGGTGTAGCCGCGGGAGTCCGTGACCGATAGCGTGACCGTCACACTGCCGGACTTGGCGATCTTTCCGACCGTAATTGCAGCACCGGTCGAATTGGATGCGGATAAACCGTTGCAGGAAGCGGTGTAGTTGGAAATGGACGCTCCGTTCTTCGCAGTCGCTGTTCCCGGTGTAACTTTGAGGGTCGAGTAGTCCTGTACGAACAGCTGATCGTTACCCGTGAGGTTCTTTGTGGTCGTGTAGCTGTCGGCATAAGTGAATCCGCTTATGGTCGGAGCGGAATTGGTCGCCGTGGTCAGTACAGTGGCGGTCTTGCTTGAAGTACTGCCGATCTGCGTAGACCCACTGTAAGACGAAACCGCAAAGGTACCGGTGAACGACTTGATGGATGCCATTGCATTCAGCAGTGTCGTCCTCTGCGCCGATGTCAGCGTGACCGTGCGGTTCGCAGTGCCCTTCGACCAGGAAAGCCCGGAAATAGTCAGGATGGTCGTGCTGCCGTTTTTGAGCACCAGCGTATTGGTGTAGGAGGCTTCGTACACGGTCACATTGATGGTAATGGAAACCGTGGCATTGTCCGCCGTCACCGTGTTGACACTATTCACCACAGCACCGCCCAGCGTCTTGACCGTGGAAGTGCCGGAAGTTCCGTAGACCTGGTTGTACTGCCGCCTTGCTCTGACCCTCACCGTATAGCTCGTGTTCGGCGAAAGCGAGGACAATGTTACGCTGGCGCTGGTGGATGCCGTCGTTGAGAACTGCGTCCAGCTCGAACCGCCATTTGTGCTGTACTGCCAGATGTCCGCCGTGGCAGAGGATGTAGCGGAGATTTTGAACCCGTTTGCCGTGACATTCGATGTACTGAATGTAACTGTGGGAGCAGAGCGGTCAATGGTAGTCAGCGTCATGCTGCCGCCGTATTCCTGTGAACCGTAGATATAAACACGGGTCGAGAATCCGACCGCAATCGTTTTGCTGCCGTTGCTGTCATGAGCCACAGTAATCGTGCCGCTGACAGAACCTTTCTTTGCCGGGAAAACACGGTCATCCCAATAGGTACGGCCCTTTGAGTATACGGTCGTACCATTGATCGTTACAGTGGTCGTGTCAATGGTGTAGTAAGTGGATGCGCCACCGGTAGAGGTCAGCGTCCAGGAAAGTGTCGAGCTGTTACCGACCACATTCACGCTTTCTGAAATGTCCAGTTGAAGATAGCGCCCATCGTATGCCGCGCTTTTCCAAGTTGCCATAGCTTTCCCTCCTTAATCCAGAATGACGATGTTCAGCCCTTCAGACGCCGTCGGCATCGGGACAAACTTCGTTTTGCCCACGGTCAGCTCGCCGTCCACCGTGGTTTTCTTAGTCTGCGTTTCGTCTTTGTTCAGGGTGAAGATCACCTCGTCGTTGTAGTAACCGGCGAACTCCGTGTTTGTGATGCCCGTCCGCTGAGACCATGCGCTGTTGGATACCTCGATGCCCCGCTTGTCGATCTTGACCTCCTGCGTGTAGATTTCGTTGGGTGCGGGTGTCCACTTTCGGGGGATCGCCCCTTCGGAGATCATGATGTCGGCGAGGTAGATGGACGCATCCCGACAGTAGCAGTAGATTCGCAGCGTAGGGTCGGTCACATCCGTGAGCGTTACGGAGTAATCCGTCCAGTCAAACGTCGTGGACTTATTGAACAGGTACTTGGTTTTGTTCCCGTTGTAGGTCACATAGAAATACCCGGACATGGTCGAGGTTTTCTTTGCCCGAACCGAGATCGTATAAGTGCCGGGAACCACCCCTCGGATGTACTGCGACAACGAGGAATAGGCTCCCAACACAAAGCAGGAGTCGGAAATGGTGTTGTTTTGCGTATCTGTGGAGGCATCCGTTTTCACCGTACCGGAGTAGCTCCAATCGTCCGTAATGCCGTTCAGCCCGGAGGAATTCTGCACATAGTTGATGCCGCCGATGTACTGCTCCTGCATGGTGACGGACAGTCCATTCACCGTGTGTTCCAATTCCGAAACACGGCTTTCGGAGTTCAGCACCCGTTCCTCCAGGACGCCCTGGTCGTTGGACACTGTTTCCACCGTTTCGGTAAGGGTCGCCACATAGCTGTTCAGCCCGTCGATGGTCTGCTGGAACTGTGCGTCCTTCTCGGTCAGAATGGAAATGGTGGTGCGGATCGTTTCAATGTCGTTCTGCACCACCCATTCATTTCCGTCCCATATCTTCGTTTCCGGCGGGGTCACGGAAGTATCCACCCAGAGCTGCCCCTCATAGGGGTTCTCCGGCGGCGTGTCCGAGGTGACCACATCGCAGAGACTGATAATCGTGAACTGCGCCGATGCGATCATCTCACCACCTCCTTAAAGTGCCACAACGACCATAAAGGTTGCCTTGGTATCCACATCGGCACTGGACACCGACAGGGTCTTGCCGGTCTTGCTGCCGTTGGTTCCCCAAGAGGTATCGACTACACCGTCCTTGTTGTACTTCGTCCAGGTGTAACTGCCGTTCCCGGCCGCATCCACCTCGGAGCCTGCCTGATAGCAGACGGCGGTCAGCACAGTCGTGCCCTGGCCGTTCTTGAACACATCGCCGCCCGTGGAGGTGACGATGATCTGCAACGGGTCGGAGTTGTCGATGAAGGTCGCCACATCGAAAAACTTCGTGTTATAAGAAGCGGATGCGGAATCCGTGTCCTGGGCACAGCACTTGAACACAGCGTAGCTGTCCACCGCTGCGGCATAGACCGTGAGGGTATTGGTGGCCGTGCCGGTGTATTTGTCGGCGGTATCCGAGAGCTTGCGCCAGCCGATGCCGAAGTCTGCATCATAGCCGGTGGAAGAAGTAGCGGTGACGGAAGTGTCCATGACCGCCCACTTATAGCTAACCTTGGTGGTATCCACCGTAGAGCCGCGCCACAGCTCGGCCTTGGCGGTCAGACTGGCGACCTCCTCGTTCTTGAACACATTTCCGTTGGGCGTGGTGACCAGCAGGTCAACGATGCCGGAGCCGTTGACCACGCGGGAGAAGGAAATGGTCAGCGGATGGGTCAGCGACAGACCGGTGCTTTCGTCCTTGTAAGTGATGACACAGCGATAGTCGATGCCGGGCAGCTCCGCCATGACATTGGCCTTGACCGTGAGGATGTGGCTCTTGGCACCACTGAGGGCGTAGTTCGTGCCTGCGGTGATGGCGGTGTTGCTGTCGCCCACATACCACTTGACCGAGGTGACATTGGCGGTGGCGATCTGGTCGGAAGTGGTGCCGATGACATACAAACTGGGTGTCAGAACGAGGTTCTTCGTTTTCCAGTCCGGGGTGTAACTGCCGTTGTCGGGGTTATACATCTGAGTCTTGGCGAGGTTTGAGCCGATGTACCCCGTCAGCGTCAGTGCGTCATTGTAGTCGATGATGGTAAACTGGCCTTGTGCTTTGCTCATGTGAGAAGCCTCCTTTGAAGTTGTTGTATCTGAACCGGACACTGTGCCGGCTTCTGTTGTGGGTTCTGCGGTTGCCATAGTAAATTCCTCCGTTATAACAGGCTTTGCCTGGTCGTGGTGTCGATGAGGTCACAATAAAAAGTGGCGCGGACTTTGACATCCGCACCGGTGATGACCACGGACTTTGCGCCGCCGAAATGCTGCTCGTTCCAGACCTTGTCCGCTTCCGTATCCTCAGACACCCTTGTCCAGACAAACTGGTTGGCATCCAGCGTGTCGGTGATGTCCTCGTCCCAGGAGTACACCTTAGCGGAAAGCAGCGTTTTTACATTGCCGTTCTTGAAGATGTTCCCGTTGGACGAGATGATGACGAGCCGGAGCATTTTCTGTTCCTCAATGGTAGTAATGCGGTCGCTGACCTCGGTGACCTCCTTGCTGGTGGCGTAGGCACGAAGCACGACTTCGCCGCTCTCCAAATCCCACCAGGACGAGCCGTCCTGCGATTGAATGACACCGGCTTTGATAATATTCGCCACCAAGGTACCGGAGGTTATGAAGTCTGCGACGATCTGACCGTCCGCCGTGATGGCGATCTCATAGGGTCCGTTGTAGCCGTTATGGGAAAAGCCCAAGCCGCCCACATTCCAACGCCAGACATTCACAGCATCGTCAATGGATGGTGCGTCCAGAATGAGCAGCTCATAGGGCTGTCCGTTTTCCTCGGTGGTATGGATGACCACATAGCCGCCGCTCTGACCGGTGATAAGCCCGGTGGCTTTGCCGATGGCGGTTTGGAGCAGCTTCGGAAAGCGTCCCACCGTGGACTCCACCTTATCCACCGTTGATTGCACCTCGGAAATGGTGGTGATCATACTGGACTTGCTCTGACCGAGGGAAATGCTCACATACCGTTCGGCAAGAGTGTCGTACACGGTTTCAATGACCATAGCCGACACGCTCACACCAAGCAGTGAATGCCGAATGGTGACGGTATCGCAGAGGTTGACCCGCTCCAGCAGTGCCGAATACTCCGGCTGTTTCCAGAGCGGCTCAAAGGACACCTTCACCGTGGGGATGGTCGCTCCCAGCGGATTGGCTTTGATGTAGCTGTTGGCTTTCGCTCGGAGGGCTTCCTCGGTCACAACTCCGTCAAATTGGTCTGAGAAATCCATGATAAGCGTTTTCGCCCGGACGATTTCCGGAGTCATAATGGGGAGCGTCACCTCCGGCAGCGTGACTACCGTTTCGGTGTCCGTGCCTTCCGGGGTGTACACGGCATACGGGAGCAGTGCGGTATACACTCCGCTGTTGTCTTCGTCCTGCTCCAATGCGGTGAGGTTCTTTCCGTATTCAATGACCACGCCGGTTTTCTGCCCACGGTGCGAATGGAACTTTACCGTGAAGTTGTCCCACTCAAATTCGCCGTGCCATTTGGAGAGCATGGAGCCTTCCGTACCGCCGAGGCAGGCGCGGACACTTTTCGGCTGGGTGACGGAAAATGCCTTTGCATCCGAGTAGTCCGTCCAGCCGGTAAAGCGTGTATCTCCGGCAAGAAGCTGAGAGAGGATAAGCTGCGGAGAGCGGCTATCGGTACTGAACGGCAGCACCGGCACATTAGCAAGGTCATAAGAAATGTGCTGACCGTAGATGGAGACGATGCCGTTTAAGGGCTTTGTAATGCGGTAAATACGGAACGCCTGGTCGGCGGCGGTATCGTTGGGCTTTGCCTTGATGATGCACTCCTTGGTGATTAGCCCGTAGTGCTGACCGCTGACAGGGTATTTGAGCAGACACTCAAACACACCGTTGCGCTCCTCGGTGATTTCGCAGGAAATGGTATCCGTCAGCGCACCGTGGCCGAATGAACTGAAGTCCGTGGCGTTTGCAGCGTAGAGTACAGGAATCATAGACAGCACCACCTCGGAATGACCTCGATCCTCGTCACATTGCCGGTGCAGTTGATGGTGCAAACACCCGGCTTGAAAACCGGAAACTCAGTCCCTTTGACTGTGTCATTTTTGAGGGCGGTGCCTTTGAAGCAGTTCATCAATTCACTGTCGATCTCGATGTACTCATCCAGATTGGAAATCATCATGCCCCGGCCTTGGGGCTGCATCATTAGTGCTACCGCACCGCTGCCGTATAGCTTGATGTACGGTCGGCTCTCAAAAGCGGTCGGATTGGTAATCGTCAGTTTAGAAGCATCTGCTGCCACCGTCTGCTGTCCCGCAAAGCTGTATTTATACGGCTTGCAGTTGAAGGTAACCGTAAAACTGCCGACCTTGTTTAGCTGCTCCTCAATGTCCAGATTGCCGGAGATGACACCGTAGCGGAAATACTCCGCATCGTAAGAGTCGGTGATTTCGTGGTATCTGTCCGGCTCGGAATAAAGCCAGCCCTTGATGTCCCGCAGGACGGAGGCAAGGGCGGCGGGATTCTTCCGTGCGAGGAACACCGTGTAGGTCACTTTGATGTTGGAAAATCGGCGGTTGGGATTGATGATATCTCCACTCCTGCCGGGAATGGAAATGAACTCCGCATCGTATTCCGGTGCGGAGAACACATCCTTCTTCTCGATATGCAGACCGAAATCAGCGGAACTGCGGCCGCTGTAGGTAAAATAGGTCATGCGAATACCACTCCTTTCCGCTGGGCGAACTGATTCGCCGTTTCCATGACTTCGTTGGTGAGCTGACGGATGTCCTCGCTGCTGTAATTGTTGAAGTTCGTGATGTTCAGGGCGATGGTGAAAGCAGATGCCGCCTTGCCGACCACGCCGTCCACGGCAGAGCGGATCGAGCCGTTCACATCAAAGTCGGTGGGCAGAGCCGTCTGCATATCGTGAGCGAGGTCGCCCATGACGCCGTTGATGTCCTCCGCCATTCCTTCTGCGGCTTTGACCGCTTCATCGCCGTTGTCGTCAATGGAGCCTGCAAGACCCTTGACCAGCATTTCACCGACCCATGCCATTTCCTTCGAGGGCGAATGGATACCGAAGAAATCGCAGATGCCGTCCCAGATGGAGGAGATCCACCCGGACACCTTATCCCACAGCCACGAGGCAAGCTGGGTAATGCCGCTCCACAGACCTTTTACGATGTTGCCGCCGATTTCCACGATTTTATACATCAGAGAGCCGAAGGCTTTCACGATACCCGCAATGATCTGTGGTACCGCCTTGACGATCTCCACGATGATGGTGGGCAGATTTTCAATTAGGGCAACGAACAACTGAACGCCTGCCATGATGATCTTATCGATGTTTCCGACCAATGCATTGACAATGCCGGAGATGATCTGAGGAATCGCCTGCACGATAGTTGTAATGATTTGCGGCAAAGCCTGTATCAGCGAGATCAGCAGATCAATGCCTGCCTGAATAATGAGCGGTATCGCATTCAGCACAGCATTGATAATGCCGTCAATGATTTTCGGGATGGCTTCCACGATTGCCATAATGATTTCCGGCAACGCAGCCACCAAGGATGTCAAAAGCTGAATGCCCGTTTCGATGATCTGCGGGACGGCTTCAAGCAACGCCGAAATCAGGCTTTCAATCAGTTCCGGCAGCGCCTCCAGCAATACTGGAATCGCTTCAATGATGCCCTCCGCAAGCCCTGTGACAAGCTGCAACGCCGCTTCAATAAGCAGCGGAATGTTGTCAATCAGGGATTGCACAAGCTGTGTGACGGCTTCCACCGCCGCCGGAATCAGCGTCGGCAGCGCCGCCCCGATACCCTCAACAAGCGCGGTCAATAATTGCGCCGCCGCTTCGACTACAAGCGGCAGCGCCTCCACGATGCCCGTAATCAGCGTCGTAATCAGTTCTGCCGCCGTGCTGCTCAATTCCGGCAGCATATCTATGATACCGTTTAACAGGGCTTCAAACAGATTCACGCCGAGTTCCAGAAATTCAGGAATTAGCGGGCTGATCGCGTCCAGAATCCCCTCCATTGCATTCGGAATCGTCTTTGCAAGATTCTGAATGACCGGGGAAATATTCTTTACGACGGATTTGAACGAATTTACGACGTTATCGCACAGTTGGTCAATATTTGCATCCGCGTCGCCCATGCCGGTAATGAGGTTTTGAAGCGACGTTTTCAGCATTCCAATAGAGCCGGAAATCGTTTCTTCCGCTTCTTTCGCCGTCGTTCCCGTAATGCCCATTTCCGTCTGAATGACGTGAATAGCATCTACAATGTCGGCGTAGCTGGAAATATCGTACTTGATGCCGGAAATCTTTTCCGCGTCATCAAGCAACCGTTGCATTTCCTCTTTTGTGCCGCCGTAACCCAGCTTCAAGTTATCAAGCATTGTGAACGTCTGCTTTGAAAATCCTTTGTAGGCGTTCATAATGCTGTCCATGTCAGACCCCATTTTGTTTGCGTTGTCTGACATATCCGTAATCGCTTTATCCGCGTAGTCTGCGGCTTTTTCCGTGTCCCCGCCGAGGCTGGATAACAAACTTGCGGAAAAGCTGGTCACGGTTTCCATGTATTCATTTGCAGACATCCCCGCCGTTTTGTAGGCGTTGTTCGCGTAGTCTAAGACTTTGCCGCTGCTGTCCTGAAAAAGCGTTTCCACGCCGCCGACAAGCTGTTCATAATCCGCATACGCGGTCACAACTTCAACACCCAGCTTGACCGCCGCCGCGCTGATCGCCGCAAACGCCGCCGCTGCCGCCGTCGCACCGGCGACAAGCCCGGTTTTCAGCTTTTCGGAAAACTTCTCCGTATCTTCGTCGGCTTTCTTGACCTTGCCGCTGTATTTATCGACGGAATCAGCGCATTTGTCGGAAGATTTTGCAGCTTCGTCCATGCACTTGTTGTTTTCGTCGATCTCGTTGCCGAGTTTATTCAATTCGGCTTCTGCGCTGTTTGCCCGCGTCTGATATTTGTTGACGGCTTCCGTCGCTTTCTGCTGATTCGCTTCGGCGGTCGCAAGTTCCGTCTTGTATTTTTCGAGTTCCGCCGTCAATTTTGCCTGCTGTTCGGAAGTGTCCCCCTCCGCATCCGCAAGCGCATTCAGGGCGGCTTTGGTTTTTGCAATTTTGTCTTTCGCGCTCTGGACTTCGTTCCCGAATTTGCTTTGCGCGTCTTTTGCTTCTGACAGAATTTTGTTGATCGCGGCAAGTTTCTTTTCCTGCTGGTCATACATACCCGCAAGGGTTTCGCCCTTTGCAGACAACGCCGCGTAGCTGTTCAAATGCCCCGCAAACTTCGATTCTGTCAATTTCAGTTCACTTTTCAGCGTGCCGAGTTCGGAATTGATATTTTTTAGCGACGCGCGGTATTCGGCTTCGCCGTCAAGCTGCAATTTCGTTGATATTGTGCGCGTTGCCATCAGTTACCCTCCCCGTTGTTGCCTTTTCCGTGTGCAATCAGATACAGTTCCCACAAGTCAAATACTTCCCCCGGCGGCATAAACAGCGCATCAGCCGGGGAAATGCCGCACAAAACGGCTATTCTGTAATAGTCCGCGCGGCGAATCTTGTTTTTTTTTGATTCAATTCT
>ERZ826613.781-NODE-781-length-43967-cov-9.607761_pt1 | contig 43967 bp, 48 predicted proteins | sample MGYA00519925_ERZ826613 | MGnify/ENA primary metagenome ERZ826613 (study PRJEB31778, sample SAMEA3449236) | human gut metagenome | biome: human gut; feature: human-associated habitat; material: faeces | place: United Kingdom | collected 2010/2012 ... | reverse complement strand
CGAGAATCTCAGCGCGAAATCATGCGAATGCATGATTTCTGTGCATCGCGAAGCGGGTTACTGGGCAGGTCGTGACCGGTAACCACACAATTGCGGAAATGACAGGCAATGCAAAATTAGGATTGTAATTTACACGTAATTATATTAAAATAAAAAAGAAATAATCGTAAGGACGTGAGAAAAATGGCAGAAAATAATCTGGGAAGTACACAATATTTCAGAACAAAACCAGATCAGGAGCTTGAAGTAAAAGAAATCCTGGACCTGGTTTACAACGCAATGGAAGAAAAAGGCTATAATCCTGTGAATCAGATCGTAGGTTATATTATGTCCGGTGATCCGACTTATATCACCAGTCATAAGGGTGCCAGAAGCATGATCATGAAGGTTGAGCGTGACGAACTTGTTGAGGAATTGCTGACCGAGTATATTAAGAACAGATCCTGGGAATACTGATTATGAGATTAATGGGATTAGACTACGGTTCCAAGACGGTGGGCGTTGCCGTCAGTGATCCACTGGGACTTACCGCACAGGGTGTGGAGACTGTCTGGCGCAAGCAGGAGAATAAGCTTCGCCAGACGATGGCACGGATTGAAGAACTGATTTCGGAATATCAGGTAGAGCGTATTGTACTTGGATATCCGAAGAACATGAATAATACTGTGGGCGAGCGGGCTGTGAAATCTCTTGAGTTTAAGGAAAAACTGGAAAAGAGGACTGGCCTGCCTGTTGTAATGTGGGATGAACGACTGACTACGGCAGAAGCGGAGCGTACTTTAATGGAGACCGGTGTCAGACGTGAGAACAGGAAGCAGTTTCTCGATCAGATGGCTGCGGTTTTGATCTTACAAGGATACTTAGACCGAATGAATATGAATAAGGATGAGAATAATGGAGAAAATTAAATTTCAATCTGAGGATGGGATTATAGAATTTTTTGTGGAAGAACAGACTACAGTTGCAGGAATCACTTATCTTCTGGTTTCCGATTCACAGGATGACGAGGCGAACGCCTATATTATGAAAGATGTTTCAGAAGAGGGAAGCGAAGAAGCCAGCTATGAGATGGTAGAAGATGATGAAGAACTGATGGCAATTTCCAAAGTATTTGAACAGATGTTGGACGACGTAGATCTTGAAATGTAATAATTTGCTGGGCAGATCGTGAACAGTGATGCGAAATCATGCTTTGCATGTTTTTTTGTGCATCGTGAAGCGTGTAATTGTGAAGTTACTGAACAGTTACCAGCCGAAACAAAATAAAGTCGCTTTATCCTGGTAGCGTGAGTTTGGAGGATAAAGTGCGCAAAATGGAGGATAGATTGATTGAAGACGGAAAATGAAATGAACAACAACGGACAAAGGACTCCGGCAGTCGGAAACGGAACAAGAAAACCAAATTTCAGACATAAAAATTACAGATATAAGGCACAGCCGAAAAAGGACGGAAAAGATGGTCAGAAACAAGGACAGGATAAGCCGGTCAAGGGAAATTATAAACCTCAGTTCCGCAGTCAGGGCAAGCCTGCCTTAAAGCGACCACGCAAAAATAACAGTGGATCCAAGCTGAAGATCATTCCACTTGGTGGTCTGGAGCAGATTGGAATGAATATTACAGCTTTTGAGTATGAAGATAGTATAGTAGTAGTAGATTGCGGACTCGCTTTTCCGGAAGATGACATGCCGGGAATCGATCTTGTAATTCCGGATATTACCTACCTGAAAGAGAATATTTCCAAGGTGAAAGGATTTGTGATCACCCATGGTCATGAGGATCATATTGGTGCGCTTCCATATGTACTGAAGGAAGTAAATGCACCAATCTACTCCACCAAACTGACTCTTGCGCTGATCAGCAACAAGCTGAAAGAGCATAATCTGACTAAGACTACCAAGTTAAAAGAGGTAAAACACGGTCAGGTGATCAATCTTGGTGACTTTGCAATTGAATTTATTAAGACGAACCATAGTATCCAGGATGCCTCTGCACTGGCTATTTATTCTCCTGTGGGAATCGTGGTGCACACAGGAGACTTTAAGGTGGATTATACTCCTGTATTTGGAGATGCCATTGATCTGCAGAGGTTTGCGGAAATCGGACGGAAAGGCGTTCTTGCCCTTATGTGCGATTCTACAAATGCGGAACGTCCGGGCTTTACCATGTCTGAGCGTACAGTTGGTCATGTTTTTGACAATCTTTTTAATGAATATAAGACTGCAAGAATCATTATTGCAACGTTTGCTTCCAATGTGGACCGCGTACAGCAGATTATTAATACTGCATACCGCTTTGGACGTAAAGTGGCAGTAGAAGGCCGCAGTATGGTAAATGTTATTACCACTGCTGCAGAACTTGGCTATCTGCGTGTTCCGGATCAGACTCTGATCGAGATTGACCAGGTAAAGAACTATCCGGATGAGCAGCTTGTTCTGATCACTACAGGAAGCCAGGGCGAGTCCATGGCTGCCCTTTCCCGTATGGCTGCCAATATCCACAAGAAGATTACCATTAAACCTAATGATGCAATTATTTTCAGTTCTCATCCGATTCCAGGTAATGAGAAGGCTGTATCCAAGGTTATCAACGAGCTTTCTATGAAAGGTGCCAAGGTTATTTTCCAGGATGCACATGTATCCGGACATGCCTGCCAGGAGGAAATCAAGCTGATTTACTCCCTTGTGAAGCCGAAATATGCAATTCCGGTACATGGTGAATACCGTCATCTGACTGCACAGAAGCTTGTTGCAGAGGAACTTGGATATTCCAAGGACAATATTTTTATTCTGAAATCCGGAAATGTTCTGGAGATAGATGAGAATAGTGCAACTGTTACTGGTTCCGTACACACAGGTGCAATTCTTGTAGACGGTCTTGGAGTCGGGGATGTTGGTAATATCGTACTTCGTGACAGACAGCATCTTTCCGAAGATGGTATTATGATTGTTGTCATGACATTAGAGAGACACAGCAATGTGGTACTGGCAGGACCGGATATTGTTTCCAGAGGTTTTGTGTATGTAAGAGAGTCAGAAGACCTTATGGATCATGCAAGAGAAGTGGTGGAGCTGGCTCTTGACGGATGTCTGGATAAAGGTATCACAGACTGGAGTAAGATTAAGGCAGCAGTGAAGGATGCACTCAGCGACTACGTATGGAAACGTACCAAGAGAAGTCCGATGATCCTTCCAATCATTATGGAGGCATAAGCAGAGGCGCGATGAACGAGATAAAAGACTGTATAGATGCACTTCTTGCAGCTGTACAGAACAGTGAAGAATATCAGGAATTTGAGAAATACAGAGATCTTCTGAAGGAGAACCCGGAGCTTATGGACCGTGTGAATGCATTCAGAGGAAACAATTTCAGACTACAGAATGAAGCAAACAGAGATGAGCTGTTCCGGGAAACGGAGCAGCTCAACAGAGAATCCAGGGAGCTGCGCAGAGATCCCCTTGTAAACGCATTTCTTGATGCGGAGCTTGCTCTTTGTAAACTTATGCAGAAGATATGCAGGACACTTACAGAGGGAATCGATCTGGACATTCCTGAGTTATAAGGAGGAAACATGGGTAATACAAGAGATCAGGTGGGAAAAGCAGGGCTTTTTGTAGCTGGTGGAATTTTTCGTACTGCTTTTTACGTCTGTGTTGCAGTGCTGATTTTCTGGATTGGCAAGTCGGCCTATCAGTTTGGCTACAATGTTTTTAACCAGCAGGCAGTCAGCCCGGGAGCAGGTCAGGAAGTGACAGTTGTGATTCCGGAAGGCTCATCCACGTATGATGTAGCCAAGATCCTGAAAAGCAAGGGACTGATCGACGACAGTCTGGTGTTCTTTGCACAGGAGAAACTTTCTACATATAAGGGACAGATGCAGGCTGGAACTTATCTGTTAAGTACAGCTTACACTCCTACACGTATTATGGGTATTCTTGCTGGTGATGAGGAGCAGACTGGTGTTACGCAGGATAGTGCCACAGCAGCTGATACAGCGGCCCAGACAGATACTCAGACTACAGATGCAGGAACTGATACAGCTGATACCCAGAGTGCAGATGGTACAGCAGATACTCAGGCAGCTGATGGAACTGCAGGGGAAGGAGAGTCCGGACAGTGATCGTAGAGGAGAGAATGCGCACTTACATCAATTCTCTTGATATGGGGAATACTCCTTTTCTGGAAGAACTGGAAAAAGAAGCACTTGCAGGAAGGGTTCCCATTATCCGCAAGGAAATGCAGAGCTTTCTGAAAATGTTTCTTGCAGCAACCCGGCCGATGAAAATACTGGAGGTCGGAACGGCAGTAGGTTTTTCCACTCTGCTGATGTGCGAATATGGACCTGAGAATCTGAAAATAACAACAATTGAGAATTATGAAAAAAGGATCCCTATTGCCAGAGAGAATTTCAGGAAGGCAGGACGGGAATCCCAGATAGAGTTCCTTACCGGGGATGCAGGAGAGATCCTGAAAGAACTTACTGGAACTTATGATCTTATTTTTATGGATGCTGCCAAGGGGCAGTATATGAACTGGCTGCCGGATGTGCTTCGATTAATGCATAAGGGCAGCGTTCTTGTTTCTGATAATGTTCTTCAAGAAGGGGACATTATCGAATCCCATTATCTTGTAGAGAGACGCAATCGTACCATTTATAAGCGTATGCGTCAGTATCTCTATGAACTGAAGCACAATCCGCTGCTGGAGACCTCCATCCTTCCGTTAGGAGACGGAGCCTCCATCAGTGTAAAGAAAGAGGAGTCATATGCGTAAACCAGAATTATTAGTTCCGGCAAGCAGTCTTGAGGTTCTGAAGATTGCCACGGTTTTCGGAGCAGACGCTGTTTATATCGGAGGAGAGGCTTTTGGGCTTCGTGCCAAGGCCCGCAATTTTTCAAAAGAAGAGATGGCGCAGGGAATTGCATTTGCCCATGAGCATGGTGTAAAAGTCTATGTGACAGTGAATATTCTTGCGCATAACTATGATCTGGCTGGTGTAAGAGAGTACTTGAAAGAGCTTAAGGAATTAAAACCGGACGCCTTGATCATCGCTGATCCTGGTATTTTTACCTATGCCAAGGAAATCTGTCCGGAGATTGAGCGTCATATCAGTACCCAGGCAAATAACACTAATTACGAAACCTATCGCTTCTGGTACAAGCTTGGAGCGAAGCGTGTGGTAACTGCCCGTGAGCTTTCTTTAGAAGAGATTCGCCAGATCCGTGCCAATATTCCAGATGATATGGAGATTGAGACTTTCATTCACGGAGCGATGTGTATTTCCTATTCCGGACGCTGTCTTCTCAGCAATTTCCTGGTAGGAAGAGATGCCAATCAGGGATCCTGCACACATCCGTGCCGTTGGAAATATTCCATTGTGGAAGAGTCGAGACCCGGAGAGTATATGCCGGTTTATGAGAATGAGCGTGGTACTTACATTTTCAATTCCAAGGATCTTTGCATGATCGAGCACATGGATGACATTCTCACAAGCGGAATCGACAGTTTGAAGATCGAGGGTCGTATGAAGACAGCTCTTTATGTAGCAACTGTCGCACGTACTTACCGCAAGGCTATTGATGATTATCTGGAAGATCCGGCCAAATATCAGGCAAACATGTCCTGGTATCAGGAGCAGATCGCAGGCTGCACTTACCGTAAATTTACAACTGGCTTCTTCTATGGCAAACCAAGCGAGGAAGCACAGATCTATGACAATAATACCTATGAGAAGGGATATACGTATCTGGGATTTGCAGAAGCTGTAGATGAGAGAGGATATGTGCAGATTACACAGAGAAACAAGTTTACAGTAGGAGAGATGATCGAGATCATGAAACCGGATGGAACCAATCTTCTGGTTCCTGTAAAAGCTATCTATGATGAGGAGGGCAATTCCGTAGAAAGCGCTCCCCATCCGCAGCAGAAGCTGTTTGTAGATCTTGGCGGTGAGGCAGAGGTTTATGATATCCTCCGCCGTAGTGAAGCATAAGTCTGAGAGTAATTCAGAAAAATAATCGTTACTGGTCACGGAATGAACAGTAACAAATAATCATAGGGGTAAAACTCGCAGAGCGTGTTTTACCCGTTTTCAGGAAAAAGCGTCCGCAATTTTTGCAGGGCGTTTTTTTCAATTCTGGATACATAGGAGCGGCTGATGTGAAGGTGCCTGGCGATTTCCCGCTGCGTCTGTTCCTTTTGCCCAAAGAGACCGAAACGGCAGCAGATCACCTCATATTCTTTGGAAGACAGTACAGACTTCATGGAATCCAGTACATGACGGATATCTTCTCTGGTGGAATACTCTTCCACAACGTCCACTGCCGGTCCTTCCATTACATCCAGAAGACTGATCTCATTGCCTTCTTTGTCTGTACCAATGGGTTCATACAGCGAGATTTCCCGGGAATGTTTCTTGCGGGAGCGGAATAACATAAGCAGTTCATTGTTGATACACTTTCCAGCATATGTGGACAGCCGGGCTGCTTTTGTGGAATCAAATGTGGAGATGGCTTTCATTAATCCAATGGTGCCAATGGAAATCAGATCGTCCAGTTCTACATCTGTTCCCTGATATTTTTTTACTACATGGGCAACAAGCCGCAGGTTACGTTCTATGAGAATATTTTTTGCTTCCATATCGCCCCTTTGGTACTGCTGAAGATAATACTGCTCCTCGGCCATTGTCAAAGGTTTCAAAAATGTCTTCAAATCGCTACCTCAAAGGGGATTTCTATATAGTCTATGAAAAATACAGGCTTTAAGTGCCTGGCTGCCTTTTTTTTACTGCGAAAAAATCGTGGCAGGATTCTTTTTATATTTTACATTGAAATAAAGGGTGAAAATCATTATAATAATGTCAGAGTAACTGCCTGGAGCGTGTTTGAAAAAGGCTCTGGTTCGAAAGAGGCAGTGACAGCGAGTAACAGGATTACTGTTCCGCAGCAATGTTCTGAGAAGCGTGTTGCTGTGAAGTTTGTGGACAGTAACAAGAACACGAAAGACGTAAGGTGAATGATTTTGAAAAAAAAGATCGAACAGCTTTTAAACGGAAAGTTTGAATATGAACAGCCCCAGCTCCTTTTTTCCAAGGAGAAGATTTCCCTGACCATGAAAGCAGGGGAGACGAAGAGAGGGGAAGTGTACGTTGGAACAGAGGATAATCAGAAGATCCGCGGTTATGTTACTTCCTCCAGCCGCCGGGTGGTACCGGGAATGGACCATATTTCAGGAACTACTGTGCGTCTCCCGCTTGGAATTGATACGGTAGGACTTGCTCCCGGAGAAAACCTGAAGGGATGGCTGTGCTTTACTACAAATATTGGAGAGGCCCGTCTTCCTTTTGAAATTGAGATCGAAAAAGAGGAAATACGCAGTTTTTCAGGTGTGGTAGGGAATCTGGACGAATTTGTAAAAGTTGCCCGGGATGATTTTAAAGAGGCATTCCGTATTTTTAAAGATGCCAGCTTCACCAGAATTCTGGAAAATGAGGATCAAAAGATCCAGACACTTTATTATGGTCTGTCCAGACAACCGGTGACGTATCAGCATCTGGAAGAATTTCTCATTGCCGCAGGCAAGAAGGAAAAAGTAACCATAAGTGCCAGAGAGGTGGGCAAAGAATACTATGAGTTGAAAGACTCTTTGAAAGAATCTTTTTATATTCAGAGAAGCGGATGGGGACATCTGCGCCTTGATGTGGAAGCAGTTGGAGATTTTCTGGAAGTTCCCCGCAAGGTGGTAACAGACGAAGATTTTATTGGCAGCCATTATGAAGTGGAATATCTGGTGCACAAGGAGAAATTAAGACAAGGCAATCAGTTTGGCAAGATTATAGTAAAAAGCCCTTATCAGGAGATTACTTATACCATTGTTGCATCCACAAGTGGGAAACTAAATGTGGACATCCGTCTGACTCAGGAGAAGAGTAAACTGGATCTTCAAAAAGACTGTCTGTCCTACCTGTGCTATGAGACTGCTGTGGCAAGCTGTCTTGCGGGAAAGGAGAATCCAGGTGTCAACAGCTGGATGGATTTTTCCACCTGGAGTGCAAGCAGCCACTATATTCTGAACCAGCTTCACCAGTCCGGATGTGATTATCCGGAATACCAGATGTATGAGGCCTTTCTTCTTTACATGGAGAACCATCATGAGGAAGCAAGAGTTCTTCTGGAAAGCTATCAGGATAAATCCTATACAAGAGATGATCTGGAGTTTGCCGGAATTTATCTGTATCTGTGCACGCTTACCGGTTTATATAAGGACAAGGTTCACGCCCTGTCCAGAATCCGCAATTTTTACATGCAGAAAAGTGACAGCTTTCCGCTTTTATGGATCCTGCTGAAGCTGGATCCTGCATACAAGGAGACTCCGTCCAAGGCATTATTTGTGCTGGAAGAGCAGTTTGGCAAGGGCTGCAGGAGTCCGTTCCTCTATCTGGAAGCATGGAAGATCATCTGCAAGGACATGACTCTTCTTCACAGGCTGAACAGCTTCTGGGGACAGGTATTCCGCTTCGCGGCAAGAAGAAACCTTCTTACAGAGGAGCTGGTAATGCGTCTTGCATATCTTTCTGGGTATGAGAAAGATTATAACGAAAGTATTTATCAGGCATTGGCAAAGGGCTACGATCAGTATTCTTCGGAGGATACCCTGGAAGCCATCTGCAAATATGTGATGAAGGGAAACCCAAGAAAGACCGAATATTTCCGCTGGTTTTCCCTGGCAGTGGAGCATGGGCTGCGTCTTACAAGACTTTATGAGTATTATGTGGAGACTATGGACACTTCCAGACGGATTGAGCTTCCAAAGGCTCTTCTCATGTATTTTACTTACAACAGCGATTCCCTTGGAGATTCCAAGCGGGCATTTATTTATTCCTGCATTATTGCAAATAAGGAAAAAGAGCCGGCAGCATACCAGCGCTATATGTCAGGTATGCGGGATTTCGCCAGGAAAAAACTGGCTGAGGGCAAAATGAATGAGAGCTATGCTGTCTTATATCAGGAGTTTCTGATGGAGCCTCGCACAAAAGAGGCGGCAGATTCCATTGCGCAGAAAATGTTTACCCACCGCCTTTATTTTGATGATAAAAAAGTCCGCTATGTGATCGTTCGTCACAGTCAGATAGAATCAGAGGAGACTTATACCTGTGTTCAGGGCGTAGCTTATCCAAGAATTTATACAGAAGATGCTGCTATCCTTTTTCAGGATGACAAGCAGCGCAGATACAGTGCTACTGTAGATTACAGCTTGAAGAAGACCATGGATGAGGATGGGGCAGTGAGAAAAGTTCTTGCCCTTGGCGTGGACGAGCCAGGTGTGCTTCTTCATTATTGCGAAAGCCATGAACTGGACAAAGATAATCTGGATATTTTTCAAAGACTGGTCAAATCCGATGCTTTTTGCATGGAGTATAAGCAGAAGGTACGTCGCAGGATTCTGGATTATTATGCAGAGCATGTATTTGGCGAAGATCTGGATCAATATTTAAAGCAGATGGATTATCGGGAATACGCCCGTGTGGACAGGCAGAAGCTTCTGGTGGTCCTTATAAGCCGCGGCCTTTTTTCCCAGGCACAGGCCATTGTGGAGGAATTCGGCTATGAGGGCGTGGACATGCGAAGCCTTCTGAAACTGGTGAGCCGCATGATCGTGCGCTGCGACATGCTGGAAGATGAGGAACTTCTGGCTTTGGCATCTGATGTTTACAGAAATGGATTTTATGATGAGGTGATCCTCACATATCTTATGAAATATCGTTTTGGACCTGTGGATGAAATGTTTTCCATCTGGAAAAGTGCTGTGGGATTTGAAATGGATACCTATGATCTGGAGGAAAAAATCCTTCAGCTTCTTATGTTTACCACGGATTACCGCAAGGAGGGAGAGCATGTTCTGGAATCCTACATTCGCCATTCCGGAAGGGAGTGGATCGTAAGCGGATATCTGACCCATGTTTCCTATGGCATTTTTGTAAAAGAATACACCATGAGTCCTTTTGTGAAAAACTGTCTGTTGAATGCATATATGCAGAAATGGATGGTAAATGAAGTCTGCTATCTGGCTTTGTTTAAAGAGCTTTCCAGGGAAAAGAGCAGAAAAGAGGCTCTTCTTTCCATAGAAAAAGAGCTTCTAAAAATGTGCATGGACAAAGAAATGGTATTTTCTTTCTTCCACAGACTTCCACCGGAAATTCTGAGCCTGTATCAGATGGATGATAAAACATGTGTGGAATATCACACCAGCCCGGAGGCGAAGGTAACCCTTGTATATGCTTTGGATACCGGACTTGGACGTGCGCTGGAATATAAGACAGAGCCTCTTAAGAATGTATATGAGGGTATTTTTACCAAGCCGTTTACCATGTTTTACGGGGAAACTTTGCATTATTATTTTTCAGAGGAATGTAATGGACAGACCAAAAGAACGCCAGAGCGGGTACTTGGAATGAGTAAGGTGGAAGGTACACCATTCAGCAAGTACCAGATGATTAATCAGATTTTGTCTGCGCGGAAACTGGACAAGCATCATGAGGTGAAACAGGGACTGAAGCAGTATTTCCGCCAGGAACAGTATGTAAAAGAAATGTTTGTCATTACAGAAGAGGACTGAATATATGAACGAAATTCGTGATTTGATCATAGGAATTGATTTTGGAAAAGACTATTCCCAGATCTGCTATTATGACCGGAAAGGGGAGGAGCCCTGCTCTGTGTCCATGAAAGTTGGTGCTCAGGAGTTTGAAGCACCTACCTGTATTTGCAGGCGCGGAGAGCATAAAGAGTACACCATTGGTCTTGAGGCAGTTTATTTTGCCCGGGAAAAAGGGGGACAGATGGTGGATGACCTGTATGGAATCTGTAAGAAAGAAGACAGTGTGCAGATTCTGGGAGAGCAGGTGGAGCCATGGGAGCTGCTTCAGGTTTTTCTGGAGGGTATGCTGAAATTTCTGGGAGTTGCAGATCTTGTAAAAAACACAAAATGTCTGGTGATCACAAGTCCTGAGCTTGAGGACCCCCAGGTGAAAAATATGGAAAAAGCCTGCCAGGCCATTGGTTTTTCGAAGAATCAGTACATGCTGATAGACCATGGAGAGAGCTTTTATTATTATTCCCTTACCCAGAAAAGAGAGACCTGGAACCGGAGTATCGGCTGGTATTCTTTTCACCAGGATGAAGTGAAGTTTCAGCAGCTGACTATGGACAGCAGCACAAGGCCAGTGCTGGTACGCCTTGAGGAGCCGAAGAAGACGGTCCTCCCATCTCTTACAGCCCCTGAGGAAGAGGGAGAGAAGGCTGTGGAAGCCAGAGATGAGGCTTTCCGTGATTTTATTAAGGAGACTCTTGGAACCGGTCTTTTTTCCAGCATTCAGATCACAGGATATGGATTTAGCCCGGATTGGGCGAAAATGTCCATTGGAAGCCTTTGCATGCAGCGAAGAAAGGTTTATTATGGAAATAATCTTTTTGCAAAAGGTGCATGTGCAGCTGGAAAGGAGCGCCTTGAGGATAAGATCCTGAAGGGGTACCGTTATATGAGTCCTGCTCTTGTGCTGAAAGATGTGGGAATGGAAATGCGGGTGATGGGTGCACCGGCGTATTACCCGCTTATTGAGGCTGGTAAGAACTGGTATGAGTGTAAAGCTGGATGCGAGCTGATCCTGGATGATATAACAGAGCTTGTTTTTGTTGTTGGAACCTTCGGCGAGAAGCACAAGAAGAAAGTAATTATGGGACTGCCCGGACTTCCTGAGCGTCCCAATAAGACTACAAGACTGTCTCTGGCCCTTGCATATGTGTCACAGAAGAAATGCCGCGTTGTTGTAAAAGATCTTGGATTTGGAGAAATGTTCCCTTCCAGCGGCAAGGTCTGGGACGAACTGGTAGAGTGGTAAAGGAGGCTGGAAATGAGCGGTTATATTTTATGTCAGACAAAAAAGGCGGACAAGCCGTTTTTTGTGGAGAGTATCAATACCAATATTTACTCACTGGAGGAGCTTTGCTACTTTCTGTACCACAATCTTTATCTGGTGGATTCTTCTGTTATAAATGAAAATCTCTGTACCTGGATCAGCGAGGAACTGGATCTGCCAAGGCTGGCAGCCAAGCTACGTCCTCATCTTGGTAAATTTGCCAGCGCGGAGGATGTGCTTTATCCGGTATTTAAGGAGATCAATTATCTTACTTACGATGAGCTGAAGGCATTGAATGTAAAGCTTGCCAAGCTGGATCAGGAGGCACCTCTTCTTCGAAAAAAGAGAAAAGGGGATGCCCTGGTAGCGAATAAGATGTATGTAAGTGCCATCAAGGTGTATCAGCAGCTTCTGAAAAAAGAAGGGCTGGAGCAGATAAGACCGGGACTGACCATGAGTGTGTGGCATAACCTTGGATGTGCGTACAGCTATCTTTTTCAGATGGAGAAAGCAATGGAGTGTTTCTGGGAGGCGTTTCTTACCCAGAGCGATCCTAAGGAGCTGGTTTGCTATCTGCTTGCTTATCGTAGCGTGAAGAAGCCGCAGGAGTATGAGAACAGGCTGAAGGAGCTGAATGTATCGGAGGAAGTGAAGGATACTTTAAAAAAGGCATTGGATGAGTTTGCGCAGAAAAAGGAGGTCAGCATAAGACCAGGGAAGGCGGATGAAATGCTGGAGAAGCTGACAGGAGAGTATCATAGGAGCACAGGTTCGTGATGAACCTGTGCTTTTTCTAAAAAACTATATTGACAGAATTACTTTCGTATGCTACCATACAACCATGCTTTAACATGGTAGAGTGAAAACGCACTAAAATAATGAGAATTAGATTTCAGGAGGATAGATATTATGAAAAAAAGAATTCTGGCGATTATGATGAGTGCCTTGATGGCAGCAGGTATCTGCTCTAGTGTAACGGTTTATGCAGATGCCGACAGTAAGACACTGACTGTTGGATTTGATGCAGAGTATCCGCCTTTTGGTTATATGGATGAAAGTGGCGAATATGTTGGTTTTGACCTGGATGTGGCGCAGAAGGTATGTGATAATCTTGGATGGGAGCTTGTAAAGAAGCCGATTAACTGGGATTCCAAGGATATGGAGCTGAATTCCGGAAATATTGACTGTATCTGGAATGGCTTTACCATCAATGGACGTGAGGATGATTATACATGGTCTGATCCATATCTGAATAACGAGCAGGTTATGGTAGTCACTTCCGATTCCGGAATTGAGACACTGGCAGATCTGGCAGGGAAGAATGTTGTAGTACAGGCTGCATCTGCAGCACTTGATGCTTTGAACAGCGAGGATAACAAAGAACTGACAGACAGTTTTGCATCCCTTACAGAGAATCCGGATTACAATACCGCATTTATGAATATTGATTCTGGCGCAGCTGATGCTGTTGCTGTTGATATCGGAGTTGCCAAATATCAGCTGGCTCAGAGAGAAGAGGGCAAATATAAGATTCTGGACGAGCCGATCCAGAGCGAGCAGTACGGCATTGGCTTTGCCAAGGGAAATGAGGAGCTTCGTGATACCGTATGGGCTGAGGTTATGAAGCTGTACGACGAAGGTGAGATTGATAAGCTGGCTGAACAGTATGGTGTGGTTGACATGCTTTGCCTGGGAGATGAGGAAGCAGCTGATAAGACAGAAGAGAGCACAGATGCGGCAGAAGAAAATGCAGATTCTGATGAGGCAGCTGATGCAGATGCTGCTGAGGATGAGGCTGAATAATTCACATAGAATATAAACAAGAATATATGTAAAAAAGAGGGTACCTGGCGCACCCTCTTTTCTTAGCGAGAAGGGGTCTGCTCCAAAAGAAGGAGCTTGATTCGCAGAATGTGAATTATAGAATGAAATGAAACGTGAAATGCGATCCCTTAGAACACAAGTATCAACAGGAGGAACACAGTAACTATGAGTTTTAGTGTAATGTTAAGCCAGCTTGCAAAGGGAATGACCGTAACTACGGAAATTTTCTTTGTAACCCTTATATTTTCCCTGCCACTTGGCCTTCTGGTCTGTTGGGGTAAAATGTCCAAAATAAAGATAATCAGATGGATCGTTTCTGCTTATATCTCCATTATGCGCGGAACACCTCTTATGCTGCAGCTGATGGTAGTATATTTCGGACCATATTTTATTTTTGGAATCCGAATTTCCATGGGTTACAGCCTGATCGCTGTATTTATTGCTTTTGCAATTAATTATGCCGCTTATTTTGCAGAAATCTACCGTGGTGGAATTGAATCCATGCCAGTAGGTCAGTATGAAGCAGCCAGAATCCTTGGCTACTCAAAAGCACAGACCTTCTTCCGCATCATTCTTCCCCAGGTATTTAAACGGATTTTGCCATCTATTACCAACGAAGTAATCACTCTGGTAAAGGATACTTCATTGGCGTTTGTTGTAGCGGTAGCTGAAATGTTCACTTTGGCGAAACAGATTGCCAGCTCTCAGACCACGATGGTGCCGTTTGTGGTAGCGGCTGTATTTTATTATGTATTTAACCTGCTGGTAGCAGTGATTATGGATAAAGTAGAGAAAAAACTGAACTATTACCGCTAATAATTTATCATCAACCTGCAGTGAATATACATTGTAAAACTGTGTGCGGGTAACCAGAAGGAGTCACTATATGAAATTATTTGAAATGAAACACATAAAGAAAAGTTTCGGAGCCCTGGACGTTCTCCGTGACATTTCCCTGGAAGTAGACAAGGGCGAGGTTCTTAGTATTATCGGTCCCTCCGGCTCTGGTAAGTCTACATTGCTTCGCTGTGCCACTGGTCTGGAGACACCAGACGGCGGCGAAATTATCAAAAACGGAAAAATCGGATTGGTTTTTCAGAATTTTAACCTTTTTCCCCATTTTTCCGTGATTAAAAATATTACAGACGCTCCAATTAAGGTACAAAAGAGAGACAAAAAAGAGGTTTATGTGCAGGCAAGGGAGCTTCTTAAGAAAATGGGGCTTTCGGATAAGGAAAATTATTATCCCTACCAGCTTTCCGGCGGACAGCAGCAGCGAGTTTCCATCGCCAGAGCCCTTTGCATGAACCCGGATATTCTTTTCTTCGATGAGCCCACATCTGCTTTGGATCCGGAGCTCACTGGCGAAATCTTGAAAGTAATCAAAGACCTGGCAGCCGAGCATATCACCATGGTGATTGTTACCCACGAGATGAGCTTTGCCCGTGACATCTCCGACCGGATTATCTTTATGGATGACGGTCTGATCGCAGTGGAAGGCACCCCGGAAGAGGTATTTTCATCAGAACATGTAAGAATGAAGGAATTCCTTGGGAAATTCCATCAGGGGCTTGCTTAAAATCTTTGGATGTTATATAATCCCCTTGTATGTGGAAAAAAACAGTTGATCCGCAAAGTAAATGATAAAAACTTACTTAGAAACAGGAGAGAAAGAATGAGTACAGACAGATATACAAGCCCTTTGTCTGAGCGTTATGCCAGCAAGGAAATGCAGTACATTTTTTCACAGGATATGAAATTCCGCACCTGGAGAAGACTCTGGATCGCTCTGGCAGAGACTGAGAAGGAGCTTGGACTGAACATCACCCAGGAACAGATCGATGAACTGAAAGCTCATGTAGACGATATCAATTATGATGTTGCCAAGGCTCGTGAGAAAGAAGTACGTCACGATGTTATGTCCCATGTATATGCTTACGGTGTGCAGTGCCCGAAAGCAAAGGGAATCATCCACCTGGGAGCAACATCCTGTTATGTAGGAGATAATACAGACATTATTGTTATGACAGAAGCTCTGAAACTGGTTCAGAAGAAACTGGTAAACGTAATTGCAGAGCTTTCCAAGTTCGCTGACAAATATAAAGATCAGCCTACACTTGCATTTACCCATTTCCAGCCTGCACAGCCAACTACCGTTGGAAAGCGTGCCACACTGTGGACACAGGAATTTATGATGGATCTTGAAGACCTTGAATATGTTCTTGGCACCATTAAGCTTCTTGGTTCTAAAGGTACTACAGGTACACAGGCAAGCTTTCTGGAACTGTTTGAAGGAGACCAGGAGACGATCGACAAGATCGATCCGATGATCGCTGCCAAGATGGGATTCAAGGAATGCTATCCGGTATCCGGACAGACCTATTCCCGTAAAGTTGATACCCGTGTTGTCAATGTTCTGGCAGGAATTGCAGCAAGTGCACACAAGATGTCAAACGATATCCGTCTTCTTCAGCATCTGAAAGAAGTAGAGGAGCCATTTGAGAAATCCCAGATCGGATCTTCCGCTATGGCTTATAAGAGAAACCCGATGAGAAGTGAGCGTATTGCTTCCCTTTCCAGATATGTGATGGTAGATGCCCTGAATCCAGCCATCACCTCTGCTACCCAGTGGTTTGAGAGAACCCTGGATGACTCCGCCAACAAGCGTCTTTCCGTACCGGAAGGCTTCCTTGCAATTGACGGAATCCTGGATCTGTGCCTGAATGTTGTAGATGGTCTTGTGGTTTATCCGAAGGTTATCGAGAAACACATGATGGCTGAGCTGCCATTTATGGCAACTGAGAACATTATGATGGACGCAGTAAAAGCAGGTGGAGACCGTCAGGAGCTTCATGAGCGCATCCGTGAGCTTTCCATGGAAGCAGGCAGGAATGTTAAGGTAGAAGGTAAGGACAACAACCTTCTTGAGCTGATCGCAGCCGATCCGGCATTTAACCTGACTCTGGAAGAGCTTCAGAAGACCATGGATCCGAAAAAATATGTGGGACGTGCCAAAGAGCAGACCGAAAGCTTTATTGCAAAAGTTGTAAATCCGGTTCTGGATTCCCACAAGGAAATGCTTGGAATGACAGCTGAGATTAATGTATGATAAAAGGTTGTTAATTTCTTTTTTAATGAAATTCAGATCAGACACAGGAGGAATTTGAGTTATGATCAAAGCAGTAGTTGGAGCAAACTGGGGAGATGAAGGTAAGGGTAAAATTACCGACATGCTCGCTGAGAAAGCTGATATTATCGTTAGATTCCAGGGTGGTGCAAATGCAGGACATACCATTGTAAACGACTATGGTAAATTCGCACTTCACACTCTGCCGTCAGGTGTATTTTATGGACACACCACAAGTGTGATCGGCAACGGTGTTGCACTGAATATCCCTGTATTTTTCAAAGAATACAATGAGGTTGTAAGCAAAGGTGTTCCGGCACCGAAGATTCTGATCTCTGACAGAGCACAGATGGTTATGCCGTACCACATTCTGTTTGACCAGTATGAGGAAGAGCGTCTGGGAGGTAAATCTTTCGGATCTACCAAATCCGGTATCGCACCTTTCTATTCTGACAAATATGCAAAAATCGGTTTTCAGGTAAATGAGCTTTTTGACGAGGATCGCCTGAAGGAGAAACTGGCAAGTGTTTGTGAGACAAAGAACGTTCTTCTTGAGCATTTATACCACAAACCGCTTCTGAATGTTGATGAGCTTTTTGCAGAGCTGATGGAATACAAGAAAATGGTTGCACCATATGTATGCGACGTTTCCCTGTATCTGAATAACGCACTGAAAGAGGGCAAGGAGATCCTTCTTGAGGGACAGCTTGGAACTTTAAAAGACCCTGACCATGGTATTTACCCAATGGTTACCTCTTCTTCCACACTGGCAGCATATGGTGCAATCGGAGCTGGTGTGCCTCCATATGAGATCCAGAAGATCGTTGTTGTAAGCAAGGCTTATTCCAGCGCGGTAGGCGCCGGTGCATTTGTTTCCGAGATTTTCGGAGAAGAGGCTGACGAGCTTAGAAGACGCGGTGGTGATGGCGGAGAATACGGTGCTACCACTGGACGTCCGAGACGTATGGGATGGTATGACTGTGTTGCATCTAAATACGGCTGCCGTCTTCAGGGTGCTACAGATGTGGCATTTACAGTACTTGACGTACTTGGCTATCTGGATGAGATCCCGGTTTGTGTTGCTTACGATATCGACGGAGAGATTACCACAGACTTCCCGACCACAGCCAGACTTGAGAAAGCAAAACCGGTGATCGAGAAGCTTCCAGGATGGAAATGTGATATCCGTGGAATAAAGAACTATGAGGATCTTCCGGAGAATTGCAGAAAATACATCGAATTCATCGAGGAGAAGATCGGATACCCGATCACCATGGTTTCCAACGGACCAGGAAGAAACGATATTATTTACAGAAATAAATAATTTGGAAAAAAGCGGCTGCGTATCAGACGCTTGTAAGTAAGAATACATTACTGGTTACAGAGTGATCGGTAATTGAAATGTGACTGCGCCGGAGGTTCTCTCCGGCGTATCTTGTATCTAGTACATCGAATATTAAGTAACTGCCATATTGACTTGTCTGATTTTTATTTGCTGCGCCAATATAGCAGAAACTTAATTTTCGATGCTCTAGATGACAAAAAAGAAAACGGATTTTATAAAGGAATAAAGAATGAAAAATTTTAAACGTGCAGCTGCCATTCTGGGAGTGGTAGTCTTACTGGCAGTTTGCTGTCTGCCTATGATCTTTGCTTTTGGCAGTGGCGATAACGCCCAGGGGAATTTTAAGGCGGCAGTGGGCACTATAATTCTGGTGCCTGTTCTGGCCTATGTATTTTTGATGGTTTATAAACTTCTGAAGAAAGAGAATAAGGAGGCAGAGGGCGAAGTGAAAAATATTATTTTTGATGTGGGACAGGTTCTGGTTTCCTATGATTGGGAAAACTATCTGAAAGCGTTCCACTTTTCGGCAGAAGAAGAGAAGCTGATTGCTGAGAAGGTTTTTAAGAGCCAGATCTGGAATGAGCGTGACCGTGGCCTGTTTCCTGAAGAAGAATACCGGAAACAGTTTATCGCAGAACTTCCGGCCGAGTACGAAGCGGATGTAAAGCGTGTGATCGAAGAATCAGGAAAAACAATTGGAATTAAGGATTACGCCGAAACCTGGACCAGCTATCTGAAAAGCCAGGGCTATCATCTGTACATTCTGTCAAACTACAGCCAATTCATGCTGGATCAGACAAGACCAGGTAAAATGCCTTTTCTGAAAAATATGGATGGTGTGATTTTCTCCTGTGAGGTTCAGCAGATCAAACCGGAGGCTGATATTTATGAGACACTTCTTTCCAGATTCGGTTTAAAACCGGAGGAGAGCGTTTTCCTGGATGACCGCCCGGAGAACTGCGAGGCTGCAAGAAAGCTTGGTATTCATGCCATTGAATTCCATGATCTGAAGCAGGCGGCAAAAGAATTGGAGAAGCTTGGAGTAAAATAGACAAAAACAGCAAAACAGGAAAGTCAACGCCCCGGCTTCAGCTAGTACTTCAGAAGCCGGGGCGTTTCGGGGAGGATATAAGTATCATCCTAGAATCTTAAAAATATAGTAAAATTGCGGCTTTTGTGACCTCAAGAATAAAAGGACAACAAGTGGACAACACCCTATGTTGTCTTTTTTTATGTAAAAAAACGTCACTAAGAAATTCTCAGTGACGTTTTAAAGTTAATACAGTATTTCGTAATCTAGTGCTTTTTGGAGAGGTGATATATATTCAATTTCCACAAAATCTTCAATCGTTTCATCATCAAAAATATCACCTTCAGTGGAGTTATTTGTAGTATCGTTATCATTTACGATTTTCTTGTATAGAGTCTCGTGTACAGCTACGTGAATGTACCAAAGCATATCATCCTCACGTGCTTTGTTTGATGACTGAGTTAAAAATTTTCTTATACCTTTGGTAATGGAAGAAAAATCGTAATATTCTGTATTGCCATTTTTCTTATCTATCGCATTTTTTATCAATAATTCAAGAAGATAAGTTAAAGCCTGGACATAGCGAAAATCTGCGCTATTTTCAATACAAAGTGGGAGTGTGTCAATTTGTTTAAGTATCTGGGAAAGACAACTGATATCGTTTTCCTTGATAAACTCTGGGAGTTTTCTTGCTGTGAAAAGTAATAACCCTTTTATATAATCTTGCTTAGGGTCAATAGCTTTTGCAGTTTTACCAATTGATTGACAAAGGAAAAAGGCTATGTCTTCATCAAGGGTATTAAGATATTCGGACCATTCGTATGAAGATGAAATATTGTTTTTTAAAAGATGTTCATCATTTTGACAGAAACCTAAACTATGATATACAAATAATCCGCACAGAATATATATTAAGTCTTCCGAATGGTTATTTATATAGTCAGTATTTAGAGAATTAATCATGTCGTAAATTTCATTACGAGTTTTTTTCAGTGAATTGCAGTAGAGCATTTTTCTTAAAGATAATGTAACCATATGTTACTCCTTTCTTTATAAAATCATATTAGTAATTGGGTTATTAGGTTCTGGAAAAATTATGGGGAGACAGCAGGTAATCCTGCTGCCCGTGTTTTATATTAGAGTCCACCCCATGCTTTTTAGCAGTAAACTGGATTTTGATTCTGTTGTAGCGGCACTACCATCCAAGAATTCAACATCGTTTACAACAGAGAGATCATTGGACAGCTCGTATTCCTCATAAATCTGTAAAATATTTTCTGCGAGAATGTACTTGCGGCCACAAAGTCTTTCTAATTCATTGACTACAAGGAACTTAAAGATTTTGGCGTCTTTTATTACGTCATCCAATGTATCAATCTCTGTATTAAGTCTGTCCATTGCAATAAAAGCATCACGAAAATCTTTTTGGGGTTTATACTTTAGTTTATTGTAGTAGCCACGATAAACGGACATAAAATTGACTCTTGCTTCAATAGGAAGATCTTCTTCTAATTCAAGAAGTAAAGCTTTAACAGAATCTTTGTAATATTCGTAGTTAGTGTGCCTGGTAGCATAACAGCACCATCTATCTGTTTTGTTAAGGTAATATCCAATTTCTTTTCTTACCCTGGATTTGCAGAGCATTTCCGGTGGTTCAATTTTCTCAATCATCTGAGAACAATATTTCATATAAAAAGCAACCTGCAAAAAATTGGCAATATTCAGACATTCAGCCTTTGAGGTATTGCCTGAAACATTAAATGGAGCTAAAATATGCTGCATACGAAAATCAAGATTAGTGTTGTAAATCATATAAATCCTCCTTTGTTATATTTCCCTCCAAGGGAATTGTTTAAGTGGTCTTTTTTTGTTATGCTGTACTTTTTTCTTCGGGCTTGGTTTTCTTTTGTGGTCCAGGAGTTTTGTTTTTACAAATATATCATTACGATCAGTAACATATATTATGGTTTCATATATGTAAAGCAGTAGATTGCGCGGTTCCTCAAAAGAAAGTGGCGTACAATCTATACAATCAATAAGATAGATGAATTCTTTGTATTTTTCTCGTGAAATTCTTGGAACAAACCCTTGGTGAGATGCCATATAACAGGCATCATCAAAACATTTTTGTACAAAAAAATCTTCTACATAATGTGAAAGTCTACAAAAAACTCCATTTAAAAATTCTAAATAGGGTTCTTTGTTTTGAACTAATTTTATAAAACTATGCCAGTATCGGTTAGAATAAATAGTTCCATTTTTTCCTGTATAGATGTATTCAAAAATTGGTTTTCTTGCCTTCCCTATCAATCCATTATTTGTCAGTGCATAAGTGGAATAATATTTATACAAGGCCAATCCTGCCATACATCTGAAACTATAGTCTTCAAAATGCTTTATCCCATGAGCGTTATAAATCGGTTGTTTTTGGTAGCATAAAAAATAATGCGTAGGCCATCCATAACGTTCTGAAATATCGGAAGTCTCAGATTGACCAAATTTAAGCCATAAAAACGAATCTTTTTCCCATACCTTTGATGCGAATCCAGCATATTCCAAGTTTGGGTGAACATAAGTTGTTTCTGGCCAGCCTTGGCTGGATAAACGGCAATATCTGGGCCAATAACTTTGAAGAACTTTTGTGAATAAAGCATCAGTAAGCTGTTCTTCAATATCTGAGATTAAAGAAGGTAAATCGTTAGTTGGTTGCTCTAGTGTAGGTTCTTCATTTTTGTTTTGGATAGGTTCATTTGAGACATCTCCTTTTTCTTCCAAATTGTAACTCTCCTTTTTATTAAATTTGTTTATTTTTACTCGCGAGTATTTTCTTGATTACAAAATTATTATGGCATAAATTGATTTGCAATGCAAACAGCCTATAAATTCACTATTGCAAAGAATAATTCACAAAAATATCACTAATGAAACACAATTTAAACACATTTTACGAAATGAATTGTTTGTCATATTAATTTTGAAGAAAATAAGTGAAACCAAACTATATGAAATTATTTCTTCAGAAAATACTGGGAGGTGATGAATAATGTATATTTTGGATAAAAGCAGAGAACATGCAATTAACGATTGTGCAATCGAGTCTGTGTGTATGAATGGAAAGAAAATTGAGATAGTGACTAAAAGTGGAAGAACGTATGTTTTGAATGAATATAATACAGAATCAGCAGCACGATTAGCGTTTGAATTTCTGCTCACGAAATTTGGTGTGTAATGTTACAAGGAAAAGAATTGTAAAACTGGCAATGCATAACTTAGATGAAAATGAATGAAAGTATGAATTACCTTGCGTTTTCCTCTGGATGTGGTACTATAGCCGCAAGGAGGTTTGAGTATGGCGATATGGTATAGAGATGAGCCGATCGTGGAGCCAGATGGAAGAAGCCATGAGGAATTAAGAAAAGAAATAGAACGACTGGAAATGAAAAAATATGGAAGACTTATTTCATGTTGGCCAGAAGATGAGGGCAAAGAGATGTATTTAGTTGCACGGGATAAAATCAGAAAATTTGGTGAGAAGCCGAAATGCATTGCCTGGAAAACTATTGGGGGAAAGCATACTGCGGAACTGGTAAGGGACTTGAATAGAGAGACGATTCCAAAAGGAATACATATTTTGGTTGTCTCTGATTTTTGTGTATATGGGAAATATAGGCCAGATGAGATAGTAGAGACAGAAATAAAATTTTTAAGAAGAGTTAGAAGGATGACAAATCCTAAAAAGTAGAAGATGATAAGAGAGAAAAATAGTCTGCAGAAATGTGGGCTATTTTTTATAAAAAATTTGAATTAGTGATTTCATTTTGGAATTTTTCAAGCATATTGCAAATGTAAGGAAAACCATTGGCGCTTTGTGTTAAGCCAAATGGCTTTTCTAAGGAACATATTCAAATCAATAGAAAAGGGGAAAAGTACAATGAAAGAAGTAGATATGAAAAGTACGGAAAATATTGAAAGTGTGGAGGAAAGAGAAGAAATTCTTGAAAAGAAGGAAGATATCATAAGAGGTATTAACAGCTGGTATGAAGACTGCTACTCATATATATGGGAATTGTCCAGAGATAACAGTTATCATGCAAAATGTGAGTTAGAGAAGGCTTGGAAATTAGTAGGGTATGCTCGTGATGGAGATGACCCGAGAGATGAAAATGCAACTATAATTCATGAAAGTATTTGCCAATATTTTGAAGAACAACCACTTGAATATTTCAAGGGAATTGATGATTCTTACGATATGTTTGACTTGATGCTTGAGGCATATCGCAAGGCTGATTTTGAACTCGTTGATTTTCCTTCCAGGAGAGAAGAATTCATTGATGCAGTAAAAGCACTTTATGAAAAACGAGATTATGATGGTGATGCTAAAAAATTATTTGGCAGAGGTGTGGATGGCATGACTGAGGAGGTAAAAGACAAACTGATTGAATTTTATGAAGATGTACCTGAATCGATGTTTGAACAAGAAAAGTATGACCTTAGACAGTATTATTGGAATTGCTATGACACAATGTATAATGATGCAGTTATTCAAGGGATTATTGAGGATGAAGACTGGAACTGGATTTATTAAAAATAAAAAAATTGAAATTTTGTGTTGAGAATGGAAAAAATCCAGAATACTGAATATGTAATTAAAAATGAGAGAGAAAGGAGGCGACAAATTTTGCATACTTCAAAGAATATGTTTCCAGTAGCGGCTGATCCAGAAGTATTTCAAAGCTTTAATTTAGAGGAAGAACTGGAAAGAAAACATGGAAAAATAGAAGCAACCAAAATTTTAAATAATTTGAAACAAGAGCAGTTTAGTGTATTCTACCATGCAAGAAGTCAACGTTGCTGGACTTTATTTTGGTACAGGGAGTCTGAAAACATTAGGCTGCCAACAGCACCAAGTGTAGAAGAGACTGTAGCACAGATTATGGCGATTTTGAAAGAATATGGGAACAATATACATATGAAGGCTGAAGAAGTAACACTTGAAGATTTCCTCTGCCATGGATGTTGCAAGTCTTTGGAGTTGGGAAAAGCAGTGGAAATATCCGCTGATGATATAGTGGTCAACCACGGTAAAAAGTATTGGTGGATTACAGCAAGAAAACCTTTGGCTAATAAAGGTAAAGAGAAAAATAGATTTGTAATAAAAATTTGCGGTGTTTATGATATGGAAGAAGAGGCAATGCTAATTGCTCAGAAGCTAAAGCAGCAAATTAGCAAAAAATTATAAACATCAAAAAATGAAATGTCAAACAAAGAACTCTATTAAAAATAAATCTGAAAAATATTACCAGTAAATAAATATTACAGAACAGTTTTTGGGATTTGATAACATTTCTTTACCGAAACGCATATGGGGGACGATATAAAGAGCGAATCGGGATGATGTTAATGGTTAATATTGGTTGGATTATATAAAATCTGGTGAACGTAAAGGAAAATGCAAGACTGGCAGTAAAACATTTAGAGAATTACTGCTGATGAAGGCACTATACAGAGGAAATATACCTTGTTTCTATTCTGTGAAAAATTCGACATAGTAATATTAAATAAAAAAGAAAAGGAGACACAATTATGATTAATAATAATTCTGAGTTAAGTAACAATGCTGATGTGATTACGGAGGGAATGTTTTCTGTGTTTGATAATGCACGATGGAAGAAAAAGGACATTTTGTCTAATGTTTCCAGTCTGTATTTGCAGCGTTATGATTATCAAGAGGCTTTAGAGAAAGATAAAAGTGCTTCTGGAAAAGTTATTTTGGAAAAAGCCCAGAAACTGTTTGGACATTCTGAGAACGAGGATGACCCGAGGGATAAAATTGCTGTTAAGAATTATGAGGATATTTCAGCATATTTTGAAAAGCAGCCAGTAGAATTTTATGAGAATATTCAGTGGCCGTGTGGAGAAGAAGAGTTTCTGGAGTTTTTGTGTGATGCATATGATGAAATCCATGAGGATAAAAAATAATTTTTAATTCTGGATTCTAAAATTTGAAAGAGAGCGGTTGATCTATGAGAAAGCCTGATCAACTGCTCTCTTATTTTTAGTTGTGCTAATGAATAAGTAGATGAGAATCGTGCACTGATGACCGGAAATCGTGTACTGCATTGGCGGAAGCCATGCACTAAACCATCGTGCAGTGTGCTGCTCTATATGGTTGGTATATATAATCTCTATAACAGAACGTTTTAACGTATCTGAAAGTAATGAATTGGTGCTAGAATATAAATAGTACAAGTCAAAATGAGAATCCCTAATTACAAATTTTATGGTACTATGTAGTTACCGCACTGAAGGAGGATCTCATTATGGCAAAGCACTATGACAAACAATTTAAATTGGATGCAATCCGGTATTATCATGATCACAGAGAATTAGGATTGCAGGGTTGCGCTTCAAACTTAGGAATCAGTCATCAGACACTGTCTCGCTGGCAGAAAGAACTGCGTGATACCGGAGACATTGAGAGCCGTGGTTCTGGCAACTATGCTTCTGATGAAGCAAAGGAAATTGCACGTTTAAAGCGTGAACTACGTGATGCGCAGGATGCACTTGATGTATTAAAAAAAGCCATCAACATTCTGGGAAAATGACGGAAGCCATTTACCTCGAAGTTACTGAGAAGGCAGAAGCAGCCCACAAGGCTAAACGCCGTGTTTCTGTCTCCGGAATGTTGAAAATACTTGGCGTTTCACGTTCTGGTTATCGCGCATGGTTGAAACATGTTCCTTCCAATGCTGAAAAGCGTCGGGAATCAGTAAATGCCAAAATCAAGGATATTTACGATAAATCTAAACAGAATTACGGTGCTCCCAAAATCACACAAGTGTTACGCAAAACAGGAGAAACTATTTCCGAGCGTACTGTTGGGCAGTACATGAAACAAATGGGCATTAAGGATCAGTGGGTAAAGCCGTGGACAATCACCACAAGAGACTCCGATTTCAGTAGCAAACTTCAAAACATCCTTGATGAACAATTTAATCCAGAACGGCCAAATGCAGTTTGGTGTTCTGACATTACCTATATCTGGACGATAGATGGCTTCGTCTATTTGACCAGTATTATGGATTTATATTCCAGAAAAATCATTGCCTGGACATTGTCAAATACATTGGAAGTGTCCTGCGTGATTGAAACAATAAACAAAGCCAAGGCAAAACGAAAAATTGAAGAACCATTGATTATGCATTCCGATCGCGGCGTACAGTATGTTTCAAAGGAATACAAACGTGTCACTGCAAACATGCAGTGCAGTTATTCTAAAAAGGCTTATCCATGGGATAATGCCTGCATTGAATCATTTCATTCACTGATCAAGCGCGAATGGCTGAATCGCTTCAAAATCCGCGACTATAATCATGCATATCGCTTGGTATTCGAATATCTGGAGGCATTCTATAACACTAAGCGAATCCATAGTCATTGCGATTAAATGTCACCAAATGACTACGAAGAACTATACCGTAGATTGCAACAGAACGAAGAGCCAATGGCAAGTTAAGATGGGGAAAACCTCATTTTAACTTGTACTAAATCTTGACATAGTACCACTATATTGTTAGCAAATATTTTGGACTAGATACAAGCCAATTTTCATTCGGTTACATTGCCGATTGGAGTTCTACAAAGGAAACACCGGAATTAAAAGAAAGTCTGGAAGCTATCCGCAATACTGCCAATGATATAATTGCAAAAGTGGAAAAGATATTATGATGAATAGGGTTTCGGCCTCGATTTTCTTATGCTATAATGCAGACAGGGGAGAGAACAAAATGGACGAATATGTATCAAAGCTGAAGCAATTATTACGGTATGAAGCAGGGAGACCAGGAAGGATGTGCGGAGTGTATGACTACACTCAAAAGAAATTTGCATTTCGTTCTATATGTAGAGCTGGTGGGAGTCTATCAGAGGCAAATGTAAACAGAATTTATGATACTGGCTGTTTTTATGCTGATAATTTGGGTGAAAGTTTCAGTGCTGAGGAAATCATTGAAACTGAGGGGTGTTTTTACGCATTAAAATACTGCGTTGAGCATATGGATGAGAGGATAACCCCAGAGTATGTAAAGGAGATACTTTGCCGATTATATCCCGGCGCATTGATATATATGAGTGATGAGTTAAGTGCTTTTGTAATAGAGTCTGGAATTCCAGTCAAACTGAAAGAGGTTGTAGATTTTCATATACGATTTATACAGTATGGGGGAGATAGCCGGGTGGCTTCTCTCATATCATATATGCAGTGCATTAATGCAAACTTGATACCGTTTATCATACACTCGGAAAATCAAGAAACATATGAGAGATATATAAAAATTTCTTGTGCTGGTAGTGCATTTTCAGAGATGTATAGAGTCAAATTGTGCAGTTTGCTCAAGGTGGAGCAGGACCGATACAAAGAGGAGACAGAGCCATTGGTAATCAATCAGGTGTAAATTTTTCACCATTCGGTGGATGAATTTTTATATTTTTATTCTTTTATAGAGTGTATGATAATATTGTATAACTTGAAATCTGGAGTATAGGTCGTATAAAGAGGGGAAATTTGCCTGGTAGATAAAGTTTGTTGATGTAAATATAACAGAAATGAGGTATATAATTCCGGATTTTTGCATATAGAGTTTTTGAAAATGGTAGTAAAAAGAGTCTGAACAGATTTGTTAAAATAAAGTGGTCGCTATTTGTCTAATATGGTATAATTTTGCTATCATAGTTATACGAGGGAGAAGGATATGGAAAAGGATAAAGTTTATTTTCTTGGGGAAGAATATGAGTTTCCTCACGAACTATATGAATATGTCATTTATTGTAGACAATTCCAAAACGATAGAGAACAACTATTGACAACTATGTTTAATCGCATGCAGAATCACGTTTACTCGTTTCCTGATGCAGAACTTGAACGTATGCTTAGAGATGCTTGCCGTAATACGATTCGATATTTGGCAAAAGCGGGGATTTACGATATCACAGAAGAAGATTTGATATCAGATAATTTCGCTTATAAACAGTTTCAGGAACTCCAGGCAAATGCAGCACAGCAACTGTCTGTGCTTGCAAAACAGTCTGCCTCGGAATATAATGCTGGATTTGATCAGGCTGTACGAAATGCGGCTTCTCAGATTACAGGGTCAGGGTATTCGCTCATATCTAACAGCCTTTTAGCGCATATGGCATTTGGTGCTATGGAATCTAGTAAAATACAGGCACAGGAAGAAAAAGCCAAACGCTCTTTGCAAGAATCATTAGAATCTTTGCAAAAACAGACTTATTTTAATAAACAGCAAAGAGAATGGGGCTATGTTATAGGAAAGGTATATCCTGAATATATGCGGCTCATTGAAGAATTTTTCCTTCAGCTTATTAACCGATATCTTTCTATTTTGGAACAGAATGAAATTTATTCTTATTCTACAATAAATTGTTTTAGTATGACTCGCTCCTCTGAATTATTTCAGAATCTGAAATTAGTGGAAGATATTGATGGAAAGAAAAATGTTCTTATCCAATCTTTTAAAAGTTGTCCGTACAATGTTGATATTTATCAGTATTTGATTAATATGGATATGTTGGATGAAAATACGGAAAAAACTTTAGAATTTTATGAGCAAAAAGAGGCTTTGATAGATTCTGTAAAAAAATATTTGAGTACAGTATTATATGCAGATAATACTTTGGAAAAAATAAAAATTGCTCAAAGCAATATTAGATGGTTGGGATACCTCCAAAATATTAGTGCCGAACAGGTTGAAGAACAATGTTTCTCTATTAGAAGAAATTCGATAAAATCAGAACTTGAAAAACTGTGCTATTTGTGCAGGCCTGTATGGACCTTTGACGATGTGGAGAATGAACTGAAAGATAAAAAGTGTGATAATATTCATGAATATGTTGAAAAGATAGTGGAAAACAGCGGTGTGATTAATTACCAGAATATTTGTGGAGATGCATTTATTCGTGATATATTAAAAAAATTAGAGATGAAATCGGAGGACATTGATTCTTTTAAAACAGAAGTAGAAACTAAACTGAATCAAAAATATCAAGAATTCATAAATGAAAAGAAAGAGAGGCAAGATGCAGAAGAAAAAGAAAGAAAACTTAGAAATAAAATACTAACAGTTGGTGGAATTATTCTTGCAATAGTTGCTTTGGTGCTTGGAGGAGGAAAAATAGTTATAAAACAACAGCATCAGAGGAAGATTGATAATTTGGTTGCGGAAGTTAATGGAACAAAGTTCATATTAGATACGCATAAATTTTCTAATAGTCAATGGATAATATCTGTAGAGGTAACTGTGGCTACAGAGATAGGACGAGATTATGATTATAATACGTTAATGCATGACTCCCGTGAAATGTACAAGTGGGATGAAGATTTAATGATAGATGTTATTGTAAAAAATGATTTTGATAGTTTAAAACAAAAAGAAAAAGAAGATTTAATTTGGTCTATCAAAAGGGAGGCGTATGAGATAGGCAAAGATCAGCTGGCCGAAAAATTCCCTGAATATTGCGATTATTTTGAACTTAATGAAAATAATCATAAAGAGATGGAAGAATATTATGGGAAATGGATGTTTAGTAATAATCGCGATTACATAAATGTAACTACTGAAAGCGGAATAGATGAAGAAATAGAGTATTAAAATAATTGCCGGTAATAGCCCAGAGGAAGAGCTTTCCCCTTGGGCTATTGCTTTATCTATAGTGCAGAAAGCTCTACTAGATAATCAAAGGTGTTGAAGATCTTGCATGAAGCTTTTTTATTTACGGTGCAAAAATAGGGTATACCCTGATGTTACATATAAAAAACCTGCTTTTAATGTAAAAACAAAGTCCAAAAATCTTCAAATTTACAAAATGTAAAGCACATCCCGGACCCTGTTTTTACAAATCTTTTTTTTATAAAATTTGCCGAGTTTTTCGGTATGCTGATATGGTCTGGAAGCTTCGTTGACTCTATCTGCCGTTTTGTTATAATAGAATCAGAACAGGAGAAAGGAGCGGAGTTGATGAGACTTGCATATGTCAGAGTGTCTACCGAAGAACAGAACGAAAAAAGACAGATTGAATCATTAAAGACACACGACATAGAGCGCTGGTATATAGAAAAAATCAGTGGCAAAGATACACACCGCCCGAAACTCCAGGAAATGCTGGATTATGCCAGAGAGGGGGATGTAATTTATATTCATGACTTTAGCCGTCTGGCACGTAATACCAAAGACTTATTAGAAATTATGGAATTACTGAAAAAGAAAGGCGTAAAGTTAGTAAGCGAAAAAGAAAAAATTGATACAGATTCTCCAGCCGGAAAGATGCTTTTAACTTTCATTGCTGCTATATACGAATTTGAGAGACAGAATAATCTGGAACGTCAGCGTGAAGGAATTGCAGTTGCCAAGAAAGAAGGAAAATATAAAGGCGGGAGCGTAAAGAAAATTGATAAAGAAACTTTTGAACGATATTACAATCAGTACATGAGGCGGGAAATAAACAAAACACAAATGGCAAAGGCGCTAAAGATTTCCCGCCCGACTCTAAACAGGTTATTGGAGAAAGCATAGATATGATTGAGAATTTTAAGGATATAAAGAAAAAGCACCAGGAGAAAAAATTGAAGGAGAATACTGGTATGACAGATTCTGAGCTTGCCCGGATAATCAAGAAGAGTTTTGATGCTATGGATGAAATGAGAGCAGAGGCCCAGCGGATCCGGGAGGAATTTAAAGCAGAAAACGGATTTGAAATGCCAGAAATTGATGAGCCTTTTGATATAGAATTACCAGATGGAGCTATTGCTCATAACCGTGATGAACTGGAAGAGTGGTATGCGAGTCGTGGTGAACGGTTTTAAAATTAAATATACAAGGAATTTCCTGCATAGATTGGACTCCCTGGACCACCGGCATGGACTCTGCCGGAGTATGACAGATTTTATCTCCTTTCTTTGTTTGCTGTCATACATATTACTTGACTGAGATTTGTGAGTTCAGGGCGTGCAATGTATGTAGGAAAGTCTCTTGCATACAAGTCATTCGTGAATAGGAGGCTGATAATCGTGAACGGGCGTTGTCAGTCTCCATTTTTATAGAAAATGGATTTAGCATATTTTTATTCGTGCTTGTCACGCTTGATTTTGCCAGCCTTAATCAGCTGTTCTTTCTCAGCACGAATACGCTCCAGAAGGATGGAAGCGGGTTCATCAGCAGGATCTTGGGGAACAAGTTTTCCTCGAACTGCTTCCTGTAAGATAGATTTCTTTAGTCTGTTAGGAAAAGCATTATTTAGGGATTCTGATTCAGAGTATGAAGTTCTGTATGTATCAACATAAGGCAATACTTCTTTGATTTTTTCTACAATTCTTTTTTGCTCCGCTTCAGGAGGAACCGGTATAAGTGCCTGATATAGTTTATTATCGTTGATCGCAGGATAAGCAACTCCCTTGGCATTGTCTGTGTCATTTGCATACGCATCAAAGTCTGGTGACATTAGATAATAAAACAGGAACTCATTGTAAAATCCAGTATGACAAGTGAGGGCAGCGAAGCCCGTACTGGCAATAGGTTGATGGCTAAAGGGACGGTCAACAATACACATATTATGCAGATATGGACGCACAGTAGAGTAAAGAATATCACCTATATCGACAATTTTTCTTGCCCTTGAGGGTACCTTATCTATAGCAATTATATTTTCTGCATCACTTAGTTTCTGATGTTTATTATCAATAGATCCGATATCTATATAACAGAAATCATTTGCCGGTGCCATTTGCCCTCTGTTGTAAACGATTTTGCTCAGTCGTACCCATTCCCATGTATCAGGAATATCAAATGGCACTTCATCCGCAATACATACCGGCTCATTCTTTCCAATCTTCTCATAAGGCAAATTATAAGAACAGCGTTTAGAGTGAACGAATAGCCTTTAGAAGAGGATGTCATTTTCTGCGAGACATGATATACTGTAAAGCAAAGAGTAATGAAGATATAACAGAAAATCAGACAGGAGGATTTCTCATGGAACACTTGCGGTGTGTTGTGGAGCGAATCACATACCAGAATGCAGAAAATGGGTATTCGGTGCTAAAGGTTGCAGTCAAGAACCAGAGTGAGCTTGTAACCGTAGTGGGAACTATGCCGGATACGCATGTTGGTTCCGTGCTGTCTTTGGAAGGTTTCTGGAAAACGGATGCGAAATACGGCAGGCAGTTTTCTGTGGAAAAATTTGAGGAAACACTGCCAGCAACGGCATATGGAATTGAAAAATATCTCGGTTCCGGTCTGGTAAAAGGAGTGGGACCGAAGTTTGCACAGCGGATTGTGCAGAAATTTGGCAAAGATACGCTGGATATTATTGAAGAAGAGCCGGACAGGCTTCTGGAGATTAACGGTATTGGACAGGTTCGTGTGGACCGGATTAAGAAAAGCTGGGTGGAGCAGAAAGAGATAAAAAACATCATGCTTTTTCTCCAGAGCCATGAGGTGAGCACCGCCCATGCCACAAAGATTTTTAAAACCTATGGAAATGACAGCATCAATGTGGTAAAAGATAATCCGTACAGACTGGCAGATGATATATGGGGAATCGGGTTTAAGACGGCAGATACCATAGCGGAAAAACTGGGAATTGAAAAGAATCGTTTTATCCGGCTGCGCAGCGGCATTTTGTACACCTTGAATAAACTGGCGGAAAGCGGTCATTGCTATGCACAGCGGGAACAATTGATTGATACTGCGGCAAAACTTCTTGAAGTGGAATGTCCGGAGCTGGAAATGACTTTGGATGAAATGCTTCGGACGCAGGATGTCATCAGGGATGAAGAGGCGATTTATCTGCCGCCCTTTTATTTTTCAGAAACAGGCTGTGCCAAACGGCTACTTCTTTTGATGGAGGCAGAACGAAAAGCGGCTGTGGATGCGGAAGCCATAGTGAAAAAAATCATAGCAGACTCTGCTATTTCTTATGATGAAATACAGCAGGAAGCAATCCATACAGCTGTATTATCGAAAGTGATGGTACTGACCGGAGGACCGGGAACTGGAAAGACAACAACCACACTGGGAATTATTCAGGCATACAAAGCGGCTGGCTGTGAGATTATCCTGGCTGCACCGACCGGAAGGGCGGCAAAGAGAATGTCGGAGGCAACCGGAATGGAGGCAAAGACCATTCACCGGCTTTTGGAATACAAACCTCCGGAGGGGTATCAGAAAAACGAGGAAAAGCCATTGGAAGGGGATGTGCTGATTCTTGATGAATGCTCCATGATTGATATTATGCTCATGTATCATCTCCTGAAGGCAATCCCGGAGCATATGACGCTGATTATGGTGGGAGACACGGATCAGCTTCCCAGTGTAGGTGCAGGAAATGTGCTGAAAGACATGATTTCTTCCGGGAAAGTTCCGGTGGTACGCCTGACAAGAATCTTCCGACAGGCACAGGGAAGCCGGATTATTATGAATGCACACCGGATCAATAAAGGCGAAGGGATAGACATGCGGGGCGGAAAAGATTCGGATTTCTTTTTTGCCGGGAAGGAAACAAATGAAGATGTCGTAGATACAGTTGTCCGGTATTGTACGGAGAACCTTCCGAGATACTATCATGTGGATGCCCTTTCTGATATTCAGGTGCTGACGCCGATGCAGAGGGGAATCTGCGGTGCGGCCAATCTCAATCAGGTACTGCAGGAGGCCATGAATCCGTCAACAGTTTTCCTGCGCAGGGGCGGAACACAGTACCGGATCCGGGATAAGGTCATGCAGATACGCAATGATTATGACAAAGAGGTTTTTAACGGGGATATTGGCGTGATCACCCATGTGGACATGGAAGAACGGGAACTGACGGTTGATTATGACGGCAGGGAGGTTGTGTACGATGTCAGTGAACTGGACGAACTGACGCTTGCCTATGCAACGACGATCCATAAGGCACAGGGTTCGGAATATTCCATCGTGGTGATGCCCTTTACTATGAGCCATTTTGTGATGCTGCAGAGAAATCTTCTCTATACTGGTGTAACCAGAGCAAAAAAGATTCTGGTGCTGGTCGGGGAGAAAAAGGCAGTTTATTATGCCATCAAAAATGAAACGACAGCAGCCAGGAATACGAAGCTGGCACAGCGGCTGACGGAAGGCACAGTGTCATTGACAGAGAAGCAGAAGAAAGATGCTGCCGGAAATGAAAACAAAGCGGCAAAGCCAGAAAAGGTAAAAATGATAACCTATAAAGGCGGAATGCAGCCTGCAATGGTAAGGGAAGAGCCTGCCGTTTATGGAGGAGATATTTTTCAGCGGCTTTCCCAGTCAAGGTTTAGAAGCGGATTTTCTTTGAAAGCCAATGACAGGGCATATATAAGGGAAAAAGGAATGGATATGGTGAAACGTCATGCGGCAGACTTTGTAAGACAGAGACTTGCTCCGGCAGAACCCGTGAATGACGGGAAACAGACACCGATGCGGGGACATCCGGTGTTTGTGGCACAGCACGCAACGGCTACCTGTTGCAGAGGATGTCTTGAAAAATGGCATCAGATTCCAAAAGGGACAGAGCTTACCGACGGGCAGCAGGAGTATGTAGTGGAAGTGATTATGAAATGGATTCAAAGACAAATGGAGCGATAGGCAGAGAAGCGTATCGGAAGTGAGGTGTACGGATGTTTAAGAAAAAGAAGGAACAGAAAAAGTCATATGATAAAGAGAATTATCGTCCGGTACTGCGCTGCAGCATTTGTACCGGAGAACAGGTGGCAGGCTTTCAAAATATCCATACAGGCAAATTTACGGAAATTACATGGATACGAGACAGTAAAGAACTGGATGAATTTATGGAGATGTATGACATAAGCACAATAACAAAGGAATATTAGAGGATGATAACATGGCAACAGACAGAAGCGAAGAACTGATGCGGGCATTACAGGAAAAAGGGTATCCGGATGATTTCTGTAAAGAGCTTGCATACAGGCAGCTAAACACAGATTATACGGCAACAAGGATGCTGGGGTATCTGTACCGGCATTCGGAGGCGTCTCGAATAGAGGATGTTGTGGATGAGATGCTTGCGATCTTATATGACAGAAATGCCTTGATACAGAAGCATGAAGCGGAGCAGGCACAGGCGAAGATAAGCGAAATCTACAGATATGGGTTAAATGAACAGGAAACAAATGAGTAAGGGGGCAGGTGCTGCCGGGAAAGTGAGGGTGAAGTATATGCATATCAAAGTGTTAAAGGGTGATATTACAAAACTGGGAGTGGATGCGATTGTAAACGCTGCAAATGAGTCTTTGCTTGGAGGCGGCGGAGTAGACGGGGCAATCCATCGGGCCGCAGGAAAAGAGCTTCTGGAAGAATGCAGGAAACTTCATGGCTGTCTGACTGGTGAAGCAAAGCTGACAAGGGGATATCATCTTCCGGCAAGGTATGTGATCCATACAGTAGGACCAATCTGGTATGGTGGGAAAAGGGGAGAGAAAGAACTGCTGAAAAGCTGTTATGAAAATTCACTCAGGATTGCACTGGATAAGAAGCTTCACTCGATTGCATTCCCTGCGATTTCTACCGGAATATATGGATATCCGAAAGAACAGGCTGCTGAAACAGCGGTTAATACCATACTTGATTATACTGCTGGTAAAGTACCGGAAGATTTTGAAGTGTGGCTTGTTGCGTTTGATTCCCAGACAGAGAAGCTGTATCAGCAGGCTATAGCAAAGCATATATAATGAAAGCAGGAATGAAATATGGATATTGCAAGACTTAAAAAACAATCGCTGCCGGATATTTATATCCGCAATAATAGAAAATGTTATCTTGATCCTGTTCGGGAAAAACTGATTTATATTACACCAGAAGAAACAGTACGTCAAAAGGTAATCGCATATCTGATTCAAGAACTGCACGTACCGCAGAATATGATTGTGGTTGAGGAACCTCTTTCACACTATCAGATACAGACAAAGCGCAGGGCAGATATCGTTATTCACAAATATAACGGGGAATTATGTGCATTACAGCCGCTGGCAGTCATAGAGTGCAAAGCGCCGGAAGTTCTTCTTGGGGATAAGGCAGTAGAACAGATGACGGATTATTCAAATATGGTTGGCAGTGAATATAGTGTCCTGACGAATGGAGAAGAATGCTTCGCATATTATTACAACTGCTCGGAACAGAAGTACGTTCGTATCAATGGACTTCCGCCGTATGAAGATATGCTGGGAGCTAAATATGATTCCCTGCCATCGGAACCTGTGCCGGAACGAATACCTTTTTCTCAGATTTTGGATAAACTTGATGTTTATGCTGGATATGATATTGGGGCAAACTCTTCTCCTGAACTGCAGGCGGTAGCAGTTAATCTTCTGGAGTGTTATCTGGATACAGATTATCAAATGCCGACAGGCAAATATAAAACATTCAGGCTTATTGAGGACTTCGGCGTTCGGCTGCTGGAATATGGTAATGCTTCCGGCGGAGTACATAGCGGCCCATACAGATCATTTTTAATAGATTATCAGGGAAGTACGGAGTTTGTATCCATTGGCGTAGCTCCCTATGTGACATGGGCACACCAGGATGTACAGAAAACGGTAATCAATGTGGCCGTTGATGATGAAAAGAGTGCACACCATTCTTTACAGCTTGTATTGGATGATAATCTGATCATCAATGGAAAAAAGTGTATTTTCAGACATCATGGACGCATTGGCGTAGGAAATATTGGAAGTGGAAAAGTTGAGGAACTGAAAAATTTTTTACGGGAGCAGTATCCTGATATTGTCAGAGAAAATAGAATTGTACTTGGAAGTTTAGAGAACAGTGACCTATGGAATCTAAATCAGCCGGAGGTTATCCGTTTGACAGAGAATCTTATTTCATATGCCCTAATAAGGGATGAATATCGGAAATGTTTAAAGAAAAGAAAGATGGAATGATAATATTAGTAGATGCGGATGCCTGCCCAGTTGTCATAATTACGGAAAAAATTGCCCGGAAACATCAGATTCCGGTTGTTCTCTTATGTGATACGAACCATGTACTTCGTTCTGAATACAGTGGAGTGAAAATCATTGGTGCAGGAGCTGATGCTGTGGATTTTGCATTGGTTAATCTCTGTAAAGAAGGAGATATTGTGGTCACACAGGATTATGGTGTGGCAGCAATGACTCTTGGAAAAGGTGCATATGCCATCCACCAGAGCGGGAAATCCTGATTTCGTTTGTCAGAAGTCTCAAGAAATAGGACAGTTCAGAGAATAAGTGCTGAACTGTTTTTTGGGGGGAGGAAAACAGATATGCGGAAGTGGGGATTTATTATAACATTGGGTTTATGTATTACGATAGCAGGATGCGGAGTACAGCCGACAGAAGCAAAGAATTTAAAGAAGCAGACCCAAAAATTAACTATCAAGTCAGAGGTCAGTCAGGCAGAATGTTGTATCTGCGGAGATAACGAAAGAAGCCTGATGCCATATTACCGGAAAATGGATTCTGTAGGGATTGTTTGTCTGAATACAATGAATATTTCGAATACGGATGTCAGGATATACGATGATGACGGTACGGAATTACTGCAAAATGACAGCATGAACCAGACAATCACTTCCCACGGAGAAGATGAATGCAGCTTCTGGATCAGCGGAATGCCAAACCGGGGCATTACGGAAGTCAGGGTGGATTATGGAAAATTATCAAAGCCGGATTGGAAGAGAATAAAGACATTCTTGTGTCAAAACTGTTTGAACAAAGTGCTTGATATGTATCAGGAAGAAATGGAATGGAATGAAGAAGAGGCACGTTTCCCGGAAGTGTGTCTGGTTGACTTCACAGACAACGAATTATATTCACTTGGGAAGGCGTATGGTGGTTATAGCATCCGGGATTATTATGTACGGATTGAGCATGGGGAACAGAGTGATGAGATATTGATTTTCTATGCACCGGAACGCTGCCAGTAACCGGGAAATTCGACAAATAAGCGGATGTTTTTTGTGTAAAAGTGTGCTATCATGAACATATTGGAGAATTATGCAGATTGCATAAAATGTGTGTACTTCGAGTGATGGAGATACTAAATGGCAAAGAAAAAGAAGCAAAGCAAAGAAGAACGAAAACGGATACGGCTTCAAAAAGGAAAACAGTGGCTGATTACCTATCAGGGCACGCCGAAACATATGGCGAAGCATTACAGGGAACGTTTCCATGTGGATGTCCTGACGGCGGTCAGGGACTTGCAGGAGCTGGGAGTAAATTATACGCAGGAGCAGCTGGACAATATAAAGCGTTCCGAAGAGGAAAGGCTGCGTCAGAAGCGCTTGAAAAAAGAGAAGAAACGGCAGGAAGAAATGCTGCTGAGCTATGATTTCTGCGATGACAGATTTGCATTCATAGCCGGTTATACTTCCGGCGGTGCAGCATACGGAACTACATGGGAAGAGATGGGAATTGATCCGGAACTGCCGTTTGAAGAGAAAGTAAGTCTATTGGAATCAGGGAATGTTATGCAGCCCAATGATGAAGTTGATGATTTTGAGAACCGGATGACGGGTGATGAATTGAAAATTAAAGTTCTTCCGGACAAGTTCAGTGTGTGCAAAGTGGTGGATTATTCAAAGGTAGATCTGGATGCAGACTATTGTTTTATCGGAAAGACTGACGAAGAAAAATCGCTGGTATGTCTGACAGGAGATGTGCCGGATAATACAACAGAACGTAGTGATGGCTGGAGGGCGTTCCGTATTGAAGGCATTTTGATTTTTCATTGATTGGGATACTGGCAGGAATTACAGGAGTATTGGCAGATTATGAAATTGGCGTGTTCGCCGTTTCCACCTACAATACAGATTACATACTTGTAAAAGAAAAGGATTATAAGCAGGCGGTCAATGCACTGTCTAATGAAGCATATCAAATAACTGAATGAGAAAGAAGAGGTAATGATTATGAGCAGAAAACTTGTCGCATATTTTTCAGCTACCGGTACAACAGCAAGAGTGGCAGAGAAATTGTCTGATGCAATCGGAGCAGATTTATTTGAGATTGCTCCTGAAGTTCCATACACAAAAGAAGACTTAGACTGGATGAATAAGGAGTCCAGAAGCAGTATTGAGATGCGTGATGAGAAATCCCGTCCGGAGATTGCTGTAAAGAGAGATAATATGGCAGAGTACGATGTTATTTTTGTGGGATTTCCGATATGGTGGTATGTGGCACCAACGATTATCAATACATTTCTGGAAAGCTATGACCTGACTGGAAAGACAGTTATTCCGTTTGCAACTTCTGGAGGAAGTGGTATGGGAAAGACAAATGAGAAGCTGTCTGTCAGCTGCAAGGGTGGAAAACTGCTGGAAGGGAAAGTATTCAAAGAGAATGTTGGAAGTACAGAACTTCTGGAATGGGCAACACAGATAATTGATTAAAGTTGCGATGCAGGAAACTATGGAATCATCCATAGTTCCCTTGCCGCACATAATCATGTCAAAAAAATTATAATTCAGAGCTGTGAGAAAAAGTAGGGATATCTTTTCCGTTGCTTCCAATTTCCGAAAGGTAGTGAAGAAAAACGGATATTTAAAAAAGTTGCTGGAAAATAGTGAAGACATGAAATAAAGGGGAACCTTAATAGTTCCCCTCAAGCAAATCCTTTAATGAAATATGAAAAAAGAAATCATGGACCATGGTATCATACTTTTGCCACAGCGGAAGTGTGATGCACTGGTCTTTTCTGTTGCATTCTTCTGCATTTGGCAGATTGCATGCAACAGAAATCAATGGGCCGTCCGTCAACTCGATGATTTCGCCAACCATATATTCTTCCGGTTTTTTGTCAGCATATAACCGTCGCCCTTGAAACGAAGACCTTTCAGAAATTGAGCCTTCACAAGGTTTTTTAAAATAATCTCCGGGTATTTTTCAGAAACATCCTGTCTCTGAGCAATAGTGCGGCTGTAAAAATCCAGACAAGGGATTTTTGCGGCCAAAAATAAATTTCATCTTTCATAGAAAAAAGGATCCCTCGCAAGGTAGAAGGCTAACAAACCTTGTCCTTGCAGGGATCCTTTTAATTGCTACTGGAGATGCCGAAATGTGGTATTAACCGAAAGCCCCTTTTATATTGCGCCAGGGGCAAAATACACAACACGGAGCAATTCATGGGCGTAATTATAAAGATTTCAGTTCCTGATAGACTCTTCCGATCGGAAGTCCGACTACATTGTTATAATCACCTTTGATTTCTTTTACATGAATTGCAAAATTCCCCTGAATGCCATAGGCTCCGGCTTTATCCATAGGGTCTTTGGATTCTACATAACGGTGCAAATCTTCCTTATCAATTGGATAAAGAGTGACATCCGTCTGTACAAAAAAGGTTTTTGTCTTTTTTTCACCATTTTTTTTCTGAATCAATGAAACACCTGTATAGACTTGATGCGTGCGGTCTGCAAGCATAGACAGCATGTCATAGGCTTCCTGTTTGTCGACTGGTTTTCCAAGAATTTCATCGCGATAGACTACAATAGTATCAGAACCAATGACCGTGTAATCGTTCAAATCAGTAATTTTTCCATAAACATTTTCAGCTTTTTGGTGTGCCAGTTCCATGACAACATCAGAAGGGATTTCTTTTGTAATCTTTTCATCAACGTCAGAAGGAATTACTTCAAATTCAAGTCCGGTGCGGGCAAGAAGTTCACGTCTTCTCGGAGACTGGGATGCCAGAATATATTTCATAATGAATACCTCTCTTTTCTGTAAAAATCAATACTTTTATGGTAAACTGAAATGAGTGAACTTGCAAGAGAAAACTTGTCTGTGATGCAGGTGAGGGATTCTTGAATAATCGAGGAGGGGAAATGATGTATATTAGTGAACTTATGACTGGTGCGCCGACAAACGAAAGATGTCCGCTGGAGCGCCGTATGTACGAGACTTTAGATAAATTGAAGATTCCATATGAGCGTGTGGACAATGACCCGGCAGCGAGCATGGAGGAGTGTGCAGAGGTGGACAAAGTTCTTGGAACTGAAATCCGGAAAAACGTGTTTTTATGTAACCAGAAAAAGACAACATTTTTCCTGCTTGTCATGCCGGCAAATAAATCCTTCGACACAGCAGCTTTCAGTAAGAAACTGGGTGTATCCCATATGTCATTTGCACCGCCGGAGAAAATGCTTAAGCATCTTGGAACGACACCGGGATCAGCCAGTGTGGCAGGACTTCTCGTGGACGAAGACGACTATGTGCAGGTAATTGTAGATAAAGAAGTGGCAGAGAGTGAATGGTTCGGTTGCAATCCGGGAATTAATACAAGTCATTTGAAATTTAAGACACAGGATTTATTACAGAAGTTTTTGCCAAAGATTCACCACAGAGCAAGGATTGTAGATTTATAACAGAAGAAAGAAGAAGTGACATGAAATCAGCAGACGATTTAAGACAGTTATTACAAAATATTGATAGAAAAAGTTATCCGGCTTATAAGGGTACGAAAGGAGTATATCGATTTGGAAAATATGCATTAGGAATCGACCATGTACAGGGAGATCCATTCGCGGCGCCGTCCAGTCTTCATATTGAAGTTTCAGGAAAAGTGGCTGCATTTCCAGAGCGTCTATACGATGAAACATGGAAACGGATCGCACTTGAGGATTATCTGATCCGCCAGTTTGGCGCAGTAATCGGAAAATATTCTTTTCAGGCGAAAGGATCCGGAAAGAGTGGAATTATTTCTGTGACCAGATGTGGTCAGGAAATTCTAAAACGGAGCGCCTGTGAGATCAATCCGGCAAACGGAAACATTTGCATGCGATTTGAGGCTGGATTTCCGGCAAATGGAAGAACCATCAATGCAAGAGAGCTTTCAAAAATTTTATTCGATTATCTCCCGGAGTGCGTGGAGAGTTCTCTTTTCTATGCAAGACAAGATAAGAAAAAAGTGGAACGTGTCATGGAGCTATCCGTAGACCAGCAATATATCCGTGAGCAGTTAAAAGAACAGGGACTTGTAGCGTTTGTGGCAGATAAAGCCGTTCTTCCGCGTGAGTCGGGTGTCTCAGCAAAGCCGATGAAAGGAGCTGTGCCATTTGCTTCGCCGGAATCGATGAAAGTGACCATGGATTTACCATACGCAGGCAAAATTACAGGTATGGGCATCAAAAAAGGAATCACCTTGATTGTGGGTGGTGGCTATCACGGAAAATCTACCCTTCTAAAAGCGCTGGAAATGGGCGTATATCCGCACATTGCAGGTGATGGCAGGGAATATGTCATTACAGAGTCAGATGCAGTGAAAATCCGCGCTGAGGACGGCAGAAGTATCAAGGACACAGACATTTCTATGTTCATCAATGACCTGCCAAATGGGAAAGACACGAAAACATTTTCCACGGAGGATGCCAGTGGAAGTACATCCCAGGCGGCAAATGTGGTGGAGGCCATGGAGGCTGGCGCTGCAGCGCTTCTCATTGATGAGGATACGTCGGCGACCAACTTTATGGTGCGAGATGAACTGATGCAAAGAGTGATTCACCGGGATATGGAGCCGATTACACCATTTATTGAAAGAATGCGTGATTTATATGAAAATCAGGGCATTTCCACAATTCTAGTTGCGGGAAGCTCCGGGGCATATTTTCAGGTAGCAGATGTGGTGATTCAGATGGATCGGTATGTCCCGAAAGAAATTACAGCCCTTGCAAAAGAGGCTGCCAGCCAGTATCCGGCACTGGAATTGCCAGAAGGAAATGTGAAACTACCAGAGTCCAGACGATGCCCGAAGAAAAATGCAGGGTTAGTTCATAAAGGACGTATCAAGATTAAGACCATGGGAAGAGACGGCGTAGTCTTGAACCATGAAAACATTGATCTTCGATATGTGGAACAGCTTGCAGATTCCGAACAACTTACCTGCCTGGGGTATCTTCTCCGTTATATGGAAGAACAGGAATTTGACGGCAGAAAAGAAGCCGGACAGATTATCCAACGACTGGTGAAGAAGCTGGAAGCGGAAGGATTTGCAGCGGTCTGTGAGAGCGGAAACGTTCCGGGCAATCTGGCAATGCCGAGAAAACAGGAGGTATATGCATGCGTGAACCGGTATCGGGGCATGAAGTTGTAAAGAAAAAGAGAGACTGCAATAATCTGGAAAAAGAAACTGCGGTTTTAGAAAAGGTAAAAGTAATCGCAAGAATTCACACAGATTTTCCGACTAAATTCGGGATTCCAAGACAGAGTGGGCTTTCCGATGCGACTGGACTTGTTGTATTTGAGTCGGAGTTTCGCCAGCCGGACGCTCTGAGAGGAATTGAAGAATACACACACCTGTGGATTCTGTGGGGATTTTCGGAAGTAAGACAAGAATCCGGTACATGGAAAGCGACCGTGCGGCCTCCGAGACTTGGAGGAAATGAACGAGTCGGAGTATTCGCCTGTCGTTCTCCTTACCGCCCGAATCCAATCGGACTGTCTTGTGTAAAGCTGGAACGAATCATTTCTCATGAAAAGTACGGAATGTGCCTGCTTGTATCAGGAGTAGATATGATGGACCAAACACCAATTTACGATATCAAGCCGTATCTGCCTTATGTGGATGCGCACCCGGAGGCGAGCGGAGGATTTGCGCATAAAAAACAGACCTATCATCTGGAAGTGCATATACCTGATGAGGGTATGAAAAAGATTCCGGAAGAAAAGAG
>ERZ826613.768-NODE-768-length-44451-cov-7.963195_pt1 | contig 44451 bp, 27 predicted proteins | sample MGYA00519925_ERZ826613 | MGnify/ENA primary metagenome ERZ826613 (study PRJEB31778, sample SAMEA3449236) | human gut metagenome | biome: human gut; feature: human-associated habitat; material: faeces | place: United Kingdom | collected 2010/2012 ... | reverse complement strand
TGCAGATTGTACTTTCCTGCGTTTTAAGCAGTAATCTGAAAAAGGAAACGCTGGTAGAAAGAATAAGGTATCAGGGATAGCAAGTAATATGTAATGAACTAGGTCTTAACGAAGAGGAGAAATAGATAATTTCCAGTTTAACAACTTGCCCTTTGAGAGAGGAAAAATCCTTTTCTCAAAGGGCTTTTTCTATTTATACAGATATTCGAAAACTACAGGATAAAGCCCAAACTTCATATACTCTAAGCACAAGGAGGTTGAGGTTTGGTTATGAACAGCAGTTTGCCAGAAGTACACTCAGAACTTGTTTTGGAATGATCAGAGAAGAACATGCCGTTGAACGGGAGTTGCAGTTATGTGGGTATTTTTGTATAATAACTTCCGGATATTATACACTTCCGCTGGAAGATGATACAAAAGTATCCAGCCTGAATTTTAACAGGGACTTCCTGACAGCAGAGTGGATTCGGGTCAGTGAGTTTCCCGGACCATATACACAGCTTCATGTTTCTTCACAGAGAGAGCTGGAAGTGGCTGCAAAACTGCTGAAGGGTGATTATCTGCATTGAGCAATTGTATTTGGAAGAAGATATTACCATAAGCAATCTGACAGAACCATATTTTGACCGCCTGGAATACGATTGCTATATCAAGGGCAGTTATACAGAAAACAGAGAAGAAAAGCACCATACGATCACGCTGGAACATGCGACAGCACCGCTGATCAATGAAAATGTCGGTACGATTGACGGAATAGATATTCTGGGAACGGTAAACGGCAAAGAAGAAGCGTCCGGTGAAGATACTTGTTTCGGAGCTTTTGCCAGAAAAAATTATGGCGCAATACAAAATTGCCGCATAGTCGGAACGACAAACAGTTTTAATGAGATTATCAGATCTCGTATTGAAGGCAGTGCAGAATATTTTGGCGGTTTTGCAGGATATAACTACGGATATATTACAAACTGTGAAATACACGACACGGACATCGTATGGAATGATCAGGAAGCTGCAAAAGGAGGAAGAAAACAGGCATACGTTGGCGGAATCACAGGGGCGAATGATGCAAGAGCTGTTCTTTCCGATGGCAAAATGCACAATGCAGCGGTTGGTGTGCTGTCAGACCATATCCGGGATACCGCACAGACGGTTTATCTTGGAGGCTTTGCAGGAAGCAGTTCCGGAAAAATTCAGAGAGGAATCCTGGAAAATGAAAAAATCGGCAGCATTACAACAAGATCAGATGTTCAAAGCATTGGCAGACTGTATGCGGGTGGAATTGCCGGAAGAGATGATAAGCAGACACAAGAGAGTGAGGATGCGTTCCGCTATGAAAGCAGCATCACGCAATGTCAGATTATGAACACTAGTGTAGGCAGTGCATACACCGCAGGCGGCATCATTGGAGAGAACAATTTCAGTGTGATCTCTGAAAATACGATGGATGGAGTATCGGTTTATGGCGGATGCGAGTATGCCGGACATATTGCCGGAATCTGGAGAAGTACCTGTTGTGCAGCAAAAGACAATTATATAGCAAATGCCAGGACAGCTACCGATACCGGAACAGCAGACATCGCTGCCGGATATGCAGAAAAGCCGGATGCTTATGATGGTGTCCATGCGACAGTCATGGTTCGTGCAAACGATAACAACACGAAAGTAATAACAGGAGAGCAAAGTATGTCATATAAAAAAGGATATTTTGTGTGCTGCGTTGATCACAAAGGAGCACATCAGTTATTCTATGAGATGAAGTATTCAGGCAGTGAATGGTAAGAAGAAAAACGAACGCTAAGAAAAGCTTCCCATTGACACTGTGACGGCTATCTCATATAATAACAACAGAAAACAGATTACAAAGAAAGACAGGGCATGGTCTGTTGTCAGGGTACAACAGGCCATGCTTTTTTGAAAGGGAGGTTTTTTATTTATCATGTCCAGTGACTCGACTTCATTGGTTATTATTCTGGTCTGTCTTGTTTTGTCCGCATATTTTTCAGCGACCGAGACAGCCTTTTCCACGATGAGCCATGCACGTATGAAAACAATGGCAGACAAGGGTGACAAATCCGCAGCACTTGCACTTCAGCTGGCAGACAATTACGACACGCTGCTTTCGGCGATCCTGATCGGCAACAACCTGGTCAATATTCTGCTCTCATCCGTGGCGACACTGCTCTGTGTCAAATTTCTGGGTGAGCAGACAGGGGCGAGCGTTGCAACAGCTTCCGTCACGGTTGTCGTGCTGATTTTTGGTGAAATCTCGCCGAAAAGCATTGCCAAAGAATCGCCGGAGAAATTTGCCATGTTTTCCGCACCGTTTATCCGTGCCTTGATGGTGCTTTTAAAACCATTTATCTGGATGTTCGCTCAATGGAAAAAGCTGCTTGTCAAACTGTTCAACAAGCCTTCGGATGACCGTGGGATCACGGACGAGGAGCTGATGACGATCGTGGAAGAAGCAGAGCAGGAAGGCGGGATCGATGCCGATGAAAGTACACTGATCCGCAGTGCGATTGGTTTTATGGATCTTGAGACAAGTGATATTTATACGCCGCGTGTGGACATTGAGAGTATTCCGCTGGATGCGACAAAAGAAGAAATCGCAAAAATGTTTCTGGATACCGGATTTTCAAGACTTCCAGTTTACGAGGAAGATATCGACCATATTGTCGGCATTGTCAACCAGAAGGATTTCCACAATTTCATTTATCATACCGACCGACCTCTGAAAGATATCATCCGCCCGGTGCTGTTTATCACACCGACGATGAAGATCGGTGTCCTGCTGAAAAAGCTTCAGGACAGTAAAACTCACATTGCGATCATTCTGGATGAATTTGGCGGAACGGAAGGTCTGGTTACGATTGAAGATATCATCGAAGAGCTGGTCGGTGATATCTGGGATGAGCATGACCGTGTCATCAAAGAAATCGAAAAAATTTCAGACCGGGAATATCTGATGAGCGGATCGGCAAATATTGATAAAGTATTTGAACTGCTGGATATCGAGAAAGCGGTGGATGTCAATACCTTGAGCGGCTGGATCATGGAAGAGCTGGGGCAGATCCCGAAAGAGGGGGACAGTTTTGTAAGTGACGGCGTGAAAGTAGTTGTCCTGAAGATGGATGACCATCGTGTTGATAAAGCAAAAGTTTATCAAAACGTTCAAAATAATGCAGAAAACGAAGGAAACCAGGAAAAATAACAGCAAAAACATTCGAATAATGCAAAAATCTTTCAAAAAACTGCTTGACGGAAAAAATAAAATCGGCTATAATGCATAGCAAATCCATAGGGATAAAGACGCAGACAATGGAGCCTGTAAAAGGGAGCCATTGTCTGCGTCTTTTTTTGTAACAGTTCAGCCGTGACAAAATGCAAAAAAATATGAATGCAAACAAGTTTGCAAATGAATATTTTTATGTATTTTGATATGGCACTCTGCCAAAAGCGAGATTTTAGCTGCGATAGCAGCGAAAAAGGCGATGGAATCGCCAAATCGAGCTTGCATGGCTGAACTGTTGATGTTGATTTTATTCTTACTAAATAAACGAACAGGAGGATTACTATGAGACTTACCCCGAAGGAACAGGAAAAACTGATGCTTCACATGGCGGGAAATCTTGCCAAAGAGAGAAAAGAACGCGGCGTGAAGCTGAATTATGTAGAGTCGCTTGCTTATATCAGTTCAGAACTTCTGGAACTGGCACGTGATGGAAAAACGGTTGTGGAACTGATGCAGCTTGGAACGAAGATCCTTACCAAAAAAGATGTTATGGATGGTGTTGCAGATATGCTGGAAGAAGTACAGGTAGAGGCAACTTTTCCGGATGGAACCAAGCTGGTAACGGTACATAATCCGATCCAGTAGACAGGAGGCATCCCCGCAGATGATCTGCGGGCGAATCTTGAAGAAGGAGGACAACAAACCATGAAAATCGGTGAAATTATTCCGGCAGACAGAGAGATCACACTCAACGAAGGAAAAAACACAGTGAAAATTCTTGTTGCGAATAAAGGAGACCGCCCGGTGCAGGTGGGATCTCATTATCATTTTTTCGAAGTAAATAAATGCCTTTCGTTTGACCGTGAGAGAGCTTATGGATATCATCTGGACATTCCGTCTGGAACATCAGTTCGTTTTGAACCGGGCGAAGAAAAAGAGGTTCAGCTCACACAGATGGGCGGCAGAAAGCGTGTATTTGGATTAAATGACCTGACAAGAGCCAGAGCAGAAGAAGACACGAAAAAAGCTTCTATGGAAAAAGCAGCATTAAAAGGTTTTGTATAGGAGGATGGCAGATGAGCGTAAAAATTTCCGGTGAAAAATATGCAATGATGTACGGCCCGACCGTGGGCGATAAAGTAAGACTGGCAGATACAAGCCTTGTCGTTGAAGTGGAAAAAGATTTTACCACCTATGGAGATGAAATTAAATTCGGAGGCGGAAAAACCATCCGTGACGGTATGGGACAGTCTGTTAAGACCTGCAGCAAAGACGGAGATCTGGATCTGGTCATCACAAATGCACTGATCGTGGATGTGACCGGAATCATAAAAGCAGATATCGGTATCAAAGACGGCAAAATCGTCGGAATCGGAAAAGCAGGAAACCCGGATATTATGGACGGCGTAACTCCGGGCATGACGGTTGGAGCTTCCACAGAGGCACTGGCAGGAGAAGGCATGATCGTAACTGCCGGCGGAATTGATACCCACATTCATTTTATCAGCCCGCAGCAGATCGATTGTGCACTGTACAGCGGTGTGACAACGATGATTGGAGGCGGTACCGGTCCGGCAGACGGAACCAATGCAACGACCTGTACACCTGGACCGTGGAACCTGAAAATGATGCTCAAAGCAGCAGAAGAATATCCGATGAACTTGGGATTCCTCGGAAAAGGAAACTGTTCGGATGAAGCACCGCTGATCGAGCAGGTCAAAGCAGGTGCAATGGGACTGAAAATTCATGAAGACTGGGGTGCGACACCGGCTGTTATCAACCACTGCCTGAATGTAGCAGATGAGTACGATGTGCAGGTAGCGATCCATACCGATACGCTGAATGAGGGCGGATGTGTCGAAGATACCCTGGCAGCGATCGGAGGCCGAACGATCCATACTTACCACACCGAGGGTGCAGGCGGAGGACACGCACCGGACATCATTCGTGCAGCGGCAGCAGGAAATGTACTTCCGTCATCCACAAACCCGACCATGCCATACACGGTCAATACACTGGATGAGCATCTGGACATGCTGATGGTATGCCATCATCTGGACAAAAAAATCCCGGAAGATGTCGCATTTGCAGATTCCAGAATCCGTCCGGAAACCATCGCAGCAGAAGATGTTCTGCATGACATGGGTATCTTCAGTATGATGAGTTCAGACTCTCAGGCAATGGGACGTGTCGGCGAAGTTATCACACGTACCTGGCAGACAGCAAGCAAAATGAAAGACGAACGCGGAGCACTTCCGGAAGACGAAGGCAAAGGAAACGACAACTTCCGTGTAAAACGTTATATCGCAAAATATACGATCAATCCGGCACTGACACATGGTATTGCAGATTATGTAGGTTCTGTGGAAAAAGGCAAGTTCGCAGACCTGGTACTGTGGAAACCAGCATTCTTCGGTGCAAAACCGGATATGATCATCAAAGGCGGCATGATCATTGCATCTAAGATGGGTGATGCAAATGCATCCATCCCGACCACACAGCCAGTTCTCTATCAGCCGATGTTCGCAGCACATGGAAAGGCAAAAAATGAAGCATGCCTGACCTTTGTCTCCAAAGCAGCTTACGATGCAGATATCAAAGATGCATACGGATTGGAAAAGACGGTTGTTCCGGTAAAAGGATGCCGCACGATCGCCAAGAAAGACATGGTATTTAATAATCGCACACCGAAGATCACCGTAGATCCGGAAACCTATGAAGTGACGGTCGACGGAGAATCCATCACATCCAAACCGGCACAAAAACTGCCGCTTACACAGCTGTATAATTTATTTTGATGTCCAAGGGAGAAATGGACATAAAACGGATGCTTGCATACATTTTTATGTCTATGAATCCCGCCAAATCATGAAAAAGCAGCCATTTTTCGCAGAAAAATGAGCGGATTTTGAATGATTGCAAAATTGCGAGAGTTATATTATAACGGAGCAATTTTGAGGACATCAATTTAAATAAAGAGTTAGGAGGAACAAAATGTTAGGAGTTTGCCTTTTATTTGTGGGAATTGTACTGATCAACAACGGCATGTGTACGCTGTACAAAGTCGATGGCAAATCGGCGGCAGTGATGAATTTGCTGACTGGAGGCCTGTCGGTCTTTATCAATTTCGTGAGCCTGGTACAGGGCAACTATTATGCGGCAGGAACCGGACTTCTGTTTGGATTTACCTATCTGTTTGTCGCATTCAGCAAGATTTACAAGCTCAGCCCGATTCCGTTTGCATGGTTTTCCACCTTTGTTGCAGTCAATGCACTGATCTTTGGAACCATCGAGGGAATTACCGGAAGTGCAGCACTTGGAATTACCGCAGATATCCGCTGGGCAGGTATCTGGTATCTGTGGGCAATCCTCTGGGGAACTGCATTTGTAGAAGATATCATGGGCAAAAAGCTCGGAAAATTTGTACCGCTGCTTCAGGTGTTTGAAGGCGTGGTCACCGCATGGATTCCGGGAATCATGCTGATCTTAGGAGTATGGTAGAATGGTTTGTGAAAAAGTAATCGGAAAATTAAAAGATGTGGATATCGCAGGAAAAACAGTAGAATATGTGGATATTGAATGGCATGAAGCATTTAAAAAGATCCATCGAAAAGTGACCGGTCAGGGTCGTGAAGTGGGCATCCGTATGGATGATTCCATTCTGACAAGAGGACTGTTTCAGGATGATGTGATCTATGATGCAGACGGTGTGGTGATTGTGGTCAACACACCGCCGTGCGAAGTGATCGAAGTATCGCTTGCACCGGGACACGAAAAGTATGTTGCAAAGGTCTGCTACGAGATCGGCAACCGCCATGCACCGCTTTTCTGGGGCGATAAAGAAAATACCTTTATCACCATTTACAATGAGCCGATGATGGCGATGCTGGAAAAACTGCACGGTGTAAAAGCAGAAAAAACCGTGCGGAAACTTGATTTTGACCGACGGATTTCCGCAGCGATCCACAACCATCATCACTGAGAATATAAAAGATATTACGGTGCCGGGGCAGAATGTGCTCCGGCATCACAAAAAGAGAGGAACGGATATGGACAGAGAACAGGAAATTCGCCGTTTCTTCTTATTGCAGGTAAATGACGCACTTTTCCCGATCGGAGGCTATTCTCACTCGCAGGGACTGGAAACTTACATCCAGCAGGGAAGCGTCTGCGATGAGAAAACAGTGGCAGAATATATTCATAAAAAACTGCGTTTCGCACTTGCTTATACCGATCTGCTGGCAGTTCGCCTTGCGTGGGAACTGGCAGATCAAAATGATGCAGACGGACTGGATGAGCTGGAAGAAATCCTCGGAGCATCCAGGATTCCTTTTGAACAGCGGGAAGCGTCCAGAAAAATGGGTTCCCGTTTTGCAAAAACAATCGAAAAATTGCATGCAGAAACGATGCCGATGAAAAACAGAGAAATTTTTGAAGCGTATCTGGACGCAAGAAAGGGAAAAGCGGTCAGTCACTGCATTGTGTACGGAGTTTTCTGTGCGGCTCTTGGAATCGAGGAAGAAGAGACGTTGTATCATTATTTATATGCACAGACTTCCGCAATGGTAACAAACTGTGTCAAAACCATCCCGCTCAGTCAGAGTGCAGGACAGCAGCTTTTGAGCGGATGTTATCCGGAATTTGCAGAAATTCTGGAAGAGATCCGAACTTACAGCGAAGATGACCTGTGCCTGTCAGCACCGGGATTTGATATTCGTGGAATCCAGCACGAAAAACTGTATTCCAGATTGTATATGTCATAGCAGGAGGAAAAAGTATGTCATACGTGAAAATTGGAGTTGCCGGCCCGGTAGGTTCCGGAAAAACAGCACTTATCGAAGCATTATCAAGAAAAATGGCAAAAGACTACAGCATTGGTGTCATCACCAATGATATTTATACAAAGGAAGACGCACAGTTTCTGGCAAAAAACAGTGTTCTTCCGGTCGAGCGGATCATCGGTGTGGAAACCGGCGGATGCCCGCATACGGCAATCCGTGAAGATGCCTCGATGAACCTTGAAGCAGTTGATGAAATGATGGAGCGTTTCCCGGATATTGAACTGCTCTTTATCGAGAGCGGCGGAGATAACCTTTCCGCAACCTTCAGCCCAGAACTGGTAGATGCCACGATTTTCGTGATCGATGTTGCAGAAGGAGATAAAATTCCGAGAAAAGGCGGTCCTGGTATCACAAGATCAGATCTGCTTGTCATCAACAAAATCGACCTCGCACCATATGTCGGAGCAAGTCTGGAAGTCATGGAACGTGATTCAAAGAAAATGCGTGGTGACCGTCCATTCCAGTTTACCAACATCCGCGGGGATGAAAATGTGGATAAAGTAGTAGAATGGATCAAAAAAAGTGTATTGCTGGAAGATCTGTAAGCATAATGTTCGACTTGAACGCAGAGAAGCGGATTGTGAATGTCCGCTTTACTTCACAGCAAGAATATAAGAAGCATTTTTGAAAAATAAAAAAGAAAGGCGGACGAACATTTGACAGAAAACAAATTCGGAAAAATATCCAGACTGTCGATTCGCACCGGAAGCCGGGATGGAAAAACCATAGTGGAAGATCTTTCCTTTACTGCACCTTATAAAGTTATGACACCATTTCCAAAAGAAGATGGCGGAATTTCCATTATGCCGCTGTGTGCTTCGGCCGGAATCATGGAAGGTGATGTTCAGGAGTTCATCTTTCAGATTTCCGAAGGAAGCAATCTGGAATTTCTTTCTCAGTCTTTTGATAAAGTGCATAAGATGAAAGAGGGACTGGCACGCCGGAGTGTGACGGCAGAAGTGAAAAAAAATGCAGTCTTCTGTTATTATCCGCAGCCGGTGATCCCATATGCACAGTCTGCATTTGAAAGTAATATGAAAATCCATCTCGAAGACGAAAGTTCAAGATTCTTTCTGATGGAAATCATTTCCTGCGGTCGAAAAGCATCAGGGGAACGCTTTCGCTACCGGAAGTATGCATCGAAAGTTTCCGTCTGGCGAAGCGGCAGCCTGATCTACCGGGACAACACCCGCTATGAGCCGGAAAAGATGGATATGGAAGGCATCGGTATGTACGAAGGTTACACGCATATGGCAAATGTTTTTCTGACCGGCGGCAGCGAAGAACTGCAGCAGAATATCTGGGAGATCCTGGAACAGGAACCGGAGTGCGATGGCGGCGTGACAAAACTGGTGCAGAATGATCTCGCTGTCCGGATATTCGGACAAAGAGCACAGAAACTGCAGGAAGTGGCAGAGAAGATAAAAGAAAGTTTCTTTTTGCACTCCGTTTATGATATGATAATAGAATAATGTCGCATTTTCCGGCATGAATCAATATCAGGAGGGAAAAAAGTTGTGCTTAAGTATATCGGCGGAATAGAGGCTTATGATTTTTTTATTAATCTGGGAAGTGTGATTGGAAGTATTCTTCTGATCGTTTTATACTACCGTAAAAACAGATCATGGAAGAAAACCGCGGAAGTGTATCTGCTTGCATTTGCGATACTGGAAGTTGGAATGTTTGCAGGAAGGCTGGTACGTGGTCTTTCATATGGGGAAGAGTGGAATATCTTTCATATCATCACACAGCCAAACGGAAATCATTTCATTGGGCGTGTGCTGTTTACAATGTGGGTTTTCCCGGTTTTGTACCGGGCGATTTTCCGAAAGGAGAAAGGGGAGTGGACGGGATATCTGGATCTTCTGTGTGTTTTCCTTGCATTTCAGCATATTTTCAACCGGATCGCCTGCCTGTGTGAAGGGTGCTGCATGGGGAAACCTTACAGTGGGATATTTGCATTCTGGTATCGTGCAAACGGGAAGAGTGGTGCAGGGTTCAGTTATCCGGTCTGGCCGGTGCAGATTTTTGAAATTTCAGGCATGGTAATTTTGCTGATATTATTTTTTGCTTTGCACACAAAGAAAAAACATTTTGCAGATGTGTTCAGCATGGGGTTTGCAGTCTGCATTTTTCTTTCAGAATTTATGATGGATCAGACAGGGGTGCTTCTGATTGCCGGACTTAGTGTGATCCAGTATGCTGCCATTGTACTGTTTGTGACCGGTATCTTTATACACCGGTGTTTTAAAAGCAGGCAGAGATGATGGCTGCCGGAAGATCAGTTTTCTTCTATCATATAAAGTTTCATCAGCTTCTGACGCAGTTCATTGTATTTTCTCTGCGGAACAGGAAGCTCAGTTCCGTCTACCAGTGTGATCTGATAACGCTGGATCGAACGGATAAATTCAGGATTTACAAGATAGCTGCGATGGATCGCGATCAGATTGTCTCCGACTTGTTTTTGCAGGTCGGAGATACTGTTTTTTACAAACTTTTCCCCGGATGTCGTCTGTATCACACATTCTTTTCCAAGTGCAGAAACGAACAGAATTTTGGATATTTCAAAAAAAGCAAGCGAGCCGTTTTCAATACAGGCAGAAACACGTCCGCTGTCTGTTCGACGATGAATTTCGTTTATCAGGTAACGGTGAGCCATTTTGCCTATTGTGTTTGGAAAGGCTTCTTCTTTTACAATTTTCAGTTCTCCGATCGGATTGGAGATGTGCATATGGCAGATCTTCGGACCTTCTTTTGTTTTTTCCCAGACAAAGGTACATCTTTGCTGAGCCTGCAGAAAGAAATCTGCACTTTCGTCAGTCACCACACGGTAATTACCGGTTATAACGCAAAGTGATGCATTGCTTTTGGCTAAAAATTCTGCATTGAGCAGATGACATGGCGGGATTTCCTTTGCATTGGTGCGAAAATCATCTTCCACTACCTCACGGGACAGCATGAACTCATCTTGTCTTGCACCACACCATATTACTTCTTTTGCACAGTAACTGATCACAAACTTATAGTCCTTTTGCCAGTATCGGGTCAGACATTCGTAGGTCAGGTTAAGCATCTCGGTTTCAAATTTTTTCATAGGAACCGTCTCCCTTCATTATTAAATTGTTTTATAATTTTTCTCTTCGGTTCTTTTATAGCATTTTCACTTATCAAAGTCAATTAACATGAGTTAAACAGCCATAAAAAACAAAAAAAGCAATTTTCGTTCCGCTATATCTGCTTTTGTTCCATAACAATTGCATTGTGTCTGGATTTTGTTGTAAAATTTATATGTATACCATGAAATAACAGAATAAAAATCTGAAACATGGAGAAAGAGGAAAATTTAAAAAAAAGGAGGAGAAAAAGTGAGGAAAATGAAAAACAAACATGCAGGGCAAAAACTGAGACAGCTTCTTGCGGCAGGTCTGAGTTTTTCCATGGTTTTCAGCGGCGTACTTCCGGCTGCGGCAGCAGGGACGGAAACGCAGGAAAGAACCGTGGCGGGGACACCGGTCACAGAAGAAGAGCTGAAGGAAGCTCTTGCACAGGATGCAGCACTTTATCCGGAAGGCGGCTTTGAATTTCTTGAGACGCAGATTTCCGGGGAAGAAGGTACAAAGAAGCAGCTTATAATCGTCCGCAGAGGCGGCACGGATCAGACAGCTTCCGTGGAGTTCAAGGCAGTGGATGTATCTGCCACATACGGTGAAGACTATCTGCTGACTGTAGATGACGGGATCTTCAGAAAGACACTGGAAGGTACAGGAAGACCGCTGACGGACACCAACTCGTATATGCAGGTCTTTGAAGATACCGGGGAAGAGACAGAATCAGAGGCTTCGGTGGTGGAAGCCCAGACAGAAGGAAAGCAGGAAGTGCAGGCAGCAGTCCGCAGGAAAAGCGGCGGCTCTTTGCAGGCCGCCAGGGACAGCTATCTGGATGAAGATTCCAGCTATGTGAACTGGCAGGAGATGGATGAGGCACAGAAGCTGGAAGAAGAGAAAAAGAAAGAAGCTTATAATGAAGCATATAATGAATTTGCCGGAAATGTAGAAGGGACATCTTATACATTTACCTTTAAACCTGGCGAATACATGAAGACTATCGATATCGAAACAATAGATGATGATATTGCAGAATCTGACGAGCAGGTTGTATTTCTCCTGAGCAATGTAACAGCAGGTACACTTGGAACGACGGCAACTGCATATCTGAACATTATTGATAATGAAGAATCAGAAAAAGCGATTTTTGCCATGAGTGCCGATGAAATTACGGTAGACCGCTCTGCAGGGAAGGCAACGGTCATCATCAACCGTGTTTCCGGAAACAACAAGATCGCAAGTGTAGTGATAGGAACTGGTTCCGGAACAGCAAAAGCGGGAACAGATTATGAAGAAGTGACAAAAGAAGTTGTTTTTCCGCAGGGTGTGACGTTCCAGCAGGTAGAGATTCCACTGAAAAATTACGAAGGTGCACCGGAAAATGCACAGTTCCAGGTTGCACTGGATCCGGAAAAATCATTTGTGGAAGAGGGATGTGCGATTACGACCATCAATCTCACCAATGAAAATGCAGCAACAGAAAGTCTGGCATCGGATGAAAAGATCAGCACGTCAGACAATCAAAAACAGACAAAAGCTGCAGATAAAAGTGAAAAATTTGCTGTCAGTACATCAGCAAGTGTCAGCGGCAGGAGAAAAAGTTATTCTGGCAGAATAAATGTCAAGACAGGGCTTGAGCTTGCAACGGCAGATTATATTGAAGTAGAGTGGAAGAGTAATGAAGGTTCTCACACCTGGACAACAGGAAAGAAATGTAAGAAAAAGACACATACAGACAGCAGCAGAAAATCGTATCTGTGGCTGAACGGAGAACGGGTGGCATCCCGCAGCGATACTTTTAATACAAGAACCGATAAGATTATTCTGAAGGGAAACAAACAGAAAAACAACAGCCAACTTCAGCTTGAAGTTTATACTACAAACGAGAACCAAAATGCAACGGCACGCGTCAGCAAGATCACGGTGCATTATCCTGGTTATGAATTCCGCATCGTTAACGATCAGTATAACAACAATAACAACAGCAATTATTATCAGGAAAAGATCTATACGGACGATGAGGGAGCAATTGCCGAACCGGGTGCTTCTTACAAGTACAAGCTTGGAAATAAGATCACAATCGCAGAAGCAAAGATTGCGAAGAATGGTGAGGGTAATTTTGACAGCAGCACCGGAAGTGCAACACTTTATAAATTCGGTGAAGCCATTCAGGTACAGCACAAATGGACATCAAATACGACATCCAATGGTGTAAAGATCGAGGCAGGTGCAGGCGGCAATGTCTATTTTGCGGGATATGCACTGGAAGAGCCAAGTTCTAAAACCTATACCTATCTTACGCCGGGTGAACTTGACAGTTTTAACCAGACATTTCTGAATAAATATAAGAAAAATATGTACAATGGAAATGTTTTTGTGCTTCATCCGATTTACCGTCCGTATGAGGCAAGAGTCATGTTTCAGAATTCAAATACGGCGAAAGGATTTTATGCAAACGGGTTCGGCACGAATACTATTCTGCGTTGTACATCTCTTGATACACTGAAAATCCGTGCAGTGGCAAACAAAGGCTACGCAGTCGGCGGTTTTGAGATCGGAACCTATGTGGATGATTCTGTACGGGGAGAAAATAAAGATATTGACCGTGCAAAGAAAGCGAACGAATACTATAGAGAAGATAAAAATATTGTAGCAGCAAATACACAGAAATATGCATCCGGAAACTATACGAAGAGCAAAGTAAAAACGGTAAAGCAAAACAGTGCAATTCCAAATGTCATTACCTTTACTCCGACCGGAGAGTATACTTACCTCAATCCGACGTATACGGTTCCGACGATCACAGTCGAGATTGACCCAAAGAACAATGATAAGAAAAAAGGTGCTGTTATCTATACACCGGATGAGGGTGATGAATCAAAAGTACAGCAGGGCGATTATCAGACTCCGATGGTCATCCGGGGTATAACCATGAATAAACCGTATACACTTACAGCGGTAACGGAAGACGGTTATAAGGCATATTTCAAGAATTTTACCGGTGATTCTGATAAAAACGGTGTGATCACTTCGACAGAGCAGGCAGATGTGGCAAAATACAATTTTGTAAGAACTGCAAGCAATGGAAATATCTATACGTTTTTACCGTCTTTCGAGAAGACTCTGATTTATTACGGCTTCCTGCCAAAAGTGAAAAACCGCTATGCCGGTGTGATCAGCGGTGTGGTAGCTTTAAAGGACAAGCCGGTATTTGGCAGTAAAGAAACTAAAAAAGCGATTAACGGTGTGCAGGTATCTGTGGCAGGTCAGACAGGCGTTACAAAAGCAGATCGTGAATTTGGCGGAATTGACGGAAATGGCGGAGATGGTTATTTCTATTTTACAGACCGGGATTTTGTGTCAGGTGAAAATCAGACCGTAAGCTTTGTTTATGGAAATGTGACCATGTCAGCATCCCAGGCAGTCAATGCAGCAAATACATATGTTCTGGATGCATATGATACGATCGGTATATCCGCAGCAGATGCATTCCGCATAGATGGCAATCATGCAGTTAAGATTGCACCAAGCGGCATGACAAATGGAGAATACGATTATCGTATCGCAATCCAGGCATACTCAAAGAACGATGCTGTTTCTGCAAAAAAAGCAATCTTCCGTTTCTACCGCAAAGACGGAACGGAAATCTCCGGAACAGAAAAAACGGTGGAAAGTACCAATCAGAACTTTACACTGGATTTTAATCCGGGCAAGCTTGGAATCACGACCGGAGCATATATGACGGTGCAGTTTGTTGATCAGAAAGGCGTTGCCTACTATGAACATGAGATGGGATTCTACTTTGCACAGGCACTTGGGCTGATGAGCTTTATCTCAAGCTTTAACTTTGGCGGTGCAGAAAAAGTGATGGATATTATCGGCGTGATTGATTCGGCATTCAATTTCGGATGGGATGGAAATCTGGATAAGATTTCAACAAATTCAGACGACAATCAGACAAAGACGATCAGTATTGGCTACAGTTTCAGCTCAGATGATATCGACCTGAGTGTGAAAGATGCAGCAGAAGCCCAGAAAGATCCAGCTCTTAGTGCAGACCAGAAAAAGGAAAAGAGAAAGAAAGCAGCAGAAAGTGCCGTAGATAAAAATGGTACAAAAAACAAATCAAAAGCGGAAGTCGGAGGATCTGCATCGGTTGAAGTCGGATTTGCACTTAAAATTGAAATCTGTCAGTCCCAGAATCCGAAACATAAAGGGGAATGGTATTTCAAAGATATGGTGCTTGCGGCAAATGCAGCGGCAGGTGTGGATGTACTGATCCAGTATGTGACACCGATTGGAGTTCCAATCCGTGTTTCAATTGGTACAAAAGTCAGCGGTTCCGCGACTTTTGTGATAGAGCAGGCAAACGGCAAAGAGTACTATTTTATTGATAAGAGTGCAGGAGAAAATAAAGACCGGGACGATGCTATGGATACTTCGACCGGAAAAATTGATATCTTTAATTTTAATCCAAAGAATGCAGACCGGGCGATGAATGCGTATGGAATGTTTAACATTTCACCGTCACTGGATCTGGGTGCAGGAGTCGGATTTGAGTTCCTGAACCTTGATGTACATGGTGCAGCTGAATTTGATATGAATTTCTACACACTCAGAGATCAGAAAAATACCGGTGATGTGACACTGAGTGCTTACATTAAAATGAAAATTCTGTTCTTTGAGAAAAAATGGAATATCGCAAAGAAAACGCTCAATATGTTTGGCGATGCGAGCAGCATCAATGACTGGGACGGCGGAGCAGATTATCGTTATGAAAGTCTGGCAGGAATGGAACATATATCAAGAGATTATCTTGAAAACCGTTCGCAATGGATGGGAGAGAGCAACAGAAAGACAAGAAGTCTGGCTGACAGTTCAGGTCTGATGGAAACGATCCTGCTGGAAGGTATGACACCAAACCCGGATATTCAGATGGCTGCAATCAGCGAAAACAAGATTCTTGCACTGTTCCTTGCAGACAATCCGGATCTGTCTGTGGAAAATGGAATTCAGCTTTACTATTCGATCGGAACGTTCGATGGCGATTTCGAACGATGGAGCAGACCGCAATGTATCGAAAATGATAAAACAACAGACGATGCACCGGTGCTGAAAGATCTGGGTGACAGAGGTATTTTTGCAGCATGGTCCAGTGCAGACCGTGAGCTGACTTCGGATGACGGTGTGATCGATTCTCTGAATTCCATGAATATCCACGGAGCATTTTTCGACAAGACAAGTAATTCCTTTGGAGAAATCCAGGAGATTACAAAGACAGCACCTTATATTTATGAAGACGAAGACGGCGATCTGATCGGCGATCTGACAGCAGATATCAACCCGCAGATTTCAATTGATGAAGAATCCGGCAGAATGCTTGTATTCTATACCAAGACGGAATACAGCAGCAGTGCACAGGATGATCAGGGACTGGTCGGTGATGTTGCAAACGCCTACAGTGTAACAGCATATCGTGAATACAATCTGACAAATGGAACCTGGGTTTCTGATTATGAAGGATCCTCCGTATCACAGGATTATGAAAAAGCATGGTACGGACAGAAATTCCTGGATATCGTTCCGAAAAAACAGGTAAAAGAAAAACTGGATTCCGAAGGTTACTGGACAGAAACACCGGAAATCACAGACTTTAAGCCTTATACTTACACAGCAGAAAATGGTTCTCTGATCGAACAGGATCCGATCGTCATTGAATCCTGCGTGACTACATACAACAGACTGGCACTGTATGCATACGTACTGGATTACGACGGAAACAAGGCAACAGAGAGTGACCGTGATATTTATCTGCAGATTTACGATTACAAAAACCGGATCTTTACACATCCAATCATGGTAACCTCATCGGATGGAGTTGGTGAGAGCAATATCAGCTTTGTGAAAAATGGAGACTCCAGCATTCTTACTTATCTGGCAGAGAATACGCTGTATGCGATCCCGGTTGATTCTATTGCCGACAATCTGGTAAAAGCAGATACAAAGCTGTATTACATCAACAAGACAAAACCAGATGGAAATGAATCGGAAGATACGAGCGTGTATATGCCTCCAACCGTAGTTGCAGGCGACAAACTTGCAGAGCAGACATCAGGTTCAACGGATGATGCAGAAAGCAAAACAGCGGATGCACAGGAAAATATCAATACGGACAGAACCGGAAGGATCACGGATTACCGGACGGCTTCTGATGGAAGATATATCTACGCATTCTGGCTGCAAAATGATGTCGTACTGAAGGACGGCATTGAGCCGAATTCGGAGGAATCTCTGAAAGCAGAAAATCAGATTGCAGAATCTCAGATTTACGGCGTACGTCTGGATCTTCTGAACGGTGTGATCACCGATCCGGTCAAAGTAACAAATGAAAAAGGTGCAAATTATGTAGACCTGGCGAGTGTCAGTGTGCAGGCAAATGATTCAGCAGACGGTTCCGGCGATGTAAGCAATGTCAGAATGTTTGCTACCAAGACAAAATCAAAAGTAGAAGTCTTAAGCGGCACAGATGAGACCGGAAAAGAACTGACACAGGAAATCGTGACGGCAGATACAGACAGACAGATGCTGGTGGCACTGAACTTTACACCGGAAGGTGCATTAAGTGAAAAGGGTACTTCGCTTGAGGATATTACTGCCGGAAAATATGCACAGGGCACGATAGAACTGTACAATGACGGCATGGAAACTTTAGAAGGACTTACCGTTACCGTAAAAGATGCATTTGGAAATGAAGTCCATACACAGAAAATGGATGACGATGAAAAACTTTACGGTGGAAAAACATGGGTGATCGGATTTGCAATGCCGGTTGCAGAAGATGCAGTATCTGCAGGATTTATCTACACTGTGACAGATGCAGGAAATAAAGTTCTGCTACAGGGCAGCTGCAGTGAGAAGATTCCGCTCCAGATGGATGTTACATCACTGAAAGCAGAGACAACACAGAGAGGAATCATAGAATTTGAAGCAGAAGTGACCAACAACAGTGCACGATACTCCGGCAGTCAGAAGATCAACATCAGTGCTAGAATTGGCGATGCACAAGATTACAAGGTGATTACTTCACTGACAACAGATAATCTTTGCCCGGGTGAGAGCGGTACTTACAAACTGAGTTATCATTATGATAAATATGACAAACTGTTCAAGACCGGCGAAGATGCAGATGCCGGAGATCTGCAGGCGACAACCACGTTCCGTGCAGAAGCGGCTGCGGGAAGCGGACTCCTTGCTGAAGATGATATCACCATGAAAGCATCCAAAGAGCAGAAGCTGAGAATGAATGCAATTCAGAAAATTTCTGTTGTGGATGATCAGAACAGGGTTGTGGACAAAGGCTATACGATCGAAGAGAAGAAAGTTGCACAGCTTAATACACTGGTAGAATCTTCCGCATATAAAGGCAGCCAGTATGAAGGAATGGATGATGCAGTGAACTTCGACAAAATGAATCCTTATGGACTGAGTGTACGTTATGTTTCCGACAATGAAGAAGTGCTGAAAGTTTATGACAACGGAAGCATTCAGGCAGGCAGGATGGGAACAGCCAATGTAACAGTTTATGTAACACCGGCAGCAAATGAAGTCAGCTATAATGAAGAACAGGGTGTTGTCACAAAAGATAATTATCCGACACTTCCGCAGGAAATGATTCGTACGCTGACGCTGAGCATTCAGGTAACGAAAGCAGGTGCAAAGCCGATACCGGAGCCGAAGCCAACACCAGAGCCGAAGCCAACACCAGACACTGCTAAAATCGGTGAAAGCTACAAAGTGAAAGGCAAAACCTATAAAGTAACTTCTTCCGGTGTGACACTTACCAAAGTGAAATCTGAAAAGAAGATTACAGTTCCTGCAGCCGTGAAGATCAAAAACAAAACTTATAAAGTAACTGCAATCGGAAAGAATGCATTTAAAAAGTCAAAAGGCAAACTGAAATCTGTCGTGATTGGCAAAAATGTCCGCACGATTTCAGCAAATGCATTTAACGGATGCAAAAAACTGGAGAAGATCACAGTGAAATCCAAAGTCTTAAAGACTGTTGGAAAAAATGCGATCAAAGGTATCAGCAAGAAGGCAGTGATCCGTGTTCCGAAAACAAAACAGAAAGCTTATAAGAAAAAATTCACGAAGAAAACGGGCTTCAGAAAGACGATGAAGATTCGGAAATTCTGATTCTGGAATCCGAAAAGTTTTTGAACCAGACAAGACATCAGAAGATGACACAACAAAAGGAGGAAGAAACATGGCAGATGACAAAAACAAAAAAGAGAAAAAAGGAAAAGAACTTTCACTTAACAGTCTGAAAAAGGTGACAGGCGGATCAGGATTGAAAAAAGTAAAGTTCGAAGAAACACATGATATTACGGAAGATATCAAAAAAAGAATGTAGTTTGAGATAAAAAATCAGGTGCCTCTGTCCATGGACAAATGGACAGGGGCTTTCCCTGTATATAAGGAGGGGAGGCATTTTGCCTGAAAATTATAATCTGACACCGGAACAGGGAAAAATATGGCAGATACAGAAGGCGTGGGACGGTACGGATATCTGTAATGTGGGAGGAATCTTAAGACTGTCCGGAAAAGAAGATGCAGATATTTTGGCCCGGGCAGTCGGGATTTATGTACAGACGCAGAGTGCTTTCTGGCTCAGGATGAACCGCCATGGAAAACAGTATTTTGAGCAGATTTTTTCCTATGAACCGGAAATATATGATTGCAGGAAATCCGACAGGGAGGAAATGGCATCTGCCGTGCAGCAATGGATGTGTGAGCCATTTCATATATATGATGAGCATTTGTTTGAATTCCGGATCTTATGTTTGCGAGATGAGAACGTTGTATATGGAAAATTTCATCACCTTATTGCAGACAGTTATGCGATTTCTCTGGTTGTAAAAATAATAGAAAAGATTTATGAAGATCTGGAAAAAGGGATCGAGACTTTTGAGACAGACCGGAGGTTCCTTGAAAAAGTAGAGAGAATGGATACTGCCTGCAAAGAGAACAAAACGGAAAAAGAAGAACAAAACGTTTCGGATGAAAAACAGAAAGTTTTCTCGGATAAAAGGGTACAGATACCGGACGCCGGGATTCTGGCAGGCTGGCTTACGGAAAAAAAACAGGATAATATTGCAGAAATCGTAAAAATTGCAGCAGAAAAGAGAATAAGCTGGTATCATAAGCGATTTGACTATAAGGAACTGAATGCATTTTGCAGGAAACGGCGTATTTCAGTGGAGTCATTGCTGTATGCAGCACTGACAATTGGGCTTTGCAGGCTGAAAAATTGCAATACTCTGAGTATTGGCAGAAATCTGATCAACCGGGGAGCAGAAGAGCGGAATGTGATCGGGATGTATGTGGATACAAAAAGCATTCTGCTGGAACCGGATTTTACAGTGCAAGCCGGGCAGTATGCGGCACAGATCAAAAAAGAACTGGCTTTGCAGGCGGCAGGGAAGCGTAAAGATTACGGTAAGTTTGATCTGGTAGTTTCTTATCGTCCGGTGCGTTATCTTCCATCGCCAAAAAATGGTTCCTGTACGGAATATATGGCAGGCTCGGTGGAAGTTCCGCTGAAACTGTTTTTAAATGATGACGGAAAAGATCTGGAACTGATCATTAGATATCAGAAAGATATATTTACAAAAGAGGAAGCGGAAAGACTGATCCGCCGAGTGGTCTTTCTGATGCACCAGATTGTTTCGTATCCGGAAACAAAAATCGGGGATCTGCAGCTGCTCGAAGAAAAAGAAAAGCAGCAGATCGCAGAGTTTCAGGGAGAGATGTGCTGGAAATACAGAGAGTCTCTTGCAGAACGTTATCTGCGAATGGCAGAAACATATCCGGAGAGGGAAATCCTTATCTGGCACGGAAAACACTGGACTTACCGGCATTTTCACGGGCTGGTTACGGCAATCGCAGGGCTGATCAAAAAGCATGCCGATTTTGCAAAAAGCAGGATCATCGGACTTTGCCTGAAAAGAAGCCCATCTCTTCCGGCGTCTATGTATGCCGTATGGCTGTGCGGCTGTGCTTATCTTCCGGTCAGCATTTACGATGCAAAAATCAGAAAAGAAAAACTGGCAGGGCAATGTGCCATGATGCTGACGGATGCATTTCTTGAATCTTATTTAATGGAAGAAGAGCTTCTGGGAAAAAGCAGTGGAACACAAACAGGGTACAGCAGCCTGGAATGCTGCAAGATTTGTCCGGAAGATGCGGCATATCAGATGTATACTTCCGGGACAAGCGGAGAGCCAAAGGCAGTGCAGATTTCGCACCGGTCTTTAAGCTGCCGCCTGGAATGGATGGAAGATACTTTACAGGAATACACGCAGGTCATTCTTCAGAAGACAAGAAATACTTTTGATGTTTCCAACTGGGAACTTCTGCTGCCTCCGGCATTTGGCAGGGTGGAAGTTCTGACAGATGATAAAATGGAAGCATCCCCGGAAGAAATTGCCGGGATCATGCAGAAAGAACACGTGACGATGCTGCATTTTGTGCCATCCATGTTTGAACAGTTTCTTTCCATGGCAGAACGCAGAAAATGGAAATTTCCAGATCTGGCGTGCATCATTCTTTCCGGTGAGGCGGCAAAGGCAGAGGACATCCGAAGGGCAAAAACTTTATGGAGTGAAGTGGAGATTTTTAATCTTTACGGGCCAACGGAATGCACTATTGATGTAAGCTTTTACCGGTGTAGTGGAAAAGAAAGCGAAATTCCGATCGGGAGACCGCTCTGGAATACAAATCTTACGGTACAGAATGACAGAGGAGATGTTCTGCCGCCGGATGAGATGGGCGAACTGGTGATCCGGGGCGAACTGACAGGGATTGGTTATAAAGAAAACGGGATTCCTTCTTACCGCACCGGGGATCTGGCAGTTTTAAAACAGGATGGATATCTTTACTATCTTGGCAGGAAGGATCGCCAGGTGAAAATTCGAGGTATGCGGGTGAATTTAAGCGAAGTCGAGAAGAGCCTTGAGCAGCTTTTTACAGGAAGCCGGCATATTGTACTGTGCATCCGGGAACAGTTGGTTGATTTTTTTGAAGGAAATGTTACAGAAGAAGAAGTAAGAGGAAAAGCAGCGGAACAACTTCCGTATTATGAAGTGCCCTCAGAAGCAGTCCGTGTTGAACACTTTCCGCTTGGAAAACACGGAAAAATCGACAGCAGGGAACTGAAGCGGCAATATCTGGAAAAGAAAAAGAAACGCACAGTGAGAAGAAAACTTTCCGGAGACTGGGAGATCCGGCGAAAAGAGGAAATCATGATACATCTGGCAGAGAAGCTGCTGGATGGCGGAACGGTCACAGAAAAAGATAATCTGCTGGATCTTGGCATGGATTCGCTGGATATCCTTCGGTTCCAGGCAGAATGTGAGCGTTATGGGATTTTTCTGGAATATGCAGGAATCTGTGCACATCCGGTGATCCGTCAGCTGGCACAGCAGAGTATGAAAGTAACGGCAGCAGACGCAGTGGGGCAGGAAGCAGTGACTTTTCTCAGGATGGAGCAAAAAAAAGTGCTGTTTCTGATGATTCCGTTTGCAGGCGGAAGTCCGGCGGCATTCTGGAGGATGCAGGATCTGCTCACCGGCAGAGCCGATCTTGCAGCAGTCGCTCCGGCAGTTTTTGGCGAAAAAAGCATTGAAGAGATGGCAGGCGAGATCATGCAGCTGGAGGTATTGCAAAAATATCAGAAAATATATCTTCTTGGAGACTGTGCTGGCAGTGCACTTGCTCTGGAGCTTGCCGGAAGAATGAAAGAAAAGCTGGAAAGACTGATACTTTGTGAGGCACTTCCGTATGAAGGTATTTCTATGGGAGGCAGCGTGTTCAGCATATGGGATCTTTTACCGGATCAGGCAGTGAGGATCCTGCTGCAGAAGATCCGCAAAAAGCAGTTTCAGGTTGGAGATGGGTTTCTGGAGAGTTTCCGAAGGGATGTAAGAAAAAGTGCAGTCTACATAAAAAAAAGAAAAAAGATCTGCATACAGGGAAAAGTAACACTGATTTTCGGAAGCGAAGATCCGTTGACGGCAGGTTATCGGAAAAAATATAAAAAATGGAGAACCTGGCTGCCAGTATCTTATCATGTGCATAACCTTGGCGGAAAGAAGCATTTTCTGACGGAGGATGCACCGGGAGAACTTATGAAACTGATCGAGACACAAGTGTGGAGAAAGGAGCAGTATGGAGAACAAAATATTCAGGGATAAGAGTGTGGAAAAAATTTCTGATCCGGAACAGCTGGATGATTATATCAAGGTTACACATCCGGCAGGTTTTCTGTTCCTCGGGGCAGTTTTTCTGCTGATCATATCCTTTATGATATGGGCATCACTGGGAACACTGGATGTGACAGTGGATTCCCGGGCATTTGCCAGAAATGGGATCATGCTCTGTTATCTGACAGAAGAAGAGGCAGCACAGGTGGAAAAAAATATGAGTGTGGCGGCAGGAACAGAAAAAGGAAAAGTAGAATCTGTTGCAGAACTTCCGGAAAGTTATAAAAGCATGGCAGAAGAGCTTGGCGGAGAAGAAGAGGTGCATGCACTTGGGATCAACGAAGACGAATGGAGGTATCGGGTGAGCATTTCCTGTAAAGGCGAAGATGGCATGACGGATGTGTCGATCGTGACGGACCGTGTCAGCCCGATGCGATATCTTTTTCATTAAAGGGGGCACTTTGCTATGAAATACAGATTTCAAAGGAAAAAAACGATTCCAAAGCCACAGAGAAAAGCAGTGAAAGTGCCGGCAGTCATGCAGATGGAAGCACTGGAGTGCGGAGCAGCATCTCTTTGCATGATCCTTGCCTATTACAGGCGGTGGGTTCCTCTGGAAGAAATGCGTGCAGCCTGCGGAGTTTCAAGAAACGGATCAAATGCCCAGAATATCTATTTGGCAGCGGAAGATTACGGGCTGAAGGTGAAGGCCTTTAGCTATGAGATGGAAGAACTGATGGAAGAGGCGACATTCCCATGTATCATCCATTGGGAATTTCAGCATTTTGTGGTTCTCAATGGATTTAAAAAAGGAAAAGCATGCATCAATGATCCGGCGAGAGGCTGTATAGAAGTTTCGATGGAAGAATTTGATGAAAGTTTTACAGGTGTCTGTCTGACTTTTGAGCCGGGCGAAGATTTCCAGATGGGCGGCACGAAGAAAAGTATGCTGGAATTTTGCAAAAAACGCCTGCGGGGTACGGAAAGTATCGGACTGTACCTGCTGCTGATCTCTACGGCACTTGCTTTTCTCTCGATCCTGCAGCCGATTTTTTCCAGTATTTTTGTAGATCGCCTTCTTGAGGGGCAGACAGGAGAATGGATACAGTTTTTTGCAGTCGGTATTGCAGGGGTGACGCTGCTGCAGATTTTACTTTCCTGGATTTCGCAGGATAAGCTTCGGAAAATCCGCGGAAAACTCGCAGTCTCAGCAAATGCAAAGTTTATGTGGCATGTGCTGCGCCTGCCGGTAGAATTTTTCACCCAGCGGATGGCAGGAGATATCGCCGCCAGACAGAAGGCAAACCAGGATATTGCTGCGAAACTGATTCAGACGTTTATACCGATGATCTTAAATTTTCTGATGCTGATCTTTTATCTGATCGTGATCTTCCGTTACAGTCCGATTCTGGCACTGATCGGTGTTTTTTCCACGTTGCTTAATGTACTGGCAGCACAGAAAATTGCAGAAAAACGCACCAATATCACACGGGTTATGATGCGGGATCAGGGAAATCTGGACGGCATAACGTATGCGGGCATTGAAATGATCGAGACGATCAAGGCAAGCGGAGCAGACAATGGCTTTTTTGAAAAATGGGCAGGAATACAGGCATCGGTCAATACGCAGAAAACGCGTTATACAGAAGTCAGTACGCTGATGGGCATGATCCCGATGCTTGTTTCTTCCATATCTGATACGCTGATCCTGGCACTTGGAGCCTGGTTTGTGATGCAGGGCAGATTTACGGTTGGCATGGTACTTGCCTTTCAGGGATTTATGCTGGCATTTCGAGAGCCAGTTGAAGATTTTATTTCGGCAGGCAAGGATCTGCAGGAGATGCGAAGCAATATGGAGCGGGTAGAAGATGTATTGGAGTATCCGACGGATCCCTTTACGGATCAGGATCCGCTTCTGGAAGAAGGAGAATATGACAAACTGGACGGCTCGGTAGAATTAAAGGATGTTACCTTTGGCTATTCAAAACTTTCTGATCCGCTGATCGAACATTTTAACCTTTCTGTTCAGCCGGGTCAGCGTGTGGCAATCGTCGGAGCTTCTGGCTGCGGCAAATCTACGATATCGAAACTGATCTGCGGACTGTATCAGCCATGGGAAGGAGAGATTCTTTTCGGAGGAAAAAAAGCATCTGAGATTCATCATCAGGTCTTTACCGGATCGCTGGCGGTTGTTGACCAGGATATTATTCTCTTTGAAGATACGATCGCAAATAATATTAAAATGTGGGATTCCACGATCGAAGATTACGAAATGATCCTGGCGGCCAGGGATGCACAGCTGCATGAAGATATTATGAACCGTGATGGTGGTTATCAGTACCGGATTCTCGATGGAGGAAGGGATTTTTCCGGAGGACAGAGACAGAGGCTTGAAATCGCCCGTGTGCTGGCACAGGATCCGACGATCATCCTGATGGATGAAGCGACCTCAGCACTGGATGCCAAAACAGAATACGATGTGGTCAATTCGATCAAGGCACGGGGCATCACCTGTATTGTAGTTGCACATCGGCTTTCAACGATCCAGGACTGTGATGAGATCATTGTCATGGATAAAGGAAAGATTGCAGAGAGAGGCAGACATGCAGAACTGATGGAGGCAGGCGGTCTTTATACAAAGCTTGTTTTAAGTGAATAAGAGGAACCTGACAGAAGATATGTCAATGGAGGTGAGAAAGTGGGCTGGTTTGATGAACAGATCAAACAGAAAGTAAAACAGGATGAGATGGCATTTTCAGATGCTCTGCAGGGAATGGCAGGAGCTGTTATGGGAAGAGGGCGTATCTGGAACAGTATGCAGGACGAACGCAGCGTGGCGGTTGAAGCGATCGGCAGGATTCTGGCATTCTACCGGGTAAAACCAAGAGAAATACCGGGAAGCCTGAAAGATTTTGAGAGTATTCTGGAGTATCTGTTAAGGCCGTCCGGCATTATGCACAGGCAGGTAGTACTTCGAGGTGAATGGTATAAAGACGCTGCGGGAGCCATGCTTGGGATTTACCGGAAAAGCCAGAAAGCGGTGGCACTGATCCCGGATGGTGCAAGAGGTTACCTTTTTGTAGATGAGGAAACCGGAAGAGAAGTAAAAGTGAGCGGGAAAAATGCAGATCAGATTGCAGAAACTGCCCTGTGTTTTTATAAACCACTGCCTTTAAAAAAAATTCAGGCAAAAGAACTGGTCATGTATGCGATAAGGACTATGTCTGCTTCGGATTTTGTGGCAGTGCTGTTTGCGGCGGCAGCTGTTTCCATGATCGGGATTTTCCCGGTGTGTGCAAACTGGCTGATTTTTGAGAAAGGAATTTTCCCGGGCGGTCTGAACGTGCTTCTGTCATGTACGGTTCTTTTGCTTGGAACCGGTATCGTGACGATCCTTTTTCGGACGATACAGCAGATGCTGCTTGCCAAAATGAAGACCAGAATGAGCATCTGTATGGAAAGTGCGGCCATGATGCGGGTGCTGACACTTCCGGCGAAATTTTTCAGACAGTACAGTACAGGAGAACTGGCAGGGCGGCTGCAGGATTTAAATGGCATCTGCGATCTGGCACTGGAAGCACTTTTTGTCATTGGGACAGCGATCATCAGCTTTTTTGTGTGCATGGTCCAGATATATGCTTTTGCACCGTCACTTATCTGGCCAGTACTTCTGATCGTGCTTGCATTTCTTGTTTTGCTGATACTGCAGAGTATGGCACAGATCCGGGTGCGAAGAGAATCTATGAAACTTTCAGCAAAAGAGAGCGGGCTTGTCTTTTCCCTTTTTCTCGGGATTCAGAAAATCCGTCTTTCCGGGGCACAGCAGAGAGCTTTTGGAAAATGGGCGAAACAATATACCGAAAAAGTAAAATTGGAATATCATCCGCCATTTTTTATAAGACTCGAACCGGTGATGCGTATGGCAGTGCTGCTCATCGGCAATATCCTGATCTATGAACGGGCGGTTCGTACACAGATCCATGCAGCAGACTATATGTCTTTCCATGTTGCCTGTGCCGTGCTTGTGAGTGCATTCTCCATGCTGGCTTCCATGTCAGTAGTTTTCGGACAGATATGTGCGGTGTATGATATGCTGCGTCCTGTTCTTCAGGAAGTGCCGGAAGTTTCGCAGGAGAAGCAGATCGTTACCAGGATCGGCGGTGGCATTGAGCTGACAAATGTATCATTCCGCTATCAGGAATCCATGCCGATGCTTTTTGAAAACCTTTCCTTGAAGATCAGGCCGGGACAGTATGTAGCGATTGTCGGAAAAACCGGCTGCGGAAAATCAACGCTGATGCGGTTGATGCTCGGGTTTGAACAGCCGCAGAAAGGAGCTATCTATTATGACGGAAAAGATCTTGCAGGGCTGGATCTGAAATCACTGAGAAAATTTATGGGTGTGGTCATGCAGAATGGAAAAGTATTTCAGGGAACTATTTACTCGAATATTGTGATCTCAGCACCGGGGCTGACAATGGAAGATGCATGGCGTGCGGCAGAAATGGCAGGGCTTGCCGAGGATATCAGGGAGATGCCGATGGGGATGCACACACTGATCGCAGAAGGCGGAGCCGGATTTTCGGGCGGTCAGAAACAGCGTCTGATGATTGCAAGAGCTGTTGCGGCAGCCCCAAGAATTCTGTTTTTTGATGAGGCGACCAGTGCTCTTGACAATATGACTCAGAAGATCGTTTCGGAGTCTCTTGATAAACTGAAATGTACAAAGATTGTGATCGCACATCGACTTTCAACGATACGCCAGTGTGACCGCATTGTGGTTTTGGATGGAGGGAAAATAATCGAAGATGGAACCTATGAGGAACTGATTGCACGCAAAGGCTTTTTTGCCGGGCTTGTGGAACGTCAGAGAGTGGAAGGATAGAGAAAAGTGAAAGAAATACGGAAAGACAAAGTTTCCTATGTGGGGGAGATTACGTTTGAACAAAAAGAAAGCATCGAAAAGATCCGAAAAAAGTACGGCCATATTCTTTCTTCCCATGCATTTGCTTCTCTGTGGATATGGAAAGAAAAAATGGGACTGACGGTGCATACAGAAGAAGATTTTTTTGCTGTGAAAAGCACTTTATATGGAAAAAATGCCTGGTTTTTCCCATGTGGGGCAGAAGAAAAAAAGAAAGCATTTCTGAAAAAGCAGATGGAAGAAGCAGAAAATTTCAGCCTGTATTATATGAGGGAAGAAGACAGGCTGTTTCTGGAAGAGGAATATCCTGGGTGTTTCTGTATAGAAAAAGCAGAAGAAAGTTTTGAATATATTTATAAGCGGGATGCACTGGAACGGATGGAAGGGAGGGAGTTTTCACATCTGCGAAAGGAATTGCGGAAACTTAAGCGGAAACATGAGCTTTATGCCGTTTCACTGAAAGATCAGGATTACCCGGAACTGCTGAAGCTTTTTGAAGAAAAGCAGCAGCCCCACAGCAGAGGATATGCGGGACTGGAAGATGAAGGAATCACAGAAACAGTACTTTTGCATCACAGAGAACTGGAGCTGTCCGGGGTACTGATCTTTGCGGATGGAAAACCGGCAGCATTTGCTGTGGGATTCCCACTGACGGAAGACACTATAGATGGCTGTCTGGAAAGACATGACCGCAGTATATCAGGTATTTCATATTATACAGAGTGGGCGTTTTTCAGGCTTTCCGATCCACAGTTCTGCTTTATGAACGGGGAAGAAGACCTTGGCATATCAGGACTTCGGATGATGAAAAAGCATTTAGGACCGCAGAAATGTACAGAAATCTGGAGAGCGAAAAAGAAAGGAGGGTATGATGAAAGAGAAAGAGAGAGATCATTTTACCGGGAAAATGCTGGGAAGACTGCTTGTACCATCAATGGTTGCGGCAATCGGACTGGCAGCAGGTGACATGGCAGATGCGGTGGTGATCGGTCAGCGTATGGGGGCTACCGGGCTTGCGGCAGTCAGCCTGGCACTTCCGGTTTTTATGATGATCAATGTACTGGTACACGGATTGGGGATTGGAGGTTCTGTCAGATACTCAAAGTATATGGGAGAAGGAAAAGAAGAGAAGGCAGTGGAGAACTTTAATCAGATTCTGCTGGCAGGACTGACAGTCAGTGCATTTCTGGCAGCCTTTGGAAATCTTTTTCTTGCACAGGTTATGGCACTTCTTGGAGTAAAAAAAGATGCAGGGATGCTCTACGAGGTCAGCCGGGAGTATGTCCGCACGATTTTTACCGGTATGCCGGTTCTGTTTATATCCTACATTCTGAATTATTACCTGCGAAATGATGATAACCAGAAACTGGCAAGTTTTGGATTTACCGTTGCAAATCTCTGTGACGTGGCCATGAATATTATATTTGTGCTGGTTCTGGATATGGGGACATTCGGGGCTGCACTTGCAACAGTACTCGGACAGGCGATTGCAATCATCCTTTATCTTCCGGGGATTTTCAGAAAGCGGCATATACTGCGGCTTCAGTTTTCCGGGTTTCACATCCGGGAACAGTGGGAATGTTTCCGGACAGGTTTCGCCACATCGGTGCAGTATATCTGGCAGTTTCTGTTTCTGCTGATCATCAACCATACGCTCCTGTATTACAGCGGAGAAAATGGCGTTGCCGTGTTTGATCTGATCCAGAACGTGTCGTACCTGATCCTGTATCTGTATGACGGCACAGTAAAAGCCATGCAGCCGCTTGTCAGCACATACTGTGGGGAACATAATGAAGAAGGCAAAAGAACAGTCTGCCGTCTTGGACTTTTATGGAGCAGTGCCACAGGCATTGTATCTGCCACTGTACTTTGCCTGTTCCCGTCACTGATGTGCCGGATCTTCGGACTGACGCAGCCGGATGTTATGCAGCTTGGAAATCTGGCAGTCCGCATTTACAGCGTCGGAGCACTGGCAGGAGGCGTAAATGTTCTGATCGAAGGTTATTATCAGTCCTGCGAAGAAGAAAAACCGGCATTTTTCATGGCAACACTTCGGGGAGCAGCTGTACTGATCCCGTGCACACTGGTGTTTGCACCGCTTGGGATCAGGTGGTTCTGGTTTTTATTTCCGACCACAGAAATCGTTTCACTTCTGATTTTTCTGGCCTGGAAAAAGAAAAATTATTTATCCGATTCGCTGGATCCAAATCGTATTTTCCGTGTGACGATAAGGAACAGCAGTGAAGATCTGGGAAAAGTGCTTGGCGAAGTGGAAAAATTCTGTGAAAAGTGGGATGCCAAAGTCCGGCAGATTTATTATATGACCATGACGGTTGAAGAACTCTGTCTGCTGATCTTCAAGAAAGGGTTTGAAGACGGAAATTCGGGTTATATGCAGATTACACTTATCGCAATGGAAGATGGTGTATTTGAACTTCATATCCGTGATAATGCAAAAATTTTCAATCCATTTTCGATGGAGACAGAAAAGGTGAGCAAAGATGGAACGTATGATATGGATGCCATGGGTATGCTTGTTATCAAACAGAAAGCAAAAGATTTTTTCTATCGGCAGTATCAGGGATTTAATTCCCTGATCGTACGGGTCTGATTTCAGACCGAAGAAAGGAGAGAGAACAGATGAAAGGTTCGCTGAAACTGAAAACGGTGCTGACAACTCTGATCGCAGCAGTTCTTCTGATGGCGGCAGCGGCAGCGATCAGCTATCAGGTGTATTCCGGAACGATCCGCAGACAATATAAAACAATGACAATGAATCTGGCAAAAACAGAGGCTGTGACGGTGAATGCGGAAGATGTGGCGGAAGTAAGGGATGAAGTGATGAAAATTTACCGGAACATCTGCAGGGACAATGGTGGAGTTCCCGATTTTGGAAACTTTACGCAGGAGCAGTGGGAAGCATATTATCAAAATTTTGAGAATGTCCCGCAGATGCCGGCGTATAAACGGACATTACAGCTGCTTCATGAGATCAGCAATGCAAATGATATCAATTCGATCTACATCGGATACATGGATGTAGAGACGTACTATGGAATTTATCTGGTGGATGGTTCGCTGAATGCAGAAGCCTGTCTGCCGGGAGCATGCGATCCATTTGAAAAGAGCAACGCAGAACAGATGAAAAAAGGAAATTATGATTTCCCGGCATATATCACAAATTATGAAGAATATGGCTGGCTTTGTTCAGCAGGTGCAGGGATTTATGATGACGATGGTGAAGTCGTGGGGACGGCCATGCTGGATATTTCGATGGATGCGGTTATGAAAAATCTCCATGAATTTTTGTTTAATCTGTGTTTGGTACTGACAATGATCACGGTTGTGATCTGTCTGGTGATTTTATACGGAATCAACAAAACACTGCTGCTCCCGGTAAAGAGTCTGTCAGAGGCAGCGACATCTTTTGTCAGTGAAAAAGAAAAAAACAGTACAGAAAAAGTACAGTCGGCCATCTCAAGGCTGGACATACATACCGGGGATGAAATCGAAGAACTGAGTGACTCGATCAAAACCATGGAAAAGGAGATCAACGATTACATTGATCATCTGACGGAAGTAACGGCAGAAAAAGAACGTATGGGTGCGGAACTGAATATAGCAAAGCAGATCCAGGCATCCATGCTGCCCTGTATTTTCCCGGCATTCCCGGAACGCAAAGAGTTCGATATTTATGCAAGCATGGATCCGGCAAAGGAGGTCGGCGGAGATTTCTATGACTTCTTCCTTGTTGATGCAGACCATATTGCAATGCTGATCGCCGATGTATCCGGAAAAGGAGTTCCGGCGGCACTGTTTATGGTCATTGCAAAAACCATCTTAAAAAACTCTGCACAGAATGGATTCTCACCAAAAGAAGTGCTTGAAAATGTCAACAACCAGCTCTGTGAAAACAACGAAGCGGAGATGTTTGTTACCGTATGGCTTGGGATTATGCAAATTTCCACCGGGAAAATGCACTGTGCAAATGCCGGACATGAATATCCGGCAGTCCGCCGTGCCGGTGGCAGCTACGAGCTGTTCAAAGACCGCCATGGCTTTGTGCTGGCAGGAATGGAAGGCACAAGATACCATGAATACGAAATCCAGATGGAAAAAGGAGACAGTATTTTTGTGTATACAGATGGTGTGGCAGAAGCAACAAATGCAGAAAATGAACTTTTCGGAACAGACAGGATGCTGGATGCACTGAATCAGAATCCGGATGCTTCCTGTGAAGAACTGCTGAACAACGTGCGTAAAGAAATGGATGGATTTGTAAAAGAAGCACCGCAGTTTGATGATATAACAATGCTGTCCATGCTGTATAAAGGATAGAGAAGAGAGGAAGGAGGATGAGTATGACAGAACTGAAAGTAGATGCAACCCTGGAAAACCTGGAGAGGGTACTGAGTTTTGTGGAAGAAAGACTTGAAACATGCAGCTGTTCGATGAAAACAATCATGCAGATCCAGATTGCGGTGGAAGAAATTTATGTTAACATTGCCTCGTATGCCTATAAAGAGAAAAAGGGCGAAGCAATCATAAAAATAGAAACAGATCAGGAAGTGCCGCAGGTAAGTCTGACGTTTGAAGACTATGGAGATCCTTACAATCCGCTTCTGAAAGAAGATCCGGATATTACGCTCTCTGCAGAAGAACGAAAAATCGGAGGGCTTGGAATATATCTTGTCAAAAAGAGCATGGATAAGGTAGAATATAAATATCAGGATGGTAAAAATATTTTTACCATCAAAAAAAATCTGAAATAAAATGGAAAATTTCAAAAGGAGGAAACTATGGAGATCAAAAAAATGCAGGATGGTGACAACCTGACGATTGTACTGACAGGAAGACTGGATACGACCACAGCCCCACATCTGGAAGCAGAATTAAAAAGCAGCATCGGTGGGGTGACGTACCTGATCTTTGATTTTAAAAACCTGGAATATATTTCATCTGCCGGACTTCGTGTGATCCTTTCCGCACAGAAAGTGATGAACCGCCAGGGAAATATGGTGATTCGCAACGTAGATGAAAATGTCATGGATGTTTTTGACGTAACCGGCTTTGTCGATATCCTGACGATCGAATAACTGCTTTTCTGGAAATATTGTGAAACGCATGTCTGCCGATGGAACGTATATACTTGCCAAGTCTGATCTTTCGCAGATTTTTACAGTTCTGAAAAGTTTTCGGAGCAATTCTGGTAACCCTGAAACGCCGTTTGCCAATCCGGATCGTGTCCGGAATGGCAACGGTTTTCAGGGTTTTCTTTTTTACAGTCAGACCATAAAGACACAGCGTACCGCCGGAAGCACGAAGCGATGTGATGCGGTACTTCAGTTTTCTGCGGCGGATACTCTGACCGACTGCCAGCTTTTTCTGACTGCCGGAAAAATCCTGTGCCTTGTCAGGATCAGCAGTTTCTGATGTTTCCGGCATTTCAGAGTCAGGTTCTGTCTGCCTGACCTTATCTGTTGAATCAGAGAGAACCGTTATGCGGACTTTTCGGATCAGTCCCGCAGAAGAAACAGCCGAGACGACAGCCGTGCCTGTGCTTCTGGCGTGAAGTGTACCGTTTGGAGAGACAGAGACGATCTCAGGGGCAGAACTTGAAAAAACAATGCTTCGGTCAGCAGTGGTATTTTCCGGAATATAAGCGACAGAAATCTGCACAGAATTTCCGGTTTTCAGGACAAGAGGATCGGAAATGGACAGCGAGATATTCTGGAGCGGAATGTTTTTAAAATCAGTTTCCATGGCATGGACGGAAGTTTCCGCCTGAAAGTGAAACAGGAAAGAGTCAGCTGTTTTTCCGGAACATGCAGCATCGAGTGTAAGTTTCAGCTTTTCCCGGTCAGAACTATGTTCCGGCAGAGTCAGCACGCCGCTGTAAGCAAAGGAAGAAAGAGCCGGAATGACAGAAGGAGACTCCTGATCCGGGAGGATCTGTGCACCGGGGATGGAACATCCGGCATCAAAAGAAACATCTGCGGCATCGGCACCGCTGTTCTTGAGAAGAAACGAAAAGCGGTACTGTCCGCGGCTGCCTTCCACATAATGCAGAGATGCACTTTGGCAGGTCAGCTGTGGTTTTGGAAATGACGCCAGAAGTGATGGCAGATGCAGCCTGGAAAAAAGATATTTCGTCTGATAACTGTCTGTGTATAAAAGATCAGAAATGCCGCTGTTCATCAGAAGGGAAGTAAGTTCCCGGGCAGTATAAAGATGATCACTTTTACAGCCGGCACACAGAAGTGCGGCAGCACCGGAGACAATTGCGGCAGACATGGAAGTGCCGCTTTTGTATTCGAAACTGCCGCCCGGCACAGAGGAAAAAACAGATTCGCCCGGAGCGGCAATTTCGTAATCCTCACCGGAGGTGCAAAGACGATCCCAGTTGGAGAAAGAGGAGAGAGTATGTTCTTTCCCATAAGACATCACACCGACCACAAAAGGAAGAGCCGCAGGATAGTAGCTGCGGCCCCTGGAAGAGCCTTCAGATGTACCCATGCTGCGGTTGCCGGCAGAAGAGATAAGGACAGCATTTTCAGAAGCAGCAAACAGGGCATCATAAAGAGCCTTGCTGCAGCTGGTCATACTGACAGAGAGATTGATGACATCAGCTCCGCGTGAAGAGGCATACTGCAGTGCCTCGATCAGAGCCTCATCCGAAAAATTACCGTAAGCATCCCCTGCTTTGATGCAGAGAATTCGGATATTGAATGGATTTTCATTTGCAGAAGCACCGACAGTCTGCAGGATCGTTCCGGCAATATGGGTTCCGTGACCGGCAATCGTTCCGACAGAATCATCCATCGGATCGCTGTTGTGTGAACAGGTATTGATTCCATAAATATCATCCAGATAGCCATTTTTATCATCATCCATACCGGCGGTGCCGTTTTTTTCTGCCATGTTCTCCAGAAGATTTCCTGCGATAAGCGGATGTGTGTAATCAACACCGGTATCAATCACGGCAACGATCACCGGAACACCGACAGGTTTTTTTTCGGAAAGAAGTGACCATGCCTCCTCTGCACCGATGTCCGTCAGAAACCAGGGCAGAGTGTCAGAAAATTCTGTATTGTCGGCAGAGGGAGATGTGAAAGCCGATACACGTTGTCCATGAAAAAAACAGCAGGACAGGATCAGAAATAACAGAACCGGGAATATACTGCGGCGTGTTTGAAATTTTTGCATCACAGGCACTACCTCCTTTGAAAATCCATGATGAAACAGTACTTTATAAATGAATGGATTAAAAAACGGTACAATACGGCAAAAAAATGGAAGAAATGTACAAAAAACGCACATGGTTTATGTGTAAAATTACTAAATAAATTATACATGAAAAATTAAACAGCGTCAATATAGACAAAAGCGAGAAAATATACTATAATAAACACAACGAGTATCCATGAAGGATATCGAAAGTCCCGCATGACGGGACTTCATTTTTCGCAGAGATTTTTAAAATGACAAAAACTCTGCGAAAAGAGAGGAAGAAAAAGAAAAAATTGCAGCTGAAAGGGAAACGGAACGGCTGCAAAAGAAAAAATGCATAAAAGGAGGAATGTACATGCATTTGAGAAAGAAAATTCTGTCTGTTGTGTTAGCCGGTGCTATGATCGGCGGTGAGCTTCTGACCGGTATCGGCAGTTTCTCACTGAACGTCAGTGCAGCCGACAGCAGTTTCGCAGGAGAAGAGTGGTATGACCAGATTGCCACAGTAGAGGAAAACAGAGAGCCGGCTCATGCGTATTTTACACCATATGAGTCAGCAGAGAAAGCTTTGACCAATGAGAAATCCGTTCTGGATGAGGATGCATCCGAGTCCGCTTACAAACAGTCTCTGAATGGTACCTGGAAATTCAAGTTTGCCCAGAAACCGGCAGACCGCGAAAAACAGGCAAAAGGTGCAGATGCAAAAAATTATGTGGAGAACTGGGATACCTCAGGCTGGGATGATATCAAAGTTCCAAGTTCCATCCAGACGATCAAGGATGCAGACGGCAATTTTAAATACGAAAAGCCGATCTATGTAAACCAGAGATATCCGTGGCAGAACTATGAAAATGTCAGCCTTGGAGCAAATGTTACAGCACCGACCGTAAACAACAGTGTCGGCCAGTACAAGAGAACCTTTACCGTTCCTTCAGACTGGGATGGAAGAGATGTTTTCGTATCCTTTGAAGGTGTAGAGTCCGCATTCTATTTATATGTAAACGGACAGAGAGTCGGATACGGCGAAGACAGCTACACAACGGATGAGTTTAACATTACAAGTTATCTGAAAAAGGGTGAAAATACCATCGCTGTGGAAGTTTACCGCTGGTCTACCGGAAGTTATCTGGAGAACCAGGACTTTATCCGTATGAGCGGTATTTTCCGTGATGTAAACCTTTACTCTAAAGCAAAAGTAGAGATGCGTGACCTGTTTGTAAAAACAGAGTTGGATGACAAGTATAAAGATGCAACCCTGACGCTGGATGCAGATATCCGTAACCTCGGTGATGATACAGCAGCAGGCAAGAAATATACCGTATCTGCTGATCTTTATAAGATTGACGGCAAGACAAAAGTGTGGTCTGAGCCGATGGTGATCGAAGCAACTGTTCCGGCAGCAAAGGAAAGTGTGGCAGAGAAAGCAGATGATAAGGGAGCAACCTTTAGCGGAAGCAAACAAGTAACCAATCCGGACAAGTGGTTTGCAGATACCCCGAATCTGTATATGCTTCTTGTTCAGTTAAAAGATGAAAACGGCAATGTCATTGAGACGACCGTTCAGAGAGTCGGATTCCGCAAGATCAGCAAAGCAGATATCAACGAAGCAGGTCAGGAACAGGTACAGATCAACGGTGAAAAGATCATGTTCCGTGGTACAAACCGTCATGAAACAGATGACCAGGACGGAAGAGCTATCTCCAGAGAAGATATCACAACCGACCTGAAGATGATGAAGCAGTTCAATGTCAATGCGATCCGTACCAGCCATTATCCGAACAATCCATATATGTACGGACTGGCAGATGAGCTGGGTATTTATATCTGTGATGAGACGAATGCAGAGTCCCACATCGGTGCGACAAGCAGCAACATCCCGTCCGGATATCCAATCTGGAACACTTCCGTTATGGACCGCACCCAGAATATGGTAGAGCGTGATAAAAACCATCCATCCGTAGTGATCTGGTCCCTTGGTAATGAGGCTACTTACCAGGCTTACAATATGGATGAAAACTACTGCTTCTACAATTCCACACAGTGGATCCTGCAGCGTGATCCGTCCCGTATCCGTAAATACGAGCGTGACAACCGCTATACAAAGGGTGACCGCACAAAATCCATGGTAGATATCTATTCCTCCCAGTACTGGGGTGTAGATTCTGTCAAGAGTCAGGTAACAAACACGGGCAATAAGCTGCCGTATATCCAGTCTGAGTATGCCCATGCGATGGGAAATGCCCTTGGTAACTTCAAAGAGTACTGGGATATTTTCCGTAACTACCCGAATGCGCAGGGCGGATTTATCTGGGACTGGATCGATCAGTCTGTTTCTACAAAAGTAGAAAATACAACAACTTACACGATCACAGATTCGAACACCGGTGTTGCAACGAAATTTGACGGAAAAGTTACCGAAGGACGCAACAATACAAAAGCGATCCAGGGAACTTATGCAGCGACGGACAGTGCAAAACTGGCAACCAACAGCACAACCGGTATCACACTGGATGTATGGGTAAAACCATCGGAGAACTTTACAAAATCCGCACAGGCGTTTATCTCCAGAGGAGACAGCGACGGCTACAACCTTCAGATTGACCGCTATGGTAAATTTGAGTTCTTTGTAGACGGATGGAGCGGTGGTACTTTATCCGCAGATATTCCATCTGATTTCACAGACGGAAACTGGCATCGTCTGACGGCAACTTATATCGGTACCGAGTACAAGCTGTATTACGATGGAAAACAGCTTGCAACAGGACAAAGAACCAACAAGACAACCTGTGATGCATCCAGCAATCCGATCGACATCACCATCGGAGCATCCGCAGACCAGTCCGGAAGAACCTTCAACGGTGCAATCGACCGTGCAGCCGTGATCAAAGGTGTTATGACAGAGGAACAGATCCAGAATACAAACGATAATCTGGACGCAGTAAAAGATAACGTAGCTTATTCTATTGACTTTGGATCTGCTTCCATTAAATCAGAAGGAACAAACTACAAAGACAGCACATACTTCGCATACGGCGGAGACTGGGGCGAGACGGTAAATGATAATGATTTCTGTGCAAACGGTATCTTAAATGCAGACCGCACACCTTCCGCAGAACTGTATGAAGTCAAGAAAGTACATCAGGAAGTTTCCTTCTATGATGACGGTGAAGCAGCAAACGGTAAAGTCCGTGTTGTAAACGAGTTCCTGAACACTAACCTGAACAAATACAATGTCTCCTGGACATTAAAAGAAGATAACAAAGTGATCGGAAGCGGTCAGCTTAGCGAGGAGCAGAAGAACATCGCACCGCAGGCAGAAGCTACCGTAACACTGGCAAACTTCCCGAAAGTAAGTGCGACAGCAGGTTCTGACTATACACTGACACTCTCCGTAACACTGAAAGAAGATGCCACATGGGCAGGCGATTATTACGGACATGAAGGTGATGAGATTGCATTTGAAGAATTTGATCTTGCTTATACTCCGGAAAAAGCACAGCCAACGATCAGTGCATCTGACATGGATAAAGTAAACGTAGCAGAGAGCGATGATGCGATCACTGTTACCGGAAAGACATCCAAAACAAACGGCAAAGCATTTGAAGTTGTGATCGACAAAGCACAGGGTTATATCACCAGCTATAAAGTAGACGGCAAGACCCTGCTGGAGAACGGACCGGTTCCGAACTACTACCGTGCACCGGTCAGCAACGACCCATCCTTCTCCACAGCGATGAAGAATGCAGCACAGAACTTCACGCTGGATGAGAACGGCATCACTGTAGATAAGAAAGACAAAGTAGTCAACATTCATGTATCAGGAAGCATTCCTGAAGTAAATACACCGAACAGCATTGATTACATGATCTATGGCAATGGTGAGATCGTAGTAACCAATACGGTTACACCGAGTGCTTCTGCAGGAAATATTGCAAGAATCGGTATGAAGATGACAGTTGCAAAAGATTACGAGAAGCTGACATACTACGGAAATGGTCCGCAGGCAAACTATGTTGACCGCAACACTGGTGCAAAACTTGGTATATACAACAGCACCGTAACCGAACAGTTTGAAAAAAAATATGTAAAACCTCAGGAAAACGGAAACCACACAGGTGTAAGATGGACAGCACTGACAGCAGAAGACGGAACAGGTATCCTGGTATCTTCTGACAGCGAAATGGAATCCGGAGCACTGCACTACAAAGCAGAAGATCTGGCATCTTACCGTCATCCATATCAGGTACCTGTACAGGAAAATACAATCCTGACAGTAGATCTGATGCAGCGCGGACTTGGAAATGCAAGCTGTGGTCCGGCTCCGCTGAGCAAATACATTATTTCCGCAGGAAAGACTTATACACAGACATTCAGCATCCTTCCTCTGACAAAACAGACATCAGATGAAGAAAAGATGGCAAAGAGCAACGAAGACGTGAAATCCGGAATGCCGCTGACCGGAATCAAAGTAAACGGCAAAGAACTGGACAACTTCAGTGACGGACAGAATGAGTACACTTATACACTTTTAAGAGGAAGCTACGAAGAAGGAAAGGTTCCTCAGGTAGAAGTGATCAAAAAATCAAATGATGTTAATGTAACTATTACACAGGCAGCAGCAGTTCCTGGCACAGCAACCATCAAAGCCGTTTCTCCGTTTGGTGTAGAAAAGACTTATACGATCAATTTCAAGGTTCAGGATGAACTGTATGTATCCGATATGGACTGGACCGTTGACCAGGGCGGATACTTCGAAAACACAAGAGATGCCTGCGGATGCGGAAATCCGATAGCAGTCTATGTAGAAGGCACAAAACAGAGCTTTGACAAAGGTGTGGCTATGCATGCACCGGCAGAACTGGGCGTTAACCTGGAAGGCAAGGGCGTAAGCAGATTTACCGCACGCATCGGTATCAGTGCAGACCAGACACTTGGAAACAAAGCAGATGTAAACTATGTGATCAAAGGTGATGGCAAAGAGCTGTACCGCAAAGACCATGTGATCTCCAACGGACAGTCCTACCTCGTAGATATCGATGTATCCAAAGTAAAAGATCTGCGTCTGATCGTAGAAGAAGGCGATGCAGATTACAACGATCACGCACTGTGGGCAGATGCAAAATTCACATTCCAGAGTGAAACTCCAGATCCGCAGCCGGTCAAAGTAGCAAGCATCAGCGTAACAGCAGATAAGACAGAACTGACCGTCGGTGATACGATGCAGGCAGCTGCAGCTGTATTACCGGAAAATGCAGACAACAAAGAAGTGACCTGGGCAAGTTCAGATGAAACAGTGGCAAACGTAAGCGAAGCAGGTCTGATCACAGCAAAAGCAGCCGGAACGGCAACCATCAAAGCAACAGCAAAAGATGGAAGCGGAGTATCAGGAGAACTTGTGATCACGGTAAAAGCAAAACAGGTTACTCCAGATCCGGAGCCGGTCAAAGTAGCAAGCATCAGCGTAACAGCAGATAAGAAAGAACTGGAGATCGGCGGTACTGCTCAGGCAGCTGCAGCTGTATTACCGGAAAATGCAGACAACAAAGAAGTTACATGGACAAGCTCAAATGAAAGTGCAGTAACAGTAAACGAAAGTGGTCTGATCAAAGCAATTGGTGTTGGAAGTGCAGATATCATTGCAACTGCAAAAGACGGAAGCGGTGTAACAGGCAAAGTTACCATCACGGTAAAATCAAAAGATATTGATCCGATACCGACTCCGACCCCTGCACCGGCAGAAAAAGTCGAAGAGCTGAACAAGGCAGTCAAAGAAGCAGAATCATTCAAAGAAGCAGATTACACAGCTGAGAGTGCAGGCAAACTGAAAGCAGCACTGGCAGAAGCTAAGAAAGTTCTGGAGAATAAGGATGCTACTGAGGCAGAAGTAAACGCAGCACTGAAAGCAGTCAGCGATGCAAAAGCAGCTCTTGTCAAGAAAGATGATAACAATAACAACAACGGAAACAATAATCCGGCACCACAGGTTCCGGCAGTTGGAACAACCACTACAGTAAAAGGCGTTACTTACAAAGTAACGAAAGCTGATGCAGTAAACGGAACGGTTTCTGCAGTGAAACTGAAAGCAACGAAGAAAACAAAAGTTACGATCCAGGATACAGTAAAAGTTGGAAATTACAGCTTCAAAGTAACCACGATCGGTAAGAATGCTTTCAAGAACAACAAGAAACTGAAGAGCATCGTGATCGGAAACAACGTCAAGAGCATTGGCTCCAATGCATTCAGTAAAGCGAGCAAGCTGTCAAGCGTAACTTTCAAGGGAACAAAGATCGTGAAAGTTGGCAAGAATGCATTCAAGGGTACTTCTTCTAAGATGAAAGTTACAGTTCCTAAGAAGATGAAATCCAAAACGCTGAGAGCACTGAAAAAGAACCTTCAGAAAGCAAAAATCAGCAAAAAGGCAACTTATAATAAAGTAGCGAAAGTAAAGTAAATAAAAGAATCTCTTGAATAACAGAAGTTCAAGTTGTAACGAGAATCGTCGCATGCTACAATAGGCATGCGGCGATTTTGTTGGGTAAATGTCAGCAAAGCTGAACAGAATCGCGTGCCAAGTCTTACGTGTCAAGCGGATATTCGCAATTGAAGCAGGGGACTTCCTTGATTTGGTTCAATCATAATAACGAAAGAAGGTAAGAAAAGTGGAGACACTGAAAAAGTTTGTGAAATATTATGCACCTTACAAAGGTGTGTTTTTTCTGGATTTGCTGTGTGCAGCGATTATCAGTTTTGTGGATCTGGCATTTCCGCAGATCCTTCGCAGTCTGACAAAAACACTGTTTTTAAAAGATGCAGCTGTGATCTTACAGGCACTGCTTCCTATCGGGGCAGGATTGCTGCTTATGTATGCAATACAGGCGTTGTGCAAGTATTATGTGACGTGTCAGGGGCATATGATGGGAGCAAGGATGGAGCGGGATATGCGCCAGGAATTGTTTGAGCATTATGAAAAACTGTCGTTCTCTTATTATAATCAGCATAATTCCGGTCAGATGATGAGCAAACTCGTATCAGATCTGTTTGACATTTCTGAGCTGGCACATCACGGACCGGAAAATCTGTTCATTTCACTGATTAAGATTGTCGGAGCCTTTATCTTCTTATTTTTTATCAACTGGAGACTGGCAGTGCCGCTTCTGTTTCTGGTTGTGCTGATGCTGATCTTTTCTTTGTGTCAGAATCGCCGTATGCAGGCAACGTTCATGGATAACCGACGCAAGATCGGAGATATCAATGCGAGGCTTCAGGATACCCTTTCCGGGATCCGTGTCGTACAGTCTTTTGCAAATGAGGAGATTGAGCGGAAGAAATTTCAGAAGAGCAATGAAGGATTTCTGGTATCCAAAGATGCGAACTATCGTTGTATGGGAAGTTTTATGAGCAGCAACCTGTTTTTCCAGGGACTGATGTATCTGGTGACCCTGGTCTTTGGCGGATGGCTGATCGCACACGGAAAAATGGAAGCAGCAGATCTTGCCATGTATGCTCTGTACATCGGAATCTTCATCAGCCCAATCCAGATCCTGGTTGAGCTGACAGAAATGATGCAGAAAGGCCTGTCCGGATTTCGCAGATTTCTCGATGTGATCGAGACAGAACCGGATATTCAGGATGCCGAAGATGCAAAACCACTGACCAATGTATGCGGTGATGTATCTTATGAAAATGTTTCCTTTCATTATCAGGATGATGAGACACCGGTACTGTCTCATGTCAGCTTTCGGATTCCGGCAGGCAGATCGATCGCACTGGTCGGACCGTCCGGAAGTGGTAAGACCACGATCTGTTCGTTGCTTCCACGTTTTTACGATGTGACGGAAGGAAAAATCACGATTGACGGAAAAGATGTCAGAGGACTGACACTTGAAAGTCTGCGAAATCAGATCGGACTGGTGCAGCAGGATGTCTATCTGTTCTGCGGAACGATCCGGGATAATATCGCTTACGGAAAACCAGAGGCCTCCATGGAAGAGATCGTCGATGCAGCGAAAAAAGCAAATATTCACGATTTTATCATGTCACTGCCGGATGGATACGACAGCTACGTCGGTGAACGCGGAACACGCCTCTCAGGAGGGCAGAAACAGAGAATTTCCATCGCCAGAGTTTTCCTGAAAAATCCGCCGATCCTTATTTTAGATGAGGCAACGAGTGCACTGGATAATGAGAGCGAACGATGGATTCAGAAAAGTCTCGAAGAACTGGCAAAGAACCGCACCACAATCACGATCGCACACCGCCTTTCTACGATCCGCGGGGCAGATCAGATTCTTGTTGTTGCCGATAATGGGAAAGGGATTTCCATCTCTGATCTTCCCCATATCTTTGAACGGATGTATCAATGCGACCATTCCCGGGCTGCCAAGGGGAACGGGTTGGGACTCTCTATTGCAAAGGAATTGGTGAGCGTCCATAAAGGAACTATTACAGCGGCCAGCATTCCCGGAGCCGGAACAACATTTACAATCATGCTTCCGAAAGCCCTGTGATAGCGCAGGGCTTTCTTGCTATCTAAACAAGGTTAAAACAAGATTTCGGCAAGGTTATGGCAAGGTTCGCCCCTTATAATGGGAACCATGAAAGGAGGAAACCGTATGACGATTATTACAACTGAAATCCAGAAATGGAAACGGAATAAAATTGTCTGGTGTATTTTGGCTCTGACACTTCTGCTTGGAGCGTTTGCGATTGAGAGGGCTTGCAGCATTTCAAGGAGCAGTCCCTTTATGGATAGTTTTGGCGACCTTTACACACTGGCGTTTAAGAACCTGTCCAGCCTGTTCCTGCCGATTGTGCTGGGAATGTTCGCCACAACCTTGTTTTTTGACGAACACAAGAA
>ERZ826613.756-NODE-756-length-44883-cov-12.333274_pt1 | contig 44883 bp, 39 predicted proteins | sample MGYA00519925_ERZ826613 | MGnify/ENA primary metagenome ERZ826613 (study PRJEB31778, sample SAMEA3449236) | human gut metagenome | biome: human gut; feature: human-associated habitat; material: faeces | place: United Kingdom | collected 2010/2012 ... | reverse complement strand
GAAAGGGACGCGCAGGAGGCGGGCGTCCGCGTGGAGGTCGCAGACCGCGCGCTGGAGCGCATTTCCAAAAAAGAAAATTGCTTTGCGGCGATGGTCTATAAAAAGGCGGAGGGCAGGTTTGACGAGGACAGCCCGCACATCGTGCTCCACCACCCCAGCGACAGCGGCAATCTGGGCACGATTCTGCGCACAGCGCTCGGCTTTGGGCTGAAAAACATCGCGATCATCCGTCCTGCCGTCGATTCGGACGATCCCCGCGTAGTGCGCGCGTCGATGGGTGCGGCGTTTTCGCTCAACGTGCGCCACTTTGATTCCTTTGAGCAGTATCGCGCGCAGTATCCGCTGCGCCGGCTTTTCCCGTTCATGCTGACGGGCGCCGTGCCGCTTGACGAGGCCGTGCAGAAGGTGGACGGGCCGTTTTCGCTCGTCTTTGGCAACGAGGCCAGCGGTCTGCCGGATGAGTTTGCCCAAATCGGCGTGAGCACGCTGATTCCCCACAGCCAGCAGATCGATTCGCTCAATCTCGCCATTGCTGCGGGCATCGGCATGTATGCCTTTACGAGAAAGTAAGGAGTTTTGCATATGAAAATTGTCGTAGACGCGATGGGCGGCGATTTTGCCCCCAAGGTCAACGTGGACGGCGCAATCGACGCGCTGCGCGAATATCCGGATATGGAAATCATCCTCGTCGGCCCGGAAACGCTGATCGAAGAGACGATTTCCGCGTACAGCAACGCGGAGGCCATGGCGAAGGTGCGCAACCGCCTGACGGTTGTCGATGCGCCGGAGGTCATCACCACCGAAGAGCATCCGGTGATGGCGCTGCGCCGCAAGAAAAATTCGACCTTTGTCGTCGGCATGGATATCGTGCGCCGCAAGGAAGCGCAGGCGTTTGTTTCCGCCGGTTCGACGGGCGCGCTGATGGCGGGCGCGATGTTTAAAATCGGCCGCATTAAAGGCATTGACCGCCCCGCGCTGGCGACGCTGCTGCCCGTGCCGGGCCGTCCGCTGCTGCTGGTGGACGCGGGCGCAAACACGGACTGCCAGCCCAAGTGGATCGTGCAGTTCGCGATGATGGGCAGCGCTTACATGCGCCGCGTGATGAACGTGGAGAAGCCGGAAGTCGGCCTGCTCAACATCGGCGTGGAGGCGGCCAAGGGCAACGAGCAGGCGCAGAACACCTACGCGCTGATGGAAAAGCCACAGCCGTTTGCCTTTATCGGCAATGTCGAAGCGCGCGACGCGCTGGCGGGCAAGGCCGACGTGATTGCGGCGGATGGCTTTGTCGGCAATGTGCTGCTCAAGAACACCGAAGGCGTGATTTCGCTGATTTTCGGCCTGATTAAGGGCGGCCTGATGGATTCCGCCAAGGGCAAGCTGGCCGCGCTGCTGGCGAAGGATACGTTTCGCAACATTAAACGCAGCTTTGATTCCACCGAAATCGGCGGCGCGCCGCTGCTGGGCGTGGAAGGCGCGGTCATCAAGGCGCACGGCAATTCCAACGCGCGCGCGATCTTCTGCGCAATCCGTCAGGCCAAGAGCATGGTGGACGGCGGCGTGGTTGACGTCATCCGCGAAGAGGTCGCCAAGCTCTCCGTCGAGGACGAAAAAGAAGAATAAACCGTCTGAAACCCGGAAACGGGTTTGCAATAGATCAACAACCGTAAGGAGGAAACAAACATGGTATACGATAAGCAAGGGCATGATCGCCGATCAGCTCGGCGTCAGCGAGGATGAAGTGAAGCCGGAAGCCCGCCTGAAGGAAGACCTCAAGGCGGACAGCGCGTCGGTGATGATGCTCGTGATGGATATCGAAAGCGAGTTTGAAATCGAGGTCGAAGACGACGCGATTGAAAAGGTCAAGACCGTCGCCGATATGGTGAAGTATATCGAAGAGAAGATGTAATCAGGAAGCGGACGCGCCGTTTCGGCGGCGCGCCCTTCCCGTGTATTTCATTTCGCGCGGCCTTTCGCGCGAAGCGAAATGGACGGGGAAAATGGACAAGAGCGAGGCAGTTATGAATTATCAAACCCTGGAGCGGACCATCGGCCATCAGTTTGCCGATATCGGCCTGCTCGATCTGGCGATGACCCATCCGTCCTATGCGCTTCAGCATAAGTGTCAGGACAACCAGCGTCTTGAGTTTCTGGGCGACGCGGTGCTTGAAATCTGCGTCAGCCGCGTGATTTATCATCAATATCCCAAACTGCGCGAGGGACAGCTGACCCGTAAGCGCGCCGCGCTGGTCTGTGAGGCCAATCTGGCCAAAGCGGCCACGCGGCTGGGGTTGGGCAGCTATTTGAAACTCGACCGCGGCGAAGAGGTTGTCGGCGGGCGGGAAAACCCGTCGATCCTTGCCGATACGATGGAGGCGGTCATCGCCGCCGTCTATCTGGACGCGGGCATGGAGGAGGCGGCCAAGCTGGTCGATCTGGCGATGGGCGATTACAAAACCAGCGAAAAGAGCGACCGCGACGCGAAGAGCGCTTTGCAGGAATATTTGCAGGCGCTGGGCGAGGAAACGCCGACCTACGAAATCATCGGGCAGGACGGCCCGCCGCATGCCCGTGTGTTCACCGCGAGGGTTTTGCGTGCGGATGGCAGCGAACTGGGCACGGGCACGGGCGCGCGCAAACAGCGCGCCGAAGAGGCCGCCGCGCAGATGGCGCTGCAAACGCTGCATAAGGCTTAACGAAACCCGCGTGCGGGGATACGGAAAGGGGTCGCACAGGTGCGGCTGAAAAGACTGGAAATTTACGGCTTTAAGTCGTTCGCGGAACGCACGGTCGTCGTCTTTGACGAAGGCATCACCGGCATTGTCGGGCCGAACGGCAGCGGCAAATCCAATTTGTCCGACGCGGTGCGTTGGGTGCTCGGCGAACAGAGCGCCAAGGCGCTGCGCGGCGGCAAGATGGAGGACGTCATCTTCAACGGCACGCAGAAGCGCAAACGCATGGGCTATTGCGAAGTGTCGCTCGTCTTTGACAACGAGGATCATGCGCTGAGCGTGGATTATACCGAAGTGATGATCACCCGGCGCGTGTATCGAAGCGGCGAGGGCGAATACTACATCAACAAATCCGCTTGCAGGCTCAAGGATATTGTCGAGCTTTTCCGCGACACGGGCGTGGGTAAAGAGGGCTATTCCATCATCGGGCAGGGCCGCATCGACGAAATCCTCTCCCAGAAGAGCGAGGACAGGCGCGGCATTTTTGAAGAGGCTGCGGGCATCGTCAAATACCGCACGCGCAAGGAAGAAAGCGAAAAGCGCCTTGCGAACATGCGCGACAACCTCTCCCGCGTGGAAGACATCATCGCCGAACTGGAAAGCCAGCTTGAGCCGCTGGAAAAAGCTAGCGAAACGGCGCGGCGCTATCTGAATCTTCGCGACGAACTGCGCGTGCTGGAATGTTCGGCATTCGTACTGCGCAGCGACCGCGCCAAGGAGCGCATTGCAGAGGCGGAACAGCTGCTCGTCGGCTTGAAAGAGGCCATTGCCCACGAAGAAAAGCGCGCCGATGAGTTGAGCGCGCAGCGCGAAAAAGCCAACGAGGGCGCGCAGAAGCTCGAAAACGAGGTGACCGCTGCGCATGACGCGGTGCTGGAACTGACGCGCGAAACGGAAGCGCGCGAAGGCGAGCTTGGCGTGCTGCGCGCGGAAATCAACCGCATGGAAAAGGACGTGCTTGCCCTCAGTCAGGAAGAGGACGTGAAGCGCGCCCGGAGCGCCGCGCTCGACGAGGAAATTGCAAAAAACGAGCGGGACGCGCTTGCCAACCGCACGAGGATCATCGGTCTGACGCGCGAGCTCGGCCAGAAGGAAGAAGCCCTGCAAAACGCGCAGGAAGAAGCGCGGCAGGCGGAGGAAAAGCTGGAGGCGCACAAGAGCGCCATCATCGACGCGATGAACCGCCTGAGCGACGTGCGCACCAGCGAGGCGCGGCTTTCCACCATGCGTAAAGAGTTGGAACGCCGGGGCGAAGAGGCCGACGCGCAGCGCGAAAAAGCCGCCTTTCGGCACAGGCGCAGGCGTTTCCAATTCCTGAGGCGGCAGAAAGAGCATCAGCGCGGGCGAACAGGCTGAAAGGCTGAGCAGTGCGCTCAGACCGAGGGAGCGGACGCCAGCGCCCAGCAGCGGAAAAAGCCCAGCCATCGAGCTGGAGGAAAGCGAAAGCCCCGCAAAGACGGCCAGCGCGGCGGGCAGCAGCCAGCGAAGCGCGAACGCCACGCGGCACACGCCCGTGCCGGAAGACAGCGCGCAGAGAAGCGCAAACGAGAGGGTCAGCATCAGGCTGGTCAGCAGACGGCCGTTTGGTAAAAGCGTCTGCTGGGCGAGCGTCGCGCCGGCGGCCAGCAGCAAAGCGCTGCAAACGAGCAGCGAAACGGCCAGCACAACGCAGAAGGCCCTTCCCGGCGCTTTGGAGAGCCTTTTGGGCGCGGCAAGGCCAATCGCTCCGCCCAGCAGCAGCGCGGGCACAGCGGCCAAGTACGCGGCGTTGAGGGCAAGCGGCACGGTTAGCCCCGTCCCGACGGCGAAAATCTGCGCGCCGCATGCGACGCCCGCCGCACAGGCCCGCGCGCGATAGGCGGCGCGGGTGCGCTGCTCAATGCTCCTGTCTTGCAAAAAAAGCCCTCGCTTTCTGCCGCCACAGCGGGAAACGAATCAACAGATCCGGGTTGCCGGGGCGCTTCGGCGTGAGCGGCGCGGTCAAAGGCGAACCGACCGAGCGCATGGCGCACGCGGCGCACAGCAGCGCAAGCCCCAGCAGCGCCATCAGATACAGGCCGCCCAGCGCGCCCGCCGTCAGAAACAAAAGCTGAATGATTTTTATGCCCACGCTCAGCGCATAGTTGGGGATGCAGAAACCGCCCAGTCCGCTGGCCGCGACGACAATCAGCAGCAGCGGGCTGACGATGTCCGCGCTGACGGCGCTCTGCCCCAGAATCAGGCCGGAAACGATGCCCAGCGCGTTGCCCATTGCGCCCGGCGCGCGCAGTCCGGCCTCGCTGATGAGATCGAACGCCAGCGTCATCAGCAGCGCTTCCAGAAAAATGGGCGTGGGCACGCGGGAACTGGTTTCATAGACGCTGGCCAGCAGAATCGGCGAAATCAGCTCGGTGTGAAACCGAATGACGGCGATATACGCGCCCGGCAGAAACAGGTGAATCAGCATGCCGATGAGCCGAACGACGCGCAGAAACGTGCCGTACTGCCAGCGCATGGAAGCGTCGTCCGACGTGTGAAGCTGGTGCCAGAAGGTCGAGGGCGCGCCCAGCGCCAGCGGCGAACCATCCGTCAGCACGACGACCTGTCCCTCCGCCAGAAACGACGCGGCTCTGTCCGGCCGCTCGGTGGAGACGCACTGGGGAATCAGCGCCATCGGATGATCTTCGATCAGCTGCTCAACCTCGCCCGCCGATAATGCGAAATCGCTTGAACAGGCCGTCAGTCTTTTTCTGATACGCGCGAGCATCGCTTCATCCGCCGTGCCGCGCAGATACAGCAGCGCGCAGCGGGTTTTCATCGCGCCGCCGATGGAGAGAAATTCCGTCGTCAGCTCTTCGCGCTGCACAATGCGCCGAAGCAGGGTGATGTTGGTTCGGATGGATTCGCCGAAGCTCTCGTGCGGGCCGAGCACAACCTGCTCCGCCTCCGGTCTGCCGACGGCGCGCTTTTCAAACCCGCGCGTATCCATCACGCACGCGGCTGCGCACCCGTCGCACAGCAGCACGCTCTGCCCGGAGAGCACGTCCGCAATCAGGTCGTCGAAATTCGATTTCATCTCCGTCGGCAGGACGGAAACGACGTTTTCAATCAGATAATCGACACGGCTTTCCACCGGCGCATCCTCTCCGGCGTCGGGCGGCAGGGCCATGCACGGCTTGAGGATGTTTTCATCGATTTCGCGCGTATCGGTCATGCCGTCGATGGTCATCAGGGCGGAGATAAACGCGCCGCTGCGGAATCTGCGGATGATGATATCCGCGTTGCCCGACGCGCCGAAGCGGTCGCGGAACACGCCGATGTTGCGCGCCAAATCCGCGCTGAGCGAAATGGGATCGTCCTCCATGAATACGCCTCCATGCGTGTGTTTGGCAGATAGGATATCCGAAACGCACGCGTGTCATGCAGGAGCCGATTCATCGGACGATTTGTCAGAATTGACCGATATGACAACAAAAAAACACACAATTTTGAGTGTCGGCTATGGCCTTTGCATGAAAGGTGTGTTATACTAAAGTCAACAGGAAAGTTTTGACTTGTTTCATAAGGAGGACATGCTCATGCAGCTTACCGTTCGTCAGCCTTCCGCGTCCGAGGATGCGAAGCACTATACCACAGACCGTCTGCGCAGCGAATACCTCATCGAGACCGTGTTCGCGCCGGACGACGCGATTTTAACCTATTCCCATTTTGACCGCATCATCGCCGGCGGCGTGATGCCCGTCAACAAGAGCGTGGAGCTGGTCGGCTGCAAGGAGTTGGCTTCCGACACGTTCCTCCAGCGCCGCGAGATGGGCGTGATTAACATCGGCGGCAAGGGCAAGATCACCGTGGATGGCACGGTCTATGACCTCAAGCAGTATGACGGCCTGTATGTCGGCATGGGCGCGAAGGAGCTGAGCTTCACCAGCGACGATCCAGCCGATCCGGCTAAGTTCTACATCAACACCTGCCCCGCACATAAGACCTATCCGACCGTCAAAATTGACATCGACAAGGCCAACAAGCGCCCGCTGGGCAGCGTGGAGACCTGCAACAAGCGCGTCATCAACCAGTATATCCATCCGGCCGTCATGCAGAGCTGCCAGCTGTGCATGGGCATGACCCAGCTCGCGCCGGGCAGCAACTGGAATTCCATGCCCTGCCACACGCACGAGCGCCGCATGGAGGTCTATTTCTACTTCGATCTCAAGGATAACAACGTCGTCTTCCACATGATGGGCGAGCCGACCGAGACCCGCCACCTGCTCATGCACAACGAGCAGGCCGTCATCTCCCCGTCCTGGTCGATCCACACCGGCGTGGGCACGAGCAACTACACCTTCATCTGGGGCATGTGCGGTGAGAATCAGGAATTTGACGATATGGACAACATCGATCCGATGGATCTGCGGTAATCTTTGATTCTGCCTTGCGGCGGAATGATGAGATACAGAAATCATCAAGAAGGAGGCTTTTTCCCATGAACGAATTTATGAAGAATTTCAGTCTGGAAGGCAAGATTGCCTTCGTCACCGGCGCGTCTTACGGCATCGGCTTCGCCATCGCCAGCGCGTATGCGGCGGCGGGCGCGACCATCGTCTTCAACGATATCAATCAGGAGCTGGTCAACAAGGGTCTGGCCGCTTACGAAGAGAAGGGCATCAAGGCGCACGGCTATGTCTGCGACGTGACCGACGAAGCCGCCGTCAACGCCCTCGTCGCCAAGATTGAGGAAGAAGTCGGCGTGATTGACATCCTTGTCAACAACGCGGGTATCATCAAGCGCATCCCGATGTGCGAAATGACCGCCGAACAGTTCCGTCAGGTGATTGATGTTGACCTGAACGCGCCGTTCATCGTCTCCAAGGCGGTCATTCCGTCGATGATCAAGAAGGGTCACGGCAAAATTATCAACATCTGCTCCATGATGAGCGAACTTGGCCGCGAGACGGTGTCCGCTTATGCTGCGGCGAAGGGCGGCCTGAAGATGCTGACCCGCAACATCTGCTCCGAGTACGGCAAGTACAACATCCAGTGCAACGGCATCGGCCCGGGCTACATCGCCACGCCTCAAACTGCGCCCCTGCGCGAGATTCAGCCGGACGGCTCCCGTCACCCGTTTGACAAGTTCATCATCGCCAAGACGCCTGCCGAGCGCTGGGGCGACGCGGCGGATTTGGGCGGCCCGGCGGTGTTCCTTGCGTCGGACGCGTCCAACTTCGTCAACGGTCACATCCTCTATGTGGATGGCGGCATTCTGGCGTACATTGGCAAGCAGCCCTAACGGATGCGCAGGCATAGGGGAGAAAATGCCGCCCGCAAGGGGGCGGTTTGCGGAAGAAATGCGCGCAAAAACCGCTTTTTCTGCAAAAGCCCCTTGCGTTCCAGCGAAAAATGTGATAGACTGTAAAGCGTTGATTTCTCCCCAAGGAGGTTTGAAGCATGAGTGCATTTGGTGTGGTTCTGACGGTCATCATCACGATTTCCGCTCTGTTCATGATTTTTACGGTTCTGATGCAGAGCAGCAACGTGAAGGGTCTGGGCGCAATCGCCGGCACGTTCGACAGCTATTTTGACAAGCACAAGGCCAAGAGCGCGGAAGCGAAGCTGGCGCTGGGCACCAAGATTGCTGCGGCGATTTTCGTGGCCTGCTCCCTGCTGATGCTGCTGGTCAAGTAATCAGCGGTTTCGCATGACAAAATAGGGCTGACAGGAGACTGTTTAGCCCTTTTTGTCGTTGATGGAAATGTACGTTCTTCGCGAACAGTGCGATTGTGTTGCAGGGGTTTCGCTCCTGCGGGAGCGACAAGGGGGCTTTGCGATCGCCCCCTTGACTCCTTCGCACGCCCTTCGGAAGTTACAATTTGGTTATGTTAGTTGTTTTTGTTTAGTGGACGAATAGTACACGAACTATAGCAACTTTCGCTATAAACCAATATACATGGGTGCGCACCGAAGGTTTCCAAAGGGCGAGCGGAAAGCCCTTTGGTTGCGCCCGCAGGCGCAATTTCCCCTGCGACAATCAAAATCAAGCATGAAATTGCCATCAACTGCACAAAAAAAGAGCAGGTGGACTTGCAGCCTCCACCTGCTCTTTTCCGATTACTTAACCAGCTCGCAGAACTTGTCAATGTTCCCCTTGACAACCTCCAGACTGGAGCGCCAGAAGTCGGGATTCCGTACATCAATCCCCACGCTTGCGGCGACGTCGGCAATTGTGCCCGAACCGCAGGAGCGCAGCAGACGGCAGTAATCCGGCACAAACGCCGCGCCCTTTTGCAGATACTGCGCGAACACGCCCTTGGCGAACAGCTCGCCGAACGCATAGGGGAAGTTGTAGAAGTTGTAGCCGGACGAATAATAATGGCTCTTGCACGCCCACATGTACGGGTGGCGAATCTCCGGGTCAAGCCCGTCACCGTAGGACGCTTCCTGCGCGCGCAGCATGGCGTCCTTCAGCTCATCGACGCTCATGGCGTGGTCGGCGCGCGTGTCGATGACTTCCGTCTCGAACAGGTAGCGGCTGTAAATGTCCACAATCGTCTGGTTCGTTTCCATCAGGTTGCCTTCCAGCAGGGACAGCTGCTCATCGGGGCTTGCGTCCTTGAGCACCATGTGCGCCAGCAGCTGCTCGTTGAAGATGGACGCGGTTTCCGCCAGCGGCATGGGCGTGTCAATCAGCGAGTACGGCAGCCCTGCCAAGCAGCGGTTGTGCCACGCGTGACCCAACTCATGCGCGATGGTCGACACATCGGAGAAGCTGCCGGTGAAGTTCGTCATCACCAGCGAACGGTCAGCAAAATGCACGGGGGAGCAGAACGCGCCGCCGGTCTTGCCCTCGCGCGGGTAGATGTCAATCCAGCGCTGCTCAAAGGCGTTGTCGATGAACTTGCCCATTTCCGGCGTGAACTGCCCCATCAGGCGGACGAGCATTTCGCGCGCTTCCTCCACCGTGTAGGTGTGCACGTTCTGCCCGACCGGCGCAAACAAATCGTAGAACGGCAGGCCATTTTGATGCCCCAGCAGCTTCGCTTTCGCCTTCATGTAGCGGCGGAAGTGCGGCAGATATTCGCGGATGGCGGTCAGCATGGCGTCCAGCGTCGCGCGGTCCATGCGGGAGTCGCTCAGCGTCATGTCCAGCACGGAAGGATACCCCTTCGCCTTGCTCAGCGTGCGCGCCTCCATTTTGACGGCGTTCAGGCAGTAAGACATGGGCAGCTCCATCTTCTTGTAGGAAGCAATTTCTGCCTCGTAGGCATCTTTACGGACGGAGGCATCCGCGTCGTACGCAAGCCCGCGCACGGCGGACAGCGGAATCTCCTGCCCGCGGTAATTCGCCGTGTGGGTGGAATCCAGCTTGTCGCGCAGCTGGCTGAACGCGCTGCCGCCGGACAGGCTCATCTCCAGAATCCACGGCTCAACCGCTTCGGGGATGGTGTGGTGCGCGTTCTCGGCGGATTCACGCAGGTGGAACGCGACCTTCTGCAATTTGGGGGACGCGGCAATCAGGTCTTCGAGGTTTGCAAGGCTGCCGATATAGCGCGTGATGGCGCTGCTGACGATGCGGCTGTCGTTGAAAATCACGTCCAGCACGTTCAGGTACTTTGTCGCGTCGGCATTGTTCGCGTCCACCGCCTGCGTCAGGCTGCAGAACGACGAGAGCCGGTCGGACAGCGCACCAAGAACCTCCTGCTGGTCGGTGAGCTTCTCCAGCTTCGTCTGCGGATCGTCGCCGCCGTCCAGAATCGCCTGTTCGACCTTGATTTCATCCGGAAAACGCTTCAAATCAGCCAGAAAAGCCGGGTCATCAAAGCCCTTGTAAAGGTAAGACAAATCCCAATTCGGGTTCATGGGGGTTACGCCTCCTTAAAAGATATAGTCATTAACAAGATGATACCCCAAAGCGCGAACATTGTCAATGCCCGCTTGCCATACACGGTGATTTTTCAGGTGCTCCGGGTCATGCGCGTCCACACCGAGAATGACGTCATTGTGCCATTTTCGGGCGTATTCCCAGAATGGCGCGGACGGATACCCCCGCGTGTGACCCTCCATCTGGCTGTTCAGCCCCAGCAGATTGTACTCGATGGGCATGTGCTGTTCCTTTGCGCACTGGCAGAGCATGTCCGCCGCTTCCTCGCACGCGTGATTGAACTGGTCGTCCGTGCGGTGGCGCATGAACAAATCCGGGTGGGCGATGTAGCAGAACAGCCCGGTGCGCATGGCGGCGACTGCAGATTGGGCATAGCGCAGCACGCCATCGTCCGTCTGGCACTCAAAGCCGATATACGGATTGTCCTCCTCGCTGTCGGCGTAATGCTGACCGAGGATGTAGTAGCCGATGCCCTGCTCGCGCATCCGCAGCAGATGGTCGTGATAGCGCGGGAAGTACTCGCTCTCCAGGCCAAGGCGGATTTCAAGCTGCCCGGCGTAGCGCTGCTGGAGCGCGTGGACGGAATGGATGTAGCCCGTCAGCTGGTCAAGCGGCATCCGAATCCCGCTGACGAAGCCGTTTGCGAACGGGAAGGGCGCGTGGTCAGCGAAGCCGAGCACATCAAACCCGGCGTCCAGCGCGGCTTCGACATAGGCTTCATCCGTGCCGACGGCGTGCTGGCAGCGGGATGTGTGCGTGTGAAAATTATGCTTCATAATTGCTCCTTGCAAAAAGATGCACCGGCGTTTGTGGGCGGTGCATCTTTTGCCTGATTACATTTTTTGCAGATAACGCTGGGTTTTCAGCGCTTCGAGGCACTTCTCCTTGCTGCGCTCAATGTGGCGGTGCATCAGCTTCTGGAAATGCTCCAAATCGCGCTGCTCGATATAGTCCACCAGCTTGTAATGCTCCTCGTGCGCCTGCAGCAGGCGGTTCTCCTGCGAAATCGCCATCGACGAGAAGCGCGTGATGTACTGGTCCTGCCCCTCAATGACGCGCAGAATGCGGTTCTGCCCGCAGATTTCGGTCATCTGGCGGTGGAAGGTGCGCGCCATGGGGGAAAGCGTCTCGAAATCGCGGCTTGCCATCACGCCGTCCATCTCGTGCAGCCGGTCGCGCAGGGCGGCGATATCATCCGCCGTCGCCTTCTGGATAATCGCGGGCAGCGTCAGCATTTCCAGCGCGTTGCGGATGGTATAGATTTCCTCCACGTCGGCAATCGTGAACGCGCGGACGATTACGCCGCGCCGCTGTACATACTCCACCAGCCCGTCGCGCTCCAGCTTCCGCAGGGCTTCACGCAGCGGCGTGCGGCTGATGTGCAGGCGGTCGGCGTATTCTGTCTCGACGATGCGCTCGCCAGCGGGAATTTCCCCGGTGATAATAGCGTGCTTGAGCACTTCGTAGGCGATTTCACGAATCGGGCGGCTTTCCATCATGGGCTGAAAGGGGATGGCTGCCATAGCGAACAACTCCTTGTGGGTGGCTTAGAATCCGCCGCGTTTGTGTCCTTTCTGGTCAACACGTCCGCGGACGCAAAGTGCATTTTGTTTGCACTTTGTATACAAGAATAATACAAAAAGCAGCCCTTGTCAAGGGAAAAATCTATTTTTTCCGCAATTTTTGGCGGATTTTTTGCTGATTTTCGGCTGTGCTTTTCTAATTTGAAATACGCGCGCGATTGCAGGTGGATGAGCTCGGTTCTGCAACGATACCCCAAAAGGATGGGCGTGTGCACCCGAAGGGGTCGAGAGGGCGATCGCAGACTTCATCTGTTTTCATGCCCCCTCGTCGCGTCCGCAGACGCGAAACCGGCTGCAACAAGAAAAATCAAGTCACATCGAAAGCGAAAATCACGAAAAAAGCGCAAAGAAAGCCGCCTGCCTTCGCGCATTTGCGAAAACAGACGGCTTCCAAAGTCAAATCAGGCGAATGCAATTATTCCAGAATCTCACGCCGCAGCGCATTGACATAATCCAGCTGCTCCCACGGCATGTCCGCCTTGCCGAAATGACCGTAGTTGCAGTTTGCGCGGTAAATCGGGCGGCGCAGGTTCAGCCGCTGAATGATGGCGTTCGGGCGCAGGTCGAACAGCTTGTCCACCGCTGCCGCCAGCTGGTCGTCCGAAACAACGCCCGTGCCCATTGTGTCGATGAACAGGCTCACCGGGCGCGCGACGCCAATGGCATACGCCAACTGAATTTCGCAGCGCTTCGCCAGCCCCGCCGCGACGATGTTCTTCGCAATGTGGCGCGCCGCATACGCCGCCGAGCGGTCAACCTTCGTCGGGTCTTTGCCGGAGAACGCGCCGCCGCCGTGCGGGGCATAGCCGCCGTAGGTATCAACGATAATCTTGCGCCCGGTCAGACCGGAGTCGCCCGCAGGCCCGCCGATGACGAAGCGCCCGGTCGGGTTGATGAGATAGCGGGTGTCCGCCGTCAGCATTTCCGCCGGAATCACGGGGCGGATGACGTGCTCCATCATCGCCGCGTAAATGTCTGCGTGGGCGATTTCGGGGTTGTGCTGGGTGGAGATGACGATGGTATCCACCGCCACGGGCTGACCGTCCTCGTAGGCAATGGTCACCTGCGCCTTGCCGTCGGGCCGCAGCCACGGCAGCGTGCCGTTTTTGCGCACTTCGGTCAGGCGGCGGGTCAGGCGGTGCGCAAAGGCAATCGCAGTCGGCATATATTCCGGCGTCTCGTCGCACGCGAAGCCGAACATCATGCCCTGATCGCCCGCGCCGATTTCGTTGGCATCCTGCGTGCGGGTTTCCAGCGCGTCATCAACGCCCATGGCGATATCGGGGCTTTGCGCGTGGATGCTCGTCAGCACGGCGCAGGTGTTGCCGTCAAAGCAGAGGGAGGAATCATTGTAGCCGATGTCCAGCACAACGTCGCGCACGATGGCGGGAATATCCACCTTCGCCATCGTGGTGATTTCGCCCATCACCATCACCATGCCGGTGGTGGCGCAGGTTTCGCAGGCGACGCGGCTCATGGGGTCTTGGGCGAGCAGCGCGTCCAGCACCGCGTCAGACACCTGATCGCACAGCTTGTCCGGATGACCTTCCGTGACCGATTCCGAGGTAAAGAGTTTCCGCATTTTTGTAGCTCCTTTCAGCTAAGCCAATAGGGGGATGGTTGAGAGCTGCAAAAAACCCGGCGTCCTTGCACACAAGGCAGCCGGGAATCAATCAGAAGCGATTGTCCTTATCTGTCAGTGCTGCTCTGGATAGAGCCTGTGTGCGCACTGTGGGAATTGGCACCACGCACCTGCGTGCCGGTTGCCGTGGCTTCATTGGGCCCGTCCCTCTGCCACTCGTGATAAGGGGTATTACTTTTGCATCCGATATGCTACCACAATTCTGCCCGTCCGTCAAGGGCTTTTGCATCTTTTCTGTATTTTTTTCGGGAAAAATCACGACAAGAACGAACGTTCTCTTGCATTTGCGGCAAAAATCCGCTATACTACATAAGCCGTTGCAATGACGACCGGGTCCTGTGCGATCTGTCGGTGTGAACCTTGTCAGGGCCGAGAGGCAGCAGCAATAAGCGCTGGGCGGATGTGCTGCGGGGTTGCTCAGTCTGAGCGGCGGTATCTTCTATTTTGAATATCAATGGACAGGCTGCATGGGAAAGTGACTTCTCATTGCAGCCTGCTTTTTTATCGGCGCGGGATTGTGAAATGGTGGATGGCAAACAAAGCAAAAAACGCCGCGAAACTATTGTTTCTGTGCGGTATGTGTGCTATACTGACCATCGCGCAGAAGCGCAAAAAAGTTGGGAGGTATAACAATTATGCGGAAGTTCCTGTCCTTGTTTCTGGCTCTTGCAATGAGCATCGCCTGCTGCACGCTGGCAGCGGCGGAGGATACGGCAGAAGCAATGCAGTATACCGAAGAAAACATCACCATCGACGCGGGTGATCACCAGATTCCCGCAACGCTGACCGTGCCTGTTGGCGCGGAAGGGGAAAAGTTCCCGGCTGTTGTTATGCTGCATGGCAATGGCTCTACCCGCCACGAAGCGGGCAATGCCTATGATTATGCCGCGCTGGCCATGGCGAAGGCAGGCATCGCGACGATTCGTTTCGACTACATCGGCAATGGCGACAGCACCAGCGATTACATCGACTTCACCTATGACAAGGGTGTGGAAGACGCGATGAAGTGCTACGAATACCTCAAGACGCTGGGCACCATCGACATGGATCATGTGGGTGTGATGGGCTGGAGCCAGGGCGGCCGTCTGGCGCTGCTGACGGCTGCGCGCAACGAGGTGTTCACCTCCGTGCTGACGTGGGCAGGCGCTTACGATCAGAAGGGCAATGAGGAAGAACAGTACGCAATTGCCAAGGAAAACGGCTATTACGAAGTAACCTATGACTGGCGTGAACCGCTGAAGCAGTCTCCTGCCTACTATGAATGCGCGATGAGCATTGATTATCCGGCGGAAGTTGCTAAGATCAAGGTGCCGCTTCTGGCAATCAACGGCAAGGCGGACACGACCGTGGTGCCGGAAACCGCGCAGAAGATTGTGGATGCGGCGGTGAATTCCCCGGATGCGGAAGTGCTGCTGCTGGACGGCGCGGATCACACCTTCTGCGTCTTCAGCAATGACGACACGGTGCTGAAGACCTTGGTGCAGGATACCATCGACTGGTTCAAGAAGACGCTGTAAGCGCAAAAAGTCAGCAAGGGCTGCGAAGGAGTGGAGAACATTCCTTCGCAGCTTTTTTGCGTGTGTTTTGTACAAATTGTGTATTCCGACTGTACAAAAACGGAAAGCAAGGTATAATAATAGGAAAAGCAAGGAGGTCGTGCAGACATGGAACTGAACGTGATTCGACAGGCAGACCCGCAGGTGGCGGACGCGATTGAGGCGGAACTGAACCGTCAGCGTTCGCATATTGAACTGATCGCGTCGGAGAACTTCGTATCCCCGGCGGTGATGGCGGCGATGGGCTCGTGCCTGACGAACAAGTACGCGGAAGGGTATCCCGCGCACCGCTACTACGGCGGCTGCGAATGCGTGGATGTGGTGGAAAACCTCGCCCGTGACCGCGCTAAGCAGCTTTTCGGCTGCGAGTACGTCAACGTGCAGCCCCATTCCGGCGCGCAGGCGAATACGGCGGTGTACTTCGCCATGCTCCAGCCGGGCGATACCGTCATGGGCATGAGCCTGTCCAACGGCGGCCATCTCACGCACGGCAGCCCGGTCAACCTGTCCGGCAAGTACTTCCATTTTGTGCCTTACGGCGTGGATGCGCAGGGCTATATTGATTATGACGCCATGCGCGCGCTGGCGCTGGAGTGCAAGCCGAAGATGATTGTCTCCGGCGCATCGGCGTACCCGCGCACGATTGATTTCGAGAAGATCCGCGCCATCTGCGATGAGGTCGGCGCGCTGATGATGGTGGATATCGCCCACATTGCGGGGCTTGTTGCGGCGGGGCAGCATCCGTCGCCCGTGCCGTATGCTGATTTCGTCACGACGACGACGCACAAGACGCTCCGCGGCCCGCGCGGCGGCATGATTATGTGCCGCGAGCAGTATGGCAAGGCGATTGACAAGGCGATTTTCCCCGGCACGCAGGGCGGCCCGCTGATGCACGTCATTGCGGGCAAGGCGGTCTGCTTCGGCGAGGCGCTGAAGCCGGAATTCAAGGACTATCAGGCGCAGATTATCAAGAACGCGAAGGCGCTGGAAGCCGCGTTCCGGGCGGAAGGCATCAAGATGGTGTCGGACGGCACGGACAACCATCTGTTGCTGCTTGATTTTTCCGGCACGGAGATGACGGGCAAGCTGCTGGAGACGCTGCTGGAAGAAGCGAACATCACGGTGAACAAGAACACCGTGCCGAACGAGACGCGCTCGCCGTTTGTGACCAGCGGCGTTCGCGTGGGCACGCCGGCAGTGACGAGCCGCGGCTTCAAGGAAGCGGACATGGCGAAGGTCGCAAAGTGGATTGCGCGCGTCGTTCGGGAAGGGGAAAATGCTGTTCCGTCGGTGAAGGCGGAGGTGGAAGCGTTCATGAAGGGGTTCCCGCTGTATGTGTGACGGGGTTTCGCTCCTGCGGGAGCGACGAGGGGGCTTTGCGCTCGCCCCCTCGACCCCTTCGCAGTGCACACTCCCATGCTTTGGGGTTTCATATTTCTTTGCTATATAGAGCATCTAACCCGAAACGCAGGTTCGCCGGATAAACACGCGGACACACTGTGCAGTCGTCACCAACTGAATCGCGAGAAAGGGTCAAGGGAGGAACTCCCTTGCGGGGTCAAGGGGCAGCGCCCCTTGGGTCACCTATTCATCCGCCCGTCGTAGAGGGCAACGCCGTCGCCGCCGTCGATTTCTTCCATTTGAACGCCGATCTGCTCGTTGTTCGAGGTCGGGACGTTCTTGCCGACGAAGTCCGCGCGGATGGGCAGCTCGCGATGACCGCGGTCAATCAGCACCGCCAGGCAGATGCGCGCGGCACGACCTTGGTCAAGAATCGCATCCATGGCAGCGCGAACCGTGCGCCCCGTGTGCAGCACGTCGTCCACCAGCACAACCACCTTGCCCGTCACGTCCACCGGCAGGTGCTTTTCCTGCACTTCGACGTTCAGCTGCGCCGGATCGCGGTCGTCGCGGTACATGGCAATATCCACTTCGCCCACCGGAATGCGCACATGCTCGTACTTCTCGATGATGTCCGACAAGCGCTGCGCCAGCGGCACCCCGCGGCGGCGGATGCCCACCAGCACCACGTTTTCCAGCGGCATCAGCTGCTCCATCATCTCGTGCGCCATGCGCGTCAGGGCGCGGTTCATCGCGTCGCCCGCCATCAGCTGGGCTTTCGGAATGCCTGCCTGCATGTTCATCATCGTCGGAATCCTCCTCTTTTTTCCTCTGCTGATTTTCCCCGCGTGCTTTGGGGCAAATCAGCGGCATTTTGCCAAAAAGAAAGCGCCTTTCCCGTCGGATGCCGCAGGAAAAGGCGCAATGTTTCGCATATTCAGTCTGACCGCGCGGTCGGGCGCAGGCAGCTCTGTTTCTGTCGGTTCGCTGCGTGCCTTTCCAGCCTCTCGTGCTGGGATTAAAGGATTGCTTTGAGTACCGCGGGACAGTATAGCACACTTTGCCGTGCTTGTAAAGCGGAAATCTCGCACTTTCCATCACTTTTCCGCAAAAAAATTCGCTTTTCTGCCCGCTGATGATGTCAGCTTTCGTTCACGCGCCATGATTTCCCGTGTCAAGCTGCGCAGAAGCGCAATTCGCCCTCTTGCAATTTGTATTGAAATGCTGTATAATATAGATGCAGAAAGCATATTCTTGTATTAACTATCAATGTAATTTAGGAGGTACTCTTATGGCAGAGCAAGTATTGGTTCAGGTGCGTGTCGATAAAAAGCTGAAGGAGGAAGTTTCGGAGATCTACGAAATGCTGGGTCTGGATTTGCCCACGGCGATTCGGATGTTCCTCGTCCGCAGCAAGCTGGAGCGCGGACTGCCGTTCACTACGAGGCTGCCCAAAGAAACCGTCACCCGCCCGGAAGCACTGGATGCTTTGGACGCACTGTTCCAGCAGGCGTCTGGTGCGCCGGACATGACCCAGGACGAAATCAACGCAGAAATCGCAGCGGTTCGCGCCGCTCGGAAGGCGGTTAAGCAGTGAAGTGCTATGCCGTCGTGGATACGAACGTCATCGTGTCCGCCTTGATTACGAAGAACCCAGATTCCCCGCCGCGACAGGTGTTTCGCGCCATGCTGACGGGCGCCATCGTCCCGCTGTATCATCCCGATATTCTGGCAGAGTATGAGGAAGTGCTGTGTCGGAAAAAGTTCCATTTGCAGGTGGAAACCGTGCGGACAGTGGTGGATGCTATCCGTCAGTTCGGCATCGAGGTGCAGCCAAAACCGACGGGCGAAATCCTGATTGACATGGACGACCTTGTGTTCTATGAAGTCGCCATGGAGAAGCAGGACGACGGTGCTTATCTCGTCACAGGCAATCAGAAGCACTACCCCGTCCGGCATTTCATCGTCACCCCCGCCGAAATGGTGGAGATTCTGAAGAAGTAATCCCATTTCGCCCAAAAGGCGGGCAAAAAATCCCGCTTCCAAAAGGCGCGAAAGCTGAAAAAGTCCCCGGCAAAGCCTTGACAAAGCGAAGAAAATCCGATATACTGTAAAGGCTGTATTGTAGCACCCCGGCGGATGTCTGTCCTCCGGTTACGAAATTTGATTGTAAGGAGTGTTGAACATGTTCCGTACCTACCAGCCCAAGAAGCGTCAGCGCAGCAAAGTGCACGGCTTCCGCGCGCGTATGGCCACCAAGAACGGTCGCCGCGTGCTCTCCGCCCGTCGTCGTCGCGGCCGCAAGTCCCTGACCGTCTGATTGAGAGAATTTTCTTTCAGGCTTATTCAGAGACGCTGAATGTGCCAGACGCCACAGGACAGCAGGATTGTCCAATGACAATCCGCGCTCCATTCGTGGATGAAGCGCGCCCGATGTACCCGCGAGGTACGCTTCCGGGCGCGCTTTTCCTTTACTTCGGGTTCATACTATTTCCGGATTCACCTGCGCCATCTGCTTGCGCATTCGCATCCGGAAACAGCATCATACGCCCATCATTCAATCGAGAACAGAGGACTGTAACCCAATGGAAAGACGCTATCGGCTGCAAAAAAACAAGGCGTTCCAATATGTCTACCACCGTGGACGGAGCGCCGCTTGTCGGGATTTGGTCATGCTCGTCGCCAAAGGTCGGGGCATGAAGGTCGGCTTTTCCGTCAGCAAAAAGGTTGGCAACGCTGTGACCCGCAATAAGGTCAAGCGCCGCCTGCGCGAATGCTTCCGGCCCTATCTGGGGGATGTGAAAAGCGGCCTGTACGTCGTCGTCGCCAGACCCTCAGCCGCTGCTGCCAGCTTTTCCTCGCTGCAGAAGGATGTGCGCTACCTGCTGAAAAAGCACGGTGCTCTTCCAACACAGCCGAAAAGCCCAGATGCGCCATGAAACGCGCCTTGCTCTGGGGGATTCAGTTCTACCGCAGCGCCATCAGCCCCTATAAGGGCGGCCCGCGCTGCCGCTATACGCCCACTTGCAGCCAGTACGCGCAAACCGCCATTGAGCGCTACGGGGCTGTCAAGGGTGCGCGGCTGGCGGCATGGCGCGTCCTGCGCTGCAATCCGTTCTCCAAAGGCGGCTATGATCCCGTGCCCGAAGACCCCTGTACCACATTAAGAAAGGAATGAACTCATGGGCATCAACGAATTTCTGAAGACCATACTGGAATGGATTTACAGCTTCGTGGGCAACTACGGCTGGGCGGTCGTGCTGTTCACGCTGCTGGTGCGTCTGATTGTCATGCCGTTCGACTACAAGAGCCGTGTCGGGATGCGCAAGATGCAGAAGATTGCCCCCATGCAGGCAAAACTCCAGAAGAAGTACGAAAAAGACCCGGACAAGATGAACAAAAAGCTGCAGGAGCTCTACCGCGAGCAGCGCGTCAATCCCCTGTCCTCCTGCCTGCCGATGCTGATCAGCCTCCCGATCCTCTTCGCGATGTTCACCGCCATGAGAATGGTCGCCAACGAGCATCTGGCACAGCAGGCGTTCGACATCATCGCTTCGGGCAATCCGGCGCTGGATTCGTGGCTGTGGGTCAAGAACGTGTGGATGCCGGACTCCCCCTTCGCGGCGGCCTGGCCGAATCTTGATTCTCTGCGTCAAATCGCCACAAACGAATGGCTTGCCGTGTTCAACAAGCTGCCGCAGGAGACGCTCGCTCTGCTGGCGGATAAGGGCCTTGCGCTGACGGCGGAATCCTTTGCCGGCGATGCGCTGAACACAACGATTCAGACCATCTACACTACCATGGAACAGCTGCCCGCTTATATGGAGCACGTCAAGTACTACAGCGACTTGGCCATTCCGCTGTTCAACATCCACATTTTCGTGAACTACAACGGCTATTTCATCCTGCCGATTCTCGCTGCCGGCGGTCAGTTCCTGATGACAAAGCTCACCGGCACGGCGCAGACCCCCGCCGCGGATGACGCGCAGGCCCAGCAGGCGCAGAACATCATGAAGTTCATGAACTACTTCTTCCCCATCTTCACGCTGATTCTGTGCTTCAACTACAACGCGATTTTTGCCCTCTACTGGGTCGCCTCGAACGTGATTGCCATCGTGCAGACCAAGGGCATCAATATGTACCTTGACCGCAAGGAAGCCCTCGAAGCCGCCAACCCCAACAAGAATACCGGTTCGCTGAAGTAATACCTGTTCGTTGAAGTGATAGGAGAGCAATCATGAAAACCTACGAAGCTACTGGCAAAAACTACGAAGAAGCGCTGCAGAACGGCTTGAACGCCCTGCACGCCACCATCTCCGATGTTACCGTGGAAACGCTGGAAGAAGGCAGCAAAGGACTGTTCGGTCTCTTCGGCTCAAAGCCCTGCAAGCTCCGCCTGACGCTCCATGAAGTGGAAGAGGAAGTTGAAGAGGACGATCCGCTGGCGGATCTGCTGTCCTCCGTGAAGGTGGAAGCGCCCAAGCCCGCTGCCCAGCCGAAACCGCAGCCCAAGCCGGTGCAGCCCAAGCCGCAGCCGAAGCCCGCACAGCCCAAGCCGGCGCAGGAAAAGCCCGCCGAGTTGAAGGTGGAAGCGAAGGTCGAAGCCCCGGTGGAAGCGCCCGCTGTGGAAGCTGCTCCCGCTGTGACGGATGCCGCCCCTGCTGCTGATGCCGCCGAGCGTCCCGCGCCCGTGCAGCGCAAGCGCAGCGACCGCCCGAAGAAGGACAAGCCGCGTCAGCCCAAGGCAGAGGGCGAATCCGCCCCGAAGCCGGAGCGCAAGCCCCTTCCCCCGAAGGCACCCGCTGCCCCGCTGGAAAAGCCCGTCGTCACCATGATTCCCGACGAGCAGATTGACCCCGCCTCCCCCGTCGGTCAGGCGCAGAGCTTCCTCAAGGAGCTGACCCACCTGATGGGCGTTGACGTGACCGTCGCGATGGGCACGGACGCGGAGAACAACATCTTCGCGCAGATGACGGGCGACACGCTGGGCATCCTGATTGGCCGCCGCGGCGAGACGCTCGACGCCCTGCAATACCTGACGAGCCTGCGCATCAACAAGGGGCAGGATCACTACACCCGCGTTACGCTGGACACGGAGAACTACCGCGCCAAGCGCGAAGACACGCTGATTCGTCTGGCGAACCGCATGGCGAACCGCGCCGTCAAGACGGGTCGCAAGGTCTCCCTTGAGCCCATGAACCCCTACGAGCGCCGCGTGATTCACTCCGCGCTCCAGCCCAACGAGCTGGTGGACACCCACTCCGAGGGCGAAGAACCCAAGCGCCACATCGTCATCACCCTGCGGAAGTAATTCCGATGGACTGTCCTGCAAAATGGGGCAGTCCTTTTTCTTTGCGCTTGCACCCGAAAATTTTCCTCCGCCGCGCAAAACCGCTTGCAAAACCGCCGATTTTATGCTATACTATCTTGTGCTTGCCGGAATGGCGGAATGGCAGACGCGACGGACTCAAAATCCGTTGGCAGCGATGTCGTGTGGGTTCAAGTCCCACTTCCGGCACGACATGAAGAATCCGAATCTGACTTTTCAATTGGAAGCGGGTTCGGATTTTTTCTTGCCTTTCCATCTGGAAATACAGTCATCATCAGGAGGTCAATATGCTGACGCTGTATGAGCCAAAATATGAGGACTTGTGGTTTCGGCAAATGATGCTGGCGGATGAAGATACCATGTCTTACAATCACGCATGGGGCGGGACAATTCCCTTTGGGGAGGATAAATGGCGTGGCTGGTACGATTGCTGGATTGCTGACCCTGATGGCAAGCGGTATTACAGGTATCTCAAAAACGAAGATGGTCAGTTTGTTGGCGAAATTGCCTATCACTATGATGCCGAAATGCAGCAGGAAATAGCCAACGTCATGATTTATGCGAAATACAGAAGAAGAGGCTATGGCGGCGAAGCATTGGATTTGCTGTGTTCCGCGGCGAAAAGCAACGGCGTTTCCGTTCTGTATGATGATATTGCCATCGACAATCCGGCTGTCAGCCTTTTTCTGAAACATGGATTTGTGGAAGAATCCCGAACAGAAGAGATAATTCTCCTCAAAAAGAAACTGTGATTGGGTGTGTGCTTCCAGTCGCTCCATACAAAAGAGCCTTGCAGCGTGTGATGCTCCTGCAAGGCGTTTTTGTTTTTTGGGGGGGGATTTTCCGCTTACTTCCCCCTATGCTCCTCTTTCCATCGCAAAATCTCTTCCAGCCGCTGCTTATACCGCCCCTCGTTCCCCTGCTCCGTCGGCTGGTAGTACCGCTTTCCCTGCAGCGAATCCGGCAGGCATGTCATCGCGGACAGCTTCTCCTGCGTGTCGTGCGCGTACACATAGCCCTTGCCATAGCCGAGGTTCTTCATCAAGCTGGTTTCCGCATTCCGGATTTGCAGCGGAACAGGCTCTGCGATTTGCTCCTGCGCATCCTTTTTTGCCGCCTCATACGCCATGTACAGCGCGTTCGACTTCGGTGCCATCGCCATGTACACCACCGCCTGCGTCAGATGCACCGTGCATTCCGGCATCCCCAGAAAGTGACACGCCTGATACGCCGCGACTGCCGTTTCCAGCGCGCGCGAATCCGCCAGCCCGATGTCCTCGCTCGCGAACCGCACGACGCGCCGCGCGATATACAGCGGGTCTTCGCCGCTTTCCAGCATCCGTGCCAGCCAATAGACCGCCGCGTCCGGGTCGGAATTGCGCATGGACTTGTGCAGCGCGCTGATGAGGTCATAGTGCCCATCGCCCTTCTTATCGTAGAGCAGCGACCGCCGCGACGTACACTGCGCGACCGTCTCCGGCGTCACATGCGCAAGACCGTTTTCGTCCAAGTCGGCATTGAGGATGACCATTTCGAGCGTCGAAAGGGCGGTGCGCGCGTCGCCATTGGAAAAGACGGCAATCGCGCGCAGCAAATCCTCCGCCATGTCGATTTTCTGCCCGCCGAAGCCGCGTTCGTCCTGCAAGGCGCGGTGGAGCAGCCCCAGCACGTTCTCCTCCGTCAGCGCGTGCAGCACGAACACGCGGCAGCGCGACAGCAGGGCGCTGTTGACTTCGAAGGACGGGTTTTCGGTCGTCGCGCCGATGAGGATGATGCTCCCCTTCTCGACGTAGGGCAGGAAAGCATCCTGCTGCGCCTTATTGAAGCGGTGGATTTCGTCCACGAACACAATCGTGCGGATGCCAAAATGCCGGTCGCTTTCCGCCTGCTCCATCACCTGCCGGATTTCCTTGATGCCGCTGGTGACGGCAGAGAAGTTGATGAAGTGGCTCTTCGTTTGATGGGCGATAATCTGCGCGAGCGTGGTTTTCCCCACGCCCGGCGGCCCCCAGAAAATCATGGAGGACACCAAATCGCCCTCAATCATGCGGCGCAGGACTTTGCCCTTGCCGATCAAGTGCTCCTGTCCGGCAAACTCATCGAGGTTCTGCGGACGAAGGCGCTCCGCCAGCGGCGCGGGGGGATTCGCGGCGGTCAGGAAGGTTTCCTGCGGCATTGCTCATCACTTTCCTTTTGGGTTTTCTGTGTTGATTTCTCTTTTGCAGCGGTGTTACCTTAAATTTTATTGTTGCAGAGGGTTTCGCCTCTGCGGAGGCGACAAGGGGGCTTTGCGGTCGCCCCCTTGACCCCTTCGCAGCGCACGCCCATGTTTCTTGGTTATTTATGTTGCAGGGAGATTCGCACGCAGCGCGACTGATGCGCTCATTCGCCCCGTTTCGGCAGCAGAATCCAAACTTTCGGCATCAGCAGCACCAGCACGAACAGTACCTTGCAGAGCAATCCATAGGCGCCGCTTGCCTGCGCAATCGCGGGAACGCCCAGAATCGGCAGAAAGGCAAGCGCGAACAACACATCCCAGACAATTCCTGCAAGTTTCAGATTACCGTCATAGCCCGTGCGGAATTTCAGTATCGTCAGCACGGCAAAGGCAAGCAGCAGCACGCAGACGGGAATGCAGTACAGCGCGTCTGCATAGACCACGCCGTGTTCCGTGCTGAAATCCATGAAAATCAGAGCCGCCGCAGAGACGCAGAAGCACAGCAAGCCCACAATCGTCATCATCAGCTTATCAAGTGTTTTCATGTTTTTCTCCCTTCTTCTGCTTTTTCAGCATCGTCTCGATATTCTCATTGAGCTTCCCCAGCACCTTCACCGCTTCGGACAGCATCGCGTATTCGCCAAGCGTCGGGTCAACCAGCAGCAGCACATCCGGCGCGGTGGTCGAGGGCATCAGGCGCTTGTCCGTCATCGCCATCGCGGGAATGAACGCCGCCTGATCGGGCATGTACTCCGCGTTCAGCTTCATCACGAGGAAGCCGCCGCGCTTGTAGGTCACCAGCGACACGCCCAGCTGATTCGCCAGCACGCGCACCTGCGCCACGTCCAGCAGCGTCTCCACCACCGGCGGCACTTCGCCGAAGCGGTCAAGCAGCTCGTCGGTGATGTCCTCGCGGTCGGCCTGCGTCGTCAGGCTCGCAATCCGCTTGTACATTTCCATCCGCTGCCGGTCGTCATGTACATAGTCGTCCGGCAGATACGCGTCCACCTTGATGTCCACGCGCGTTTCGAGGTGCGGCTTCGCGGGCGGCAGACCTTCCTGCTCCGCGCGCGCCTCCTGAAGCGTTTCCTCCATCAGCTTGCAGTACATGTCGTAGCCGACGGTTGCCAAATGCCCATGCTGTTCCGGCCCCAGAATATTGCCCGCGCCGCGGATTTCGAGATCGCGCATGGCGATACGGAAGCCCGCGCCGAACTCGGTGAACTCCCTGATGGCTTCGAGGCGCTTCTCCGCCGTCTCGGACAGACTCCGCTCCGGGCGGATGGTGAAGTACGCATACGCCTGACGATTGCTCCGCCCGACGCGCCCGCGCAGCTGATAAAGCTGGCTCAGCCCGAAACGGTCCGCGTCAAAGACAATCAGTGTGTTCGCCGTCGGCACGTCCAAGCCGCTTTCGATGATGGTCGTGCAGAGCAGCACGTCGTAGCTGCCGCCGTAGAAGTCCATCATCACGTCCTCCAAGCCGTGTTCGCGCATCTGCCCGTGCGCCACGCCGATGCGCGCTTCCGGCACAAGCTGCTTCAAGCGTTCATAGAACGCGCCGATGGTCTGCACAGAGTTATAGAGGAAGTACACCTGTCCCCCGCGCGACACCTCGCGCAGAATCGCGTCGCGAATCACACCGTCGTTGTAGTCAATCACGCGTGTCTGCACCGGCAGTCGTTCCTCCGGCGGCGTTTCCAGCACAGACATATCGCGGATGCCGACCATCGACATGTGCAGCGTGCGCGGAATCGGCGTGGCGGAGAGCGTCAGCACATCCACCTGATGCTTCATGTTCTTGATGATTTCCTTATGCTGCACGCCAAATCGCTGCTCCTCGTCCACAATCAGCAGACCGAGGTTCTTGAACTGCACGTCTTTGCCCAGAATGCGGTGCGTACCGACAAGGATGTCGATTTCGCCCTCCTTCACGCGGCGCAGAACGTCCTTGGTTTCCTTCGCCGTGCGGAAGCGGCTCAGCACGTCCACCTTGACTGGGAAGCCCTTGAAGCGCTTCAAGACCGTGTTGTAGTGCTGCTGCGCCAGAATCGTCGTCGGTGCCAGAATCGCAACCTGCTTGGAGTCCATCAGCGCCTTGAACGCCGCGCGCAGGCTGACCTCCGTCTTGCCGTAGCCCACGTCGCCGCACAGCAGCCTGTCCATGTTGCGCGGCGATTCCATGTCCGCCGTAATTTCCTTCACGCTCTGCTCTTGATCCGGGGTCAGCTCGTAGGGGAACATGTCCTCAAACTCGCGCTGCCACGGCGTATCCGCGCTGAACGCGAAGCCCGTCTCCTGCGACCGCCGCGCGTAGAGTTTCACAAGGTCAAACGCCATCTTTTTCAGGCCCTCTTTGACCTTCGCCTTCTGCTTCTGCCAGTCGCCGCCGCCGAGCTTGTTCAGCTTCGGGGGATTCGCCGGATTGCCGATGTAGCGCTGCACACGGCTGAGCGCCTCAATCGGCACATAGAGCTTGTCGCTCCCCTGATACTGGATTTGCAGATAATCCCGGCGCGTGCCGCCGTTTTTCATCTGCGCTGTGCCAAGATAAATGCCGACGCCGTGTTCCTCATGCACCACAAAGTCGCCGGGCTTCAGGTCAGTGAACGCCGCAATCTTCTCGCCCGCCGCCTGACGCTTCTTCGCCTTGCGGTAGCCCGTACCGTACACGTCCGTGTCGCTGACAACAATCAGGCGTGCTTCCTCCCAGATGAAGCCGTGCGTCAGCGTGCCGGGCAGCACCTGCACACATTCTTCCGGCAGCTTGTCGATTTTCTCCGCGAACGACGCGGCGACATCGTGTTCTTCCAGCGCCGCCGCCAGACGCTGACCACGCGCCACGCCGCCGCACAGCACCGCCACGCGGTAGCCCTCGCGCAGCCAGCCGTCGCAGTCCTCCGCCAGCGGGCGAATCTGCGACGAATACCCTGCCACGCGCTGCACGCCAAGATCAGCGGCATCCTTGACCGCCACGCCTGCCATGCCCTCCAGAAATTCCGTCACAGCGACCGTCGCGTACCCCTGCACATGTCGCAGCAGCTCGTCCCAGTCCATCAGCAGGTTTTCCTGCTCCTTGACGGCTTCGTCGCGGCTCATCGCGCCTTCGAGATCCTCCGCGAAGCCCGCTCGGCGTTCTTCCGCGCGCTTCCTGAGCAGATTCGGGTCGCTCAGCACCACAATGTCCGGCTCAAACCAGTCCAGCACCGTGTAAGTATCGTCCGTCAGCACGGTCAGCCACGCCCGAATGCGCTTGAACGGCAGCCCCTCCGCCAGCATGTCCGCGTCCGCCATCAGTTGGGCGCGGCGGCGTTCCAGTTCCGCTTTGCGCGCGGCAGTCTGCTGCTTTTCGCGAATCTTCGGGGTGATGTTCTTATCGAAAAAGTCCGGCGCGTCCGCGTCATCCTCCGGCAGCGGCGGCAAATCCGAAAAGAGCGTCGAGCTCGCGGGCGTCAGGTCGCCCCCCTGCCGCTTGATGGCGTCCCGCATCCGCCGCGCTGCCTTTTCCGCCTCCGCCGTTGGAATCAATACCTCCGTCGCGGGCGTGAGCGTGCATTTCTCCACCGAATCAAGGCTGCGCTGGCTGATGCAGTCAAATTCGCGGATGGAGTCCACCTCGTCGTCGAAGAACTCAATGCGCAAACTCTGGCTGCACGCAGGCGGATACACGTCGATAATGCCGCCGCGCAGGGCGCACTGCCCCTTGCCCTCCACCATGCTGACGCGCTCGTAGCCCATGGCGGTCAGGCGGCGGATGAGGTCATTCAGGTCGATTCGGTCGCCGGGAGCAAGGCGAATCGTCTCTTCGCGGAAGCGGTCGGCGCTGCCCATGCGCTGCAAGGCGGCATCCATACTCGTGCAGAGCAGGCGGATATCCCCCTCCTGCGCCCTTGCCAGCGCTTCCAGCCGCCGCCACGCGCTTTCGTGGCTCGACGCGCCGCGCGTAAGGTCGATTTCGCCGCCCGGCAGACACGCCACACCCGATTCCAGCAGCTGCTGGCCGTCCTCGGCGTCGTGCGCCGCTTTGAGGTCGTTGCCGGAAATCAGCAGGACTTTCCTGCCCGTATCGGCGCAGAGTTTTGACGCGATATACGCCGCCATCGTGTCCGGCAGCCCCGTCACGGCGATGGGCTGTTTGCTTTCCGTTGCTTTCAGCAGCTTGTCATACGCTTTCGACGCAATGCCGGATAATAATGCCTGATTCATATGCGCTCCTTGGGATGAGTCGTGGTACGAAAAATACGCCTGTGCTTACACGGTCTTATTGTATTCCTGCATGGCATGGTCAATACCGTTTTTGACCCAATCCTCCACGCAGTCCGCCGCGCGCTCGAACGCCTGCTGCATGGCGATTTGCTCTTCGCGGATGGTGTACTTGCTCAATACCCAGTCCGCCAAGTCCCAGCCATCGGGCTTTGCGCCCACGCCGACCCGCACGCGCGGGAAATTCTGCCCCGGCGTATTGGCGATGATGGAGCGCATTCCGTTATGCGTCCCGGCACTGCCGGATTTGCGGACGCGCAGGCGGCTGGCGGGCAAATCAATATCATCATAAATGATAAGCAGATTTTCCAGCGGCACTTTATACCAATTGAGCAGTTCGCTGACGCACTCGCCGGACAGGTTCATGAACGTCTGCGGGGCGCAGAGGACGACGCGCTTGCCGTCCACGGTCGTTTCGGTCAGCAGTCCCTTGCACTTGCTCTTATTGAGCGTCACGCCCCACTTGCGGCAGAGCATTTCCAGCGTATCGAACCCCGCGTTATGGCGGGTATGGGCGTACTGCGTGCCCGGATTCCCCAGCCCCACGACGATCAGCGTTTCCTTTTCCATGGTGATTCCTCCAAAACAGGTCTTGGCGGAGAGGATATACACCCCCTCCGCTGACATCATATGCCCCCAGAGGCTCTGCCTCTGCAAGGGAGTTCCTCCCTTGACCCTTTCGCGCGATTCAGTTGGCGACATCTGCATAATGTTTTCGCGTGTTTATGCAGGGATTTTGCTTTACTTCTTCAGTCTCTCCACTTCTTCCCGCACCATATCCTTCGTGCAGAAGTTCAGCGGGGAGAAGCGCCCGTCCAGCGCCTTTTCCAGCTTTGCAATCGCCGCTGCCTTGTCGCCCGCTTCCAAATCATAGCGCGACAGGAACCACAGCGTGTCAATCTGCGAATCCTTCTCCGCGTGCGCCTTCTCGAACCATTCCTTCGCCTTGTCCTTCTCGCCCGTCACGCGGTAATATGCCTGACCCAAGTTGTCCAGGCACACCGGGTCTTCGTCGTCATAGTCCACCGACTCCTGAATGAAGGCGAACATTTTGTCGATGCCCTCCTGCCATTCGCGGTCAATGTCCTCCTGCGTTTTGACCTTCGGCTGCTCTTCCGCTGCTTCGGTGGATGCTTCCGTGTCGGGCATTTCCAGCGCTTCGGCGGCTTTCTCCGGCGCGGCTTCCGCAACCGGCTTTGCGCCCGAATACTTCTCGACGTACATATATCCCAGCGTCTGATAGGTCAGACCAATCGGCGCGCGGTTGTGCTGCTTTTCCAGCAGATGAATCGCCTTGTCCAGCTCGCCCTTCTTCATCAGGCACGCCGCATAATCCACAAAAAGCTGACTCTTCTGGTCGGGCGTGAGGTCAGGGCACTTCTGCGCCTTGATGAGCAGGGGCATCGCCTTGTCGTAGCTGCCCTCGCGAATCAGCAGAATCGCATAGCCCAACATCGGGCGCGCGGACATCAGCCCCTTGTCAATAGCTTCCTCATAGAGCTTCTTTGCCTGTTCCAGATCGCCTTTCCCGTGCGCGCGCATGGCCTGCTGCGCCTTGATGGTCGCCATGAATCCCATTGTCGTTTCTCCTTCAGCGGTTTTTGGCTGCCTTCTTTTTCAGGCGGTCATACCGATATTGTAGCGCATTTTGCTCCTCTTGTACAGAGGGCGGATCGAATAATGACGGCTCGGCGGACAGCGCCATCGCCCGCCGCGTCATGTCCAGCGCGGACTCGTAGTCCCGCTCGTAATGCTCATAGTGCTTCGCCAGCTCGATGTAGGGCTTCGTTCCGCCCTCGTGCCGCGCAATCATTCCCAGCCAGACCTTTACCGCCTCGTCTCGCTCGCCGCCCCGGCGGTAGCTCTGCGCAAGACGCTCCTGCCCCTGCGCATGAAGATTGCCGCTCGTCAGCTGATAGCACTTCCGCGCTTCCGGCATATGCTGAAAGCGTTCCAGTGCCACGCCCATGGAGAACACATCCTCGTCGTGCCGCACGTTCTCCGGCGCGCGGTACATTTCCACCATCGCCGTCAGCAGCACGCATAGGCTCGCCACGTCCTGCGCGTTGTGTTCCAGCACGTCCGTCAGCAGGTCAAAACTTCCCGTCTTGAGGTAGTCGAAGAAGCGCTGCGGCACCTGCGCGCCCGGCAAATCATCAAAGCGCGGAATGCCCAGCACTGCCTCTTCCAGCTTGCCCAGATTGCACCGCTGCAGGCGCAGTTTGAACACCCGCCGCGCAATGTGCAATAGGTCAATGTGCGGCTTGTCAAGGCACGAATCATCCATACGGTTCATCAGGAAGCGGTCGCGCAGCAGCGGCACGTCGAATGTCCGTCCGTTGAAGGTGCAGATCGCGTCGTAGCCCATCAGCGTATCCGCAATGGATTGCAGCAGAAACTTTTCCTCCGGATAATCGCGCATCACCAGCTGATGAATCTGGAATCCCGAATCCGTCAGGCAGCCCATGCCGACCTCGAACGCGACAGTCCCCGCGCCCATAAACCCGGTGGTTTCGGTGTCCAGATAGAGGATGTTCCGCGGGTCGAGATCGTCCGGCAGCGTTTCCTGCGTCATCAGGCGAAGGGCGGACAGGTCAAGGTCAAACGCGCCGGGAAATTCGGATAACTCGCGCATTTCCCGCCCGTGGTAGCAGTCCGTGAACTGCTTTTCCTGCGCTTTCGGGGGCGATTTCGGCTTTTCAATCGCCTTGAGCTTGTCTCGCAGATTCATTCCGTCAGCGCCTCCAAGAGGGCGATGGCGGTCGCTTTGCCGTCCTCGCCGATTTCGCCCACCGGCCCGACGCACCCCGGACAGCCCTGACGGCACGCGCAGTCCCGCACAACTTGCAGCGCCTGCTCCAGCAGGAGCTTCCGCATCGCATACGCCTTCTGCGCCAGCCCGATGCCGCCGGGGATGTTGTCGTACAGCAGCAGCGTCGGCTTGTCCGTCAGCGGGCTTTTCACCTGATAGACGATTGCAATGTCCTGCGGCGCACACATCAGCGACAGCGGCGCAACAATCCGCAGCAGATTCGCCACGCCCATCATGCCGTTTTTCAGCGTGTCGCTCTCGAACCGTGCCGCCAGCGTATCCGGCAGCGTCCACCACATGGCGGTTGTGTGCATTTCCGTCTCCGGCAGCCGCACATGCCCGAACCCCAGGGTTTCGTGCGTATCGAGCCTAATCTTCTTGAACATCGTCACCAAGGTCGATACGCGGATTTCGCCCAGCGCCGTCAGCCCGCCGTCCTGCTCTTCCTCTTTTTCCTTGTCCAGCAGGGAGAGCGTCACGTTCAAGTTCGCGTCGGTGTAGTACCCCACGTCCACGCGGCGGATGAACGCTTTGCAGGCATCGAAATCCAGCTTTTCCACCTGATACTGCTGCGCCTCGTGCATGTAAATCGCGTTTTCGTGCAGCAGCATCGGCACGGTGTAGCGGTCCATTTCGCCGATGACGCGGTGGTTCGCCGGATCGGTCGTGTCGATGATGACGAAATTCTCCTCCGCCCGCGCCGACCGCAGGGAAATCTCGCTTGCCGGGAAATCCTCCGCCGACCAGTGATACCGCCCGCCGACGTGCCGCAGAATCCCCGCCTCATCAAGGTATTCCAGCAGTTCCGGCGCTCCGGGCGCATTCCCCAAGCCCTCGCCGTCCTCAAACGGCAGCTCAAACGCCGCGCACTTAAAGTGGTTGAGCAGAATATACAAATTATCCGGATTCAGCAGCGCGTTCTCCGGCGAGCGCTTCATCAGATAATCCGGGTGGGACACGATGTACTGGTCAAGCGCCGCCGAGGACGCGACATAGAACACGATGGACGTTCCCTTGCGCCGCCCGGCGCGCCCCGCCTGCTGCCATGCACTCGCGATTGTTCCCGGATAGCCGCACAGCACGCACGCATCCAGCGCGCCGATGTCGATGCCCAGCTCCAGCGCGTTCGTGGAGACCACCGCGTCCACCCGTCCCGCGCGAAGCCCGCGTTCAATCTCTCGCCGCTCCGTCGGCAGATACCCGCCGCGATAGCCGCGCACCCGCCCGGCGTTCCCCAGCGGGTCGCGCACCATGTCCTTCAGGTACTTCGTCAGCACCTCAACCGCCAGCCGCGACCGCGCGAACGTAATCGCCTGAATCCCGTTTTGCAGCAGCAGCCCCGCAATCCGCCGCGTCTCCTGCAAAACGCCCTTGCGGATGCCCAGCTGCCGATTGACCACCGGCGGATTGTAGAACACGAAGTGCCGCACGCCCATCGGCGCGCCGTTATCATCCACCAGGCTGACTTCTCGCCCCGTCAGCGTTTCCGCCAGTTCCTTCGGGTTCGCAATCGTCGCGCTGCACAGGATGAACTGCGGATGACTGCCGTAGAAATCGCACAAGCGCAGCAGCCGCCGCAGCACGTTCGCCAGATTCGACCCAAACACGCCGCGATAGGTATGAATTTCATCAATCACGATATACCGCAGGTTCTCAAACAGCTTGACCCACTTCGTGTGGTGCGGCAGAATCCCGCTGTGCAGCATATCCGGGTTCGTCACGACGATATGCCCCGCCTGCCGAACCGCCTTTCGCGCCGCGCCGGGCGTATCGCCGTCATAGGTATACGTCTTGATATCAACGCCCATCGCCTCAATCAGCTCATACAGTTCGCTGACCTGATCAGCAGAGAGCGCTTTCGTCGGGAAGAGGTACAGCGCTCTGGCATCATCGTTCTGCAAAATAGCAGACAGCACCGGCAGGTTATAGCACATCGTTTTGCCGGAGGCCGTCGGCGTGACAACCACAACATCCCGCCCTGCCAGCACCTCGCGGATTGCGTGCGCCTGATGGCGATACAGCTGATGCACCCCGCGTTTTTCCAGCACAGGAAGCAGCCGCGGATCAAGCGAATCCGGGAACGGCTCATACACCGCCGGACGCGCCGGAAGGACATCCCAACGGACAACATTTTGCATAAACATAGGGTCACTGCGGAGGGATTCCGCCAGCTGGTCAACATTCATAGGAAGCACCTCCCGACAAGGATTGCATTTCCCCCTCATGATAGCAGATTTCTGTTCGCTTGTAAAGGCGAACAGGGGGAGGGAGAATAGGGGAAAAGAAAAAAGGATAAACACGCGGGCAAAGCAAGGAAAAGCGACCAACTCAATCGCGCGAAGGGGTCAAGGGGCAATTGCCCCTTGCAGGGTGCAGGGACAGCGTCCCTGCTGGGGCTTGGGGCAACGCCCCAACTGTTGGTTGTCTGACCTACTCCAAAGGAAAAGTCAAGCATGGCACCTTGGTCGCAGGCAGCGAAGCGTCCCTGCGCACAAACTCCCGCTCCCGCAGGATCGGAATCCCCCAGCAACACAAAAAATCAACTATGAAAATGTGTATCCGAAGCAGTCCAGAGGGCGAACGCAGACTTCGTCTGTTCTCACTGCCCTCTGGTCGCCTCCGCAGAGGCGAAACCCTCTGCAACACAAAAATCAACTTGCTTAAGCAAACATCATTGCCTTTTGCCCCCAAGGAGGATTTTCCCCATGCAAAAAATCCCCCGCCTGTCGCACAACAGACGGAGGAAATTGATGCAAACTCTACTTGAGAAGTGACGGAATCACCCTTGCGGACGATTACGCTTCCTCGTGGGTCTTGGGGAGCGCACGCATCACATTGCCGCTGCGCAGGCAGCGGGTGCAGACGTTCATACGCTTCGCAGAACCGTTGACCACCACGCGGACACTCTGCACGTTGGGCGCCCAGGTACGGTGGGTCTTACGGTTGGAGTGGCTGACGTTGTTGCCGTTCAGCGTACCCTTTTCGCAGATCTCGCAAAACTTACCCATGGAAATCCACCTCCTTGTTGGAGTATGCACACATCAAGCCTTGACAGTATATCATACTCTGCGGCAAAAAGCAAGGGGTTTCCTCAAAAATTCAGCATTTGGAAATCTGCGAGCATGGGATAGTGATTATCGGAGGGACGTGGGCAGTGCGGGTGGTCGGTCGCGCCCATTTGGCGCGACACAACACAGATGTTGGAAAGAGCGGCTTGAGGGCGCTCCTGCGGGAGCGCAAAGTTACTGGCAGGGACGCTTCGCTGCCTGCGCCTTTGTTGAGCGCGTTTAAGATGCTGGCCGCCCGCGGAACAGTTGGGGCGTTGCCCCAAGCCCCGCAAGGGACGCTGGCCCTTGACCCTGCAAGGGGCAGACGAAAAGGGACGAAGTCCCCCCTTGACCCCCTCCGCGCGATTGGGTTGGTCGCGCTTTCATGCTCCTTCCGCGTGCAGCTTTTGATGCTACGCCTAAGCCCTTGTTTGCTCCCCCAACTTTCCGTGAAGAACCAGATGAATCTGGAGATTATTCCCCTTCTGCCAGAGTCATCTGCCCCGCGATACTGCGGAGGGAGTTTTCCTCCAGCAGCGGCGTGATCATGACGTAAAGTGCTTCCTCGCCCTGCGCGTGCAGTCGGATGCTCTCCGCGTTTTCCATACGGATGGAACGCAGACCCGCCAGCGTTGCACCGAGCGATGCGCTGATACGGTAATCGCCCTTTTCCAGCAGCGCAATTGCCCGCGCGGGATAGATACTCGTCAGCGTCACTTGAATCGTGTCGCTCGCCTGATACGTCAGCGTGAGGATACGTCCCATGCCATTCTCGAACGCGACATCATAGCATGTGCCGACGACGAGCGGCCACCCGGATGTGGTTGGCGTCAGCGCGGGCGCGGGGAACATCCGCAGCAGCAGCGGCAAATCATCCGCGCTGGTGATGGTCACAACGTCCTGTCCGGCGGACAGCAGCGGCTGATCCGTGCGCGGCGTTACGGTGGAAGCCGTTTCGTCCTCCTGCGGCTGCCCGATGATAACCGCGAGGTAGAACGCCGCCATCAGCAGCAGGCACAGCAGCGCCATCAGCAGCTTTTTGGCGCTGCGCTTCCAGAAGCCCTTGGAAATGGGGAATCACCGTCCTTTGGGAGGGGAAGTTTTTCGGAGAAAATACATTGGGAAAAACGCGCTTTTATGCTTTTGGCGCAGTTGAATCAAGCAGCATGGAAGCCGCTGCCCCAATGCGCAAATAGGAATCAGAACTCGCAGTTCATCGGCGTGCGCGCATACGGAATGACATCGCGGATGTTGTCAACGCCCGTGAGGTAAATCAGCAGACGCTCGAAGCCCATGCCGAAGCCGGAGTGCGTGCAGCCGCCGAACTTGCGCAGGTTCACATACCAGTACATCGCGTCCTTGGAGATGTGCAGCGCATCCATGCGCTCCGTCAGCTTGTCCAAGCGGGTTTCACGCTGGGAGCCGCCCATCAATTCGCCCGCGCCCGGCACAAGCAGGTCAACCGCAGCGACCGTCTTGCCGTCGTCGTTCTGATACATATAGAACGCCTTGATGTCCTTAGGCCAGTCATAGACGAACACCGGGCTATGGAAGTATTCCTCGGTCAGGTACTTTTCATGCTCCTTGGCGGTGTCTTCGCCATACTTCGGCTCGAACTGGAAGCGATCCTTCACCTTGCGCAGAATCGTGATGGCCTCCTCGTGGGTGATGCGCGCCGCGCCCGTCACGGCGAGGTGATTCAGCTTATCCAGCAGTCCGCCGCCAGTGAACTTGTCAAGGAACTCCAGCTCATCCGAACACTTCTCCAGCACCGTCTTGACGAGGTACTTCAGGAAGTCCTCTTCAATGTCCATCAGCTGATGGATATCGCAGAACGCGATTTCCGGCTCAATCATCCAGAATTCAGCGGCGTGGGTCTTGGTGTTGCTGTTTTCGGCGCGGAAAGTCGGGCCGAAGGTGTACACCTTGGAGAACGCCATCGCGAACGTCTCGGCTTCGAGCTGACCCGTCACGGCGAGGGAGGTGGGTTTGCCGAAGAAATCGTTGCTGCCGTCCTTCTGCTCCGACGGCGGCAGGGTAGTCACGGTGAAGGTGTTGCCCGCTCCCTCGGCGTCGTTGGCGGTAATCAGCGGCGTATGCACATAGAGGTAGCCGCGGTCTTGGAAGTAGGTATGAATGGCCATGCTTGCGACGCTGCGGACGCGGAAAACCGCCTGAAACAGGCGCGTACGCGGGCGCAGATACGCGATTTCGCGCAGATACTCCACGCTGTGGCGCTTCGGCTGAAGCGGGTAATCCTCCGGGCAGTCGCCTTCGAGGTGGATGGCAATCGCCTGCACTTCGGGGGTCGTCGGATCTTTGTAAGACGGCACGACCTTGCCCGTCACGGTAATCGCCGCGCCGACATGCAGGGCCTGAATCGCCGCATAGTCTTCGATGGTATTATCGTAGACCACCTGCGGGTTCTTGAAGCAGGTGCCATCGAAAAAGTCGATGAAGCCCATGTTCTTCTGCTTGCGGTGATTGCGAATCCAGCCCTGCAGCATCACCGTCTGTCCCTGCAATTCATTCAGGCGCTCTTTCAGTTCGCGCGTCGTCAATACGTTCATTGGTCTTCCTTCTTTCTGATTCCCCGATGTCCCTATCGGAGAAATTTCTCTCTTATCATATCACAAACTTGTTTTCTCTGCAACCAGAGGCGCTGCCTCTGTACTCCGCAAGGGAGAATGAAACGGGACGAAGTCCCTCCCTTGACCCTCTCGCGCGATTGAGTTGGTTTTTCTTTCATGCTGTTTTCGCGTGTTTATGCAGGGATTTCGCGCCTGCGGGCGCGACAAGGGGGCAATAGAAACAGACAAAGTCTGCGGTCGCCCCCTTGACCCCTTCGCCTTCCGTCTCCCATGCTACTGTTGGGTAGTGTTTATTTCAGGAGACGAAAGGCACACTAACTAAAAAACTTCCAATAAAGCTCAATAAACATGGGTGCGAACCGAAGGTTTCCAAAGGGCGATCGGAAAGCCCTTTGGTCGCCTCCGCAGAGGCGATTCCCCCTGCCGCGATAAAAGTCAAGCATGGAAGTGTTCCATTTGCGAAGGAGTTCCGAGGGAAATCGCCATTCCCTCAGAAATTCTTCGGACGCGGACGTACATCCCCCAGCCGACGGTCTACTTCGCGCAGAATCGCCCTTGTGCTGCCGTAGGTCAGCAGACGAAGCGCCTCCCGCAGGGGCAAAACCCGCACATCCAGCACCTGCGTCGGGTCAGCCAGCGGCGTCTGGTCGTGGTAGTGCGCCACAAACCAGCTCACCCGCTTCACATCGCCGCCCGCAATCGGGTATTCATCCACCATCACCGGCTGCATCGTGTGCAGAATCGCGCAGATGCCCGTTTCCTCCCAAACCTCGCGCAGCGCCGTCTCCGCCAGCGTTTCGCCGGGTTCTACATGCCCTTTGGGAAGCCCAAAGCTGCCGTTCTTCTCCATCACCAGCACATATTGCCGAACGCCGCCGTCCTCAGTGTACAGCACGGCTCCTGCGGATTCAATCAACGCCATGTGCTTTCTCCTCCACAGCTTCATCCAGCGCCTCTTTCAAGCGGTGGATACCCTCGGTGATGTTCCGGCGCGGACAGCCAATATTCACGCGCAGGAAGCCTTCGCCGCCCTCGCCGAAGAACGTGCCTTCCGTGAACTGCACGCCATGTTTCAGCGTCCGCGCCATCAGCTCCTCGCAGTTCATGCCGTATGCCCGCAGGTCAAGCCAACCCAGATACGTCGCCTCCATCGGGGTCAGCACGGCTTGGGGCAGTTCCTGCTTGACCAATGCCGTCAGGTGCTTCCGGTTGCCGTCCAGATAGCGCATCAAGCCGTCCAGCCACGCGTCGCCGTATTCATACGCCGCGCGCGTCCCTTCCAGCGCGAACAGGTTGCCGCTGCGAACGCCCGCGCGTTCCATTTCGGTGTTGATTTTCGCCCGCACCGCTTCGTCCGGCACGAGCATCGCCGCCTGTTCCAGCCCCGCAAGGTTGAACGTCTTGCTGGCGGCGCACAGGGACAGTACGTTCTTCTGCGCAAGCGACAGCACCGGCACAAACTGCTCCGGCGCATAGACGAAATCCGCGTGAATCTCATCCGCAATCAGGTACGCGCCGTACCGTGCCAGCAGATCAATCAGCGCTTGCAGTTCCTCCCGCTTCCACGCGCGGGATACCGGGTTGTGCGGATTGCACAGCACCAGCGCCTTTGCGCCCGCTTGCAGCTGCTTCTCCACGGCATCCAAATCCATAGAGTAGCGACCCGTATCGTTGCGCTTGAGCGGCGCATCCATCAGCCTGCGCTCCGTTGCCTCCACCGAAAAGCGGAACGGCCCATACACCGGCGACTGAATCATCACCCCGTCGCCCGGCTTCGTCAGCGCCAGCAGGGCAAGGCGAATCCCCGTCACAACGCAGGGGATCATCATCACCCACTCGTCCTGAATCGTCAGATTGTGCCGGCGCTGCCAGAAGCCGGTCAGCGCACGGGTATCATCCGGCAGCACCAGCGTATAGCCGTATGTCGGATGCAGTGCGCGGACGGCAATTGCCTCCGCGACCTCCGGCGGGCTGGGGAAATCCATATCCGCGACCCACAGCGGCAGCACGCTTTCCTTCTCTGTGCCGTCCCACTTTTCGCAGCGTGTGCCGCGGCGGTCAAGTCCTGCGTCAAAATAGCTTTCGTCAAACGTGTGCATCAGCTGCTTCCTCCTGCGCTTCGTTTTCTTTCTTCAGCGGTTCTGTCGCCCGAAGCACCCAGAATCCGCCGGATTTGTCCACCTTGTCCACCTTGGCATACAGCGTTTTGAGGTACTTCATACAGCTTTCCGCACCCTGCTGCTTGCGAATGACCAGATACAGCGCGCCGCCGGGATTGAGCCGCGATGCCGCGTCGGCGAACATGCGGTAGATGACCGGCTTACTGGCGCGAATCGGCGGATTGGTGATAATGAAGTCGAACGTGCGCTCCATCACCTCCGCCATGCCGTCGGATTCAAGGCATTCCGCCGTGGTGCCGTTGCGCACCGCGTTGAAGCGGCACAGTTCCAGCGCACGGCGATTGACATCCACCATCGTGACATGCGCGGCGGGATACTTTTTCTTCACCGCCACGCCAATTGCGCCCCAGCCGCAGCCCAAATCCAGCACGTCGCCGTACACATCCGGCAGGGCATCCAGCAGCAGGCGTGTCCCGGTGTCCAGCTCGCCCTTGGAAAACACACCCGCGTCTGTCATGAAGTTCAGTCCATGCCCGCGATAGACAAACGAACACGGCACCTGCTTTGATTCGCAGGTCGGGTCAGCGGTAAAATACTGTTCAGCCATGCTTTTCCTCCATCTGCGCGTCCCGGTAGAGGGCGGATGCTTCCGCTTCCGTCAGTTCGCGCCACTGCCCGCAGGGAAGCGCCTTGTCCAGCGCCAATGAGCCGAATGTCTCCCGGTGCAGGGTCAGCACTTCGCGCTCCACCGCCGCGAACATACGCTTCACCTGATGGAATTTCCCTTCATGGATGGTCACGCGCGCCTGATTGTCCGGCAGCGGCGTCAAATCGGCAGGCGCGGCTTCAAAGTCGCTCAGGGACAGCCCCGATGCGAACACCGCGACTTCCTTGCCGCCCACCTGCTTGTCCAGCGTCGCCAGATACGTTTTGTCCACATGCCGCGCGGGGGCTAACAGGCGGTGATTCAATTCGCCGTCCGTCGTCAGCAGCAGCAGCCCTGTCGTGTCCTTGTCCAGCCGCCCGACGGGCATACAGCCAATCGCGGCATATTCCGGCGGAAGCAAGTCCATCACCGTCGGCTGCTTCTTGTCGCGCGCGGCGGTCAGCAGTCCAGCGGGCTTATGCAGCATCACATGGCGGGTCAGGCGGGTGTCCAGCTTTTCGCCGTTCAGCAGGATTTCCGCGTCCTCCCCCACCTGCACGGACGGGTCGCGCTGCACGTCCCCATTCACGCGGACACGCCCGCCGCGAATCGCCTTCTGCATCTCCGACCGGCTGCCCTTGCCCAGCGTTACCAGCATTCGGTCAAGCCGCAGCATCTTCCTGCTCCTTCTCGTCCTTCACGCCGCGCAGGAAAATCGCCGGCAGCAGCGAACGCATGGGATTCGTCACCAGCATCAGCACGGCGGACACCGCCGTCACCGCCAGCAGCCACTTCGGGGGCATCAGCATCGAGAAGCTCGGCATGTCCATCAGGTTCTCAAACCATTGCATCGTAAACTGCACGGCAGACACGCTCACTTGCGCAATCAGCGCGACGATGCAAACCGCCATCGGCAGCACAAACAGCAGCCCGCTCAGCCACAAGCCGACGATTTGCCAGCGGTGTCCTTTCACCAGCTTGCGGTCACCCAGTGCGTAGGCATGGCGCGTTCCGCTGTGGAACATCAATCCAAACAGCGGGAACAGCAGCATCAGTACCATGATAATGACATAGCGGATGATGCCCTGATCGAAAGCACCGCCGCCCAACGCATTCAGATGCCCCCAAATCGTCCCGACATCCAGCTCTGTTCTTTCATACTGCATCAGCCCCACCAGCGCCGCAAACGGCAGCAGCCACAGCAGCATCAGTCCCGTCATCCGCAGCGAACGCGCAACCTTCTTCCAGTAGCCGTTCAGCGGCAGCATCGCCACCGTCGCCATCGGCGCGCCGGAGAGGAAGAGCTGCATGGCTTCCGCCGTGCTTTGGCGCATCGGCAGGGCGATAAAAATCAGCATCAGCGGGCAGAGCAGCGCCAGCGGCCGCAGCGACGCGTTCAGCAGGAACAGCAGCGGGCACAGGCACGCCGCCCAGACCGCCATCGTCATCCCCTGCGCACGGAGCAGGTCACCTTTGCCAGATTTGAACCGCGAAATGCTTTCCAGCATCGTTTTTTTGATCGTCATGTGGGTCATTCGGCTCCTTTCGGCTTTGCGGGAAACAGTTCCCCCATTTTCATCGTTTATTATACAGGTTTTTGCCCGGTATTGCAATTGCTTTTTCTTTCCGATAGCGTCTGCCGTTGACTTTTGGCGCGGGAAAGCGTATGATGAAGCAAAATAAAGCGAAGGAGGATTCTGCCATGAACGCGTCGTTCCACACAGGAAACCGCAAACGGCTCTATGAAGCCATGAAGCCCGCGTCGCTGCTGGTCATGTTCTCCGGTGAAGACGTGCGCAAGACCAATGACGAATATTATCCTTTTTATACCGACCGCAATTTCTACTACCTGACCGGGCTTGACCAGCATGAGCTTGTGCTGATGGCAGTGAAAGAGCCATCCGGGAATGTGCATGAACAGATTTACATTCTGCCGCCCGACCTGATGGCGGAGCGCTGGACGGGTGCGCGCCTGAAGCCCGCCGAGGTTGAGGCGCTGTCCGGCATTTCCGACGTTCGCTTTGTCAACCAGTTCCAGACAGATTTCCACGCGCTGGCGGCAGGCGGACACTACTCCCTGACCAGCGGGCAAATTGCGCAGGTGTATCTCGACCTGTTCCGTGTGTCGCCGCAGGACATTGACCGCCCGGCGCATCGGCTGCTGAAGCAGATTCAGGCGAATTACCCCTATCTGCAAGTCGAGAACGCGAACGCCATCCTGCGCCGTCTGCGGCTCATCAAGCAGCCCTGCGAAATCGACGCCATCCGCCAAGCGGAAAAGGTGACGGGCGAGGGCATCATGGCGATGATGAAGGCGAGCCGTCCGGGGATGTACGAATACCAGTACAAGGCGGAATTTGACTACGCGCTGACCCAGCACGGCCCGCAGGGGCCCGCGTTCCCGTCCATCATCAGCGCGGGGAAAAACAACTTCTGCATCCACTATTATTCTTACCGCGGACAGGCGCATGACGGCGACATGGTACTCAACGACGTCGGCGCGCAGCATGACAGCCTGATGACCGACGTCAGCCGCGGTTTCCCGTGCAACGGGCGCTTCTCGGACAAGCAGAAGCTGCTGTTCAACTGTGCGCTGCAAACGTCGAACCACATGTTCTCCATTGTCAAGCCGGGCTTCTCGATGGCGGAGGTGGATGCGACGATTCGCCGCTACAACGCGGCGCTGCTCTGCGACGCGGGCGTGCTGGACAAGCCGGAAAACATCGGGCGCTATATGTGGCACGGCGGCGCACACCATGTGGGCTACGACGTGCATGATGTTATCGAGCGTCCGCTGACGGTCAAGCCGGGCATGGTGTTCTGCATCGACGTGGGCATCTACCACGAGGAATGGGGCATCGGTTTCCGCTTGGAGGACAACCTGCTGGTAACGGAAGATGGGTGCGAAAACCTCTCAGCAGCGATTCCGCGCACGGTCGAGGACATTGAGGCAGTCATGCGGAAGGGGTAAAATCCGCCTAATTGGTGAATCCTATAAAGTCGTTTTGCCACGAAAGCACACAGATGCTGCTTTCGCGGCATTTTTGCTGTATTGACTGTTTTGGAAGAATCGTGCCGAAAAAAAAGTGCGAAAATGGCGGGAAAACTTTCGTGAATTACTTGACAATCGCAATTCAGAAGGTTATACTTTTCATACGGATATTGTGATACGCTTTTCAAGCTGCACAAGCAAATTTGATGAGCGCACCACCAGAAAAAAAGGAGGATTTCTATCATGCGTAAGTTCCTTTCCCTGCTTCTTGCGCTGGTCATGGTGCTGTGCTGCATCCCCGCTGTGGCGGAGACGGCAGACGGTGTCTATGAAGGCACCGGCGCCGGTCTGAACGGCCAGATTAAAGTTTCTGTGACGGTCAGCGGCGGCAAAATCACCGAAGTGAAGGTCTTGGAGCATTCCGAGACGGCGGGCATCTCCGATCCTGCGATTGAGAAGATTCCTGCGGCGATCGTCGAAGCGCAGTCTGCGGACGTGGACATCGTTTCCGGCGCGACCTTTACCTCCAAGGGCATCATTGACGCGGTGAAGAACGCCCTGAACCCCGATGCGGCGGAAGAAGCCGGTATGCCCTTTGAGCAGCCGGACATTCTGGTCATCGGCGCGGGCATGGCAGGTCTGGCGACGGCTGCCCGTGCGGCTGAGCTGGGTCTGAACGTGCTGGTTGTCGATCAGGCTGCGACCTATGGCGGCTCTGCGAACGTTGCGGGCGGCACGCTGCTGGGCACCTGCACGCGGATGCAGAAGGAAGCCGGTATCGAGGACGACCCCGATCTGTGCTTCGCGGACTTTGTGCGTCTGGGCGGCGCTGGCAACTTCAACGAGGAAATTGCCCGCGAATTCGCTGAAATCAGCGGCGAAGCGGTGGACTGGCTGGACGATCTGGGCACCGATTTCGGCGACCGCGTCCCCTACTTCGGCGTGTATCAGCCGCTGAACGTGGCGCGCAACTACTCCGGCAAGGGCGGCGCTCGTGCGTTCGTCGTGTCGCTGTACGCGGAACTGGAAAAGTATTTCTCCACCAACGCTTACATGATGCTCAACACCTACGTCACCGGTCTTGTGACCAATGACGAGGGTGCGGTTATCGGCGCGAAGGCTCGTCTGGCGGACGGCACCGAAACCACCCTGCTGGCGCCCGCGACGGTGATCTGCACGGGCGGCTATGCCGGCAACGAAGAGCTGCTGAACAAGTACAACTTTGAAAACGTGCTGTCCACCTCTCCCGCGTGCGTGACCGGCGACGGCTATGCTTGGCTGGAAGAACTGGGCGCGCCGCTGACGAACATGGACTTCTGCACCGCGTATGCGGGCGGCATCCCGACCAGCGACGATTTCCGCTCCTTCGGCTACTTCAACGCCACCAACGGCGCGCTGTGGATTAACACCAACGGCGAGCGTATGGCGGACGAAACCGGCGCGGACTCCCATGTGAAGAGCGAAACGTGGGCGAATGCTCCCCACAACATCGTCTACACGGTCTTCTCCTCCGAAATGCTGATTCCGGACGCGAAGGTGTTCTCCACCGGCGCTTGGGGCAGCGTGAAGGAAGAGTTCGATCCCTATGTGGAATCCCTGATTGAAAAGGGTCTGGCTTGGAAGGCCGACACCATCGAAGAGCTGGCGGAAAAGGTTGGTCTGCCGGTGGATGCCTTCAAGGCGACCATCGCGGCTTACAACGACGGCTGCGCTAACGGCAACGATCCCTTCGGCCGCACCAAGCAGGAAGTCGCCATGGCGAACGGTCCGTTCTATGCGGTCAAGACGGTTCCTTATGTCATGATCACCTGCGGCGGTCCGATGATGACCAAGAACTGCGAAGTGCTGAACTCCGACGGTCTGGTGATTGAAGGCGTTTACATGGCTGGCGAAATCGTCGGCATGGCGAACGTCGGCGGTCGCAACTCTATCGGCGGTATGGGTCACGGCAACTGCCTTGTCTGGGGCAAGAAGGCTGCGGAAGTGATCGCGGCGAAGCTCGGCAAGTAATTCTCTTTCCCCGTGCGGGTAACTGCACGGGGATTTTTCTACCCTTTTTCAGGCATGGATGTTCTTTTGCAGCTGGTCTTTTTCGTTGCGGGGGGAATCGCGCCTGCGGGCGCGACAAGGGGGCAATGAAAACAGACGAAGTCTGCGGTCGC
>ERZ826613.754-NODE-754-length-44919-cov-3.242756_pt1 | contig 44919 bp, 55 predicted proteins | sample MGYA00519925_ERZ826613 | MGnify/ENA primary metagenome ERZ826613 (study PRJEB31778, sample SAMEA3449236) | human gut metagenome | biome: human gut; feature: human-associated habitat; material: faeces | place: United Kingdom | collected 2010/2012 ... | reverse complement strand
GTAATGAATTGTACTTTTTAATTAAAGTATCATCAAATCTGTTATAGTCTAGCTGTGTATTATCTATGTAAGCTTCATTGTACAAAGGAGAAGCTACGAGCCATCTAAATTCGGAGTCTGGGTCCACTTCTGTAATATTCCCTTTTGTTATAGTCTTTTGTATCTCAACCAAATAGATGTTATTAGGCTCTAAAACATCCCCGAATCTTAGAACCTCTGTAAATACTCCGTTATAATTCCTTTTAGCTGGCACAACATACTCGGATGTAGGTATATCTGGTCTGCCGTCTGGAAATCTATAAAATTTAAACTTAATTTCATTTATAGAGGTGCCTTCTACTAAATAAGCTTCCAGTCCCCAAGTCAATATAATTGACATATCATTGTAGTAATACCTCCAGGTATTTAGCTGAATTATACCGGAGCCTATCTTGGATAAATCCATAGCCCCATTGATGCTTAATCCTTGAAGCCTACTATATGTCATACATGGAGTAACAGTATAGCTTATTAAATTCCCAGTTACGTCACTTAAGTTAACCTGAACTGCTTGTTCTCTGGTATATTGCTTTGATTCTAGGCTGTAAACTGGAGCTTTGTCGGAGTTACCAAAGTTAACGTGGCCTTGAAGAGTAGCCTTGCTAGAATCAACCATAAAGAACTCACATCCCTGAATTACATTTTGGTGAGAACCGAAATCTTTTGCCTCTCCGTAGTATGAATTATAATACTCTATAACCTCATCATAATTATATGGTTTATTGTCCTCATAATACCCATCTGGACAATTATACTTGTATGTTAAATCATATATTAGTGTATACTTGGAACCGGAGGGCATAACTATGCCAGATTGATTAGGAACTTCATATTCAATATTCATATCCGTTTCTTCAGGTCTTACATATCCAGTCACCGCTACATCTATTGAATCTATAGTATTCAAGGTAGCTATTAAAGTTAAAGAGCCTGATAACTTGTTATTGTATACATTTGCTGGATACGCCTTTCTATATTCATCCACATTAGATGAGTAATCCTCTGCCACAGTTTGTATATAATATCCCGCATTAGTTTTATAAAGTGGGGCATCACTTTCGCTGAATACTATAGTTTTATTATCCTCACCAAATCTCTTTAATTGTTCTGTAATATCCCTAAGATATCCATTAGAATCACTTACAGCAAGAGTTAAAGTCATCAATTTGTTTTTAGGAGAATCGGGCTTGTTACTTGATGTATTAAAGCAATTTGATAGGTATGTCCTAAGTATTTTAGTGTCTATTTGACTCCCCTTAGATGCATCTAGCATAATAGTAAATTTGTCTCCTGACCTTATAATTGTGCCTTCAGGGAATATGTTTATTTTAGATACAAAAGTGTCTAAAATTCCATTAGACAGCGCTCCAAATGAATTGGGAGTAAGCACACTCTGTGCCCCTTGAATTTCGTTACTACTAATATTACGCTCTGGAGACGGGAATGAGCCAATCTGACCCTTATTAGTAAGAGGATTATATGACGCAACATATATTATTCCTCCATATTCTTTAATTCCAACTGGAACATAGCCTGAAGGTAAATAGGCAGTTTCGACTCTACCATTACCCATATCATTCTGAAGCACAAATTCATTACCATTATAAGTAATCATAGTAGCATTCAGAGCACTTGTAAGTACATTGTTAGGAGTGGTTAATGGATTTAGGTCCATTATTATTCCTTCTCCAAAGGTATTTGTTGCTTCTTGTTTCATTGTTATAAATATTCATAATTGTCGTTACTTACTAAGATGTCTTCAAACTTAGCATTTCTATCTCTTGTGAACGCTATCTCTGGATACTCACATTTAAGTACTTCTTTCTTATAGGAGAATCCTAAATCTACAAGCCCTTTGAATTTTATAATACAAGGACTGCCAGAGAATGATAGTTTACACTCATCTAGAATCTTAAACACCTTCTTATTATTGAAGGTGTAATATTTCCTCTTCCTGCCTTTCTTATTAAAAGATTCTAGTAGTTCTTCGTATTCTTCATTGGTTAAGGCTACATAGTAGTACCCGTCCCATTGAATCTTCTTTCTAGTATACATCACTCTCAACTTGTTCTGCATCTTTCTCCTGTAATATCTAAAATGCTTAATAGGATTCTTAGTCAACTCCCCTATATATAACCAATATTTATATTTATGGCTATTAAGGATTGTATCTCCTCCTCTTTGGTTTAAGAAGTATATTTGTCTCCAGCCATATCTAACAATAATTTCTATGTCATGCTTACTAAGATATGGAAATTCCTTCATTATTTCGTCTGTATAATCAGTAAACTTCTTAGTAGTATTGCATTCCATTGTTAGTATTCTCTGTGATTACGTTCTTATTAACAGGGTCTAGATAAGCCATCTTCTCCCTTTGTATCTCTTGATTCTTGTAAGTTAATACCATTCTATATCCGCAGAAATCAGAAGCTAGAAAGTCTACATCTTTCCACTTACCAAATCGTCTAGCTTCGGTAAACTCATTACCAGAAACTTTCTTCATGTATAACCAGGCATTTCTTCCTAAAGTTGGAAGCTCAAATCTATTGTTTCTATGTATAATATCATCAATTACTAGCTTAACTGCGTATTTAAACACTTGCTTAGCAATTACTTCTTTATGTCTATTACCTATTAATTTCTCACATGTCTTACTGTCCAAGTCAAGTCTGCTGGTATCAAAACCAGCAAACATGTCATGGATGTTAAAGGCATATCCTAAAGCATAATTCATATCATTCTATATATATTTCCAAACTATTTTAACACTATCTATCTTTCCAGAATACTTATACTTACCACTAGCGCAGCTAGAAATAGAATGAGAATCTAAGTTAAGTGCTTTAGCTGCTTTGGTCACAGAATCAAACCTGAACAATTCTGCTCCAGTATCAAAGGAATATCCAGCTACAGGCTTTCCAGACTTAAATCCTTTATTGTTACTTGCTAGTTGTTTCTTATCGGAAGCAGTAAACTTATCATGTGTATACCTAAACACTAAACGCTTTCCATTTAACTTACCAGTTGATTTGTATCGCCTGTTACATACTTTACATATAGCAGAATCGTCCAAATTGTATTTACTAGCTAAATGCCCAACGGTTCCAGTGTCTAGGAGTATTCCATCCTCACTGTACATATTTACCACTTTAGGCTCGCCTCTAAAGGTAAGTTCTCCTCCAGGAGTAAGATTATATCCATTATGAAACGAATCATAAAATGCAACATATTTAACTTCTAAACCTCTTAGTGTAGCTATAACTGTTGTAATATCTGAACCTTCTATCTCTTCTACAATACTCCATTCGAAATTCTCTATGCCATACTTTCGTATAGCCGAATGAAAGTGAGTCTTGTACGTATTATCATTAGGATTGTAAGATGAATGTAAGTGTTCTTTCTTCCTCTCCTCAATCGTTTTAGTAGTTAATCCTACATAAGATTTACCACTTATAACACATGTACACTTATAGATGTATCCCTTAAACATTAATGTATAGGCTTGTATCCTTTATTAAATATCTTTCTATTCCAACTAGTTTTAGCATCTAAGATTTCATTCATATCATTTTGACTTAAATGAATTGAAACTCTGGCTGCATCACATAGTTTCAGCCACCTCTGTTCCAATAGTTGTGCTTCCTGTAGCATATTCTGGTTGTGATTCTTCCAACCTTCTTTAAATCTCTTAGTGCAAGCACAGTAACATGCAATGGCGTCTTTCTCTTTATAATTGATTTCAGGTAACCCGTCCTCATCTACCAGAATGCCCTTATAGAGAATGTTTACCTGTCCATAATTCTTCTCAAAGTACAAAGTATCACCCACTCTTTCAAATTTGGCATACTTGCCACTTATATAGAGAGGGTCACTATAAAGCTTTCTTGATTCTATATAGTTTTCAGTAAACTGTGAAGAGTAATCTCCGTTTACTGTGTCATTCGTAACATAATTCCACTCTTCAAAGCCATAAGTGACTGCTTCAATTATGTCACAGTTGCAAGGTAAATCCACTGTGTTGTCAGGGCATTGAATATCAGTAACATACCTGTATAATCTAGTTCTCCTGTTACCTATCTTATGCCAGGCAATCAGTCCAATTTCTTCGAACTCTTCAGGAGACAATTCTGTTCCATAGAGCAGATTCATTTGATAATAAGCTGAATTAAAATTCTCCATTATTTAGGTACTTGGTCATTAGGTAAGACAGGAGCTGCGAGCTGCCTATAGTAACGAATCTTCTTTTCAGTTAGTCTCTTCTTAATTTCAGCATCAATGAATGTCATATTATTAATATCAACAGGAGCGCAGCATCCGAACCAATCTAACTGTCTAGGGTCTTTTAATATTGCCACTACTGTTACTTTCTTTAATAATGGAGCATTAAATACGAAGCAATCGTACATGTTGTTCTCGTTAGGAGTTATATCAATCCACACGTATGGTTTATTCTTTCCTCTTACTCTATATTTATGATACTTCATTACGATAGGATTAGTGTAATATATAAATGGATTACTCATATCAGTAGCTCCTATATATTCTATACCGTCTTCTCCGAACTCTGTAAGAAGCTGAGGAATTTCAAAATGAGCAGTTAATGTGTCACATGGACTAGCATTACATCTACACCTTTCAATATTCTTACAATCAACTTCTATACAAGGTATAGTCATCAGTAAGTCCTTCTTAGGAACTAATCCCTTAATAAAATATTCCTTAATAATTTGAAGTCTTTCATCAACGCAATCATCCTCTAACTGTTCTAATGACATTGTTGGAGTGGAGCTATAACCTCTAAGACCACTCATTATGTCATTATATATGGCTGACGATAATTTCTCGTAATATCCCATATGATTATAATAAATAAAGGCGAAGGCGTATGACGCCCCCGCCTTCAATTACTGTTTTAAGTTGTTACGCTTTTAGCTCAAATTTAGCATCTGCCTCTGTTTTGGTATAAACGTCAGCAGCGTTAGCCTTGTTAGTCTTCAATTTAGCAATTTCAGCTGCATTAGCGTTACTAGCTTCTAGAGCCTGTTGTGCAGTTTCACCTGGAGTAACTTCTTGACCGATAGTACCTATCTTAGCAAGAGCTGCTTCAAAATCAGCTGTCAAATCTTGTTTAACATAGAATACATGAGTCGTAAGTGACCTTGTAACTTCTCCTACAGCATCTCCGCCCATAATGCCTCTATTAACGCAATAGTTAATGATATACTCATTATACTTAGCTCCTGGAACAGGAAGCTCTTCTTCGTTAATACCAGCAAAGCGTCTAGCTTCCATAGTTGGAAGTCTTAGGTCTTTAAGAATCATCCAGTAAGTACCGAATCCTTCTTTAGATTTCACAATAGTGTTTTGTCCATCGTAGTCTGGGTCGTCAGCCGGAAGTGCTGTTGCAATCGTTTCAAACTCTCCACCAACTAAAGCAGTGTTCAAGTCTGGATTGAATTTCTGAATTTCAGCTTTAGTAAATAGTTGATATTCATCCATTCCTTCAATAACAAGGTTGTTACCATTTGCACTAGCTTTAATCCAGTGGTCTCCATAGATAGTCTGAATCTTCTCAATTACTCTAGCTGCTTCTTTAGCAACATCTGCTGCTGTAGCACTTGCATTCTTAATTGCAAATTCATACATCAAAGGTTTACCTTTGAATACAAAGTCATTTGAGTAATAAGAGTTCTGGCTTCCAGATAGTCTGATGTAAAGAGCAACTCTATAATTACCTACACCTTGATTGCTCATAGTGAAAGTAACTTTACCAAGTACTGGGTCTGATGCTTCTTTCTTATAGATTGCTACTACGTTTGGTTTGAGGAATTTGTTAACTCTTTTAAATTCGAAGCTACCTACAACTCCACTACCAGTGTCTTCAGCCTGTGCTGACCATTTTGGTTTGCCACTAGAATCTAAATTAGAATTTACGATTAATGTGTTTGTCCACTTAAACATAATTTAAATAATTATTTGGTTTGTGTCTGTTGCTGAGCTGGATTTGCAACTGACGTTGATATTGGAATATGTGTTTGTAATCTAGGATTACCTTCGTTCTCCAAGATTATATGTACCAGCTCATTAATAATCTCGTGACACACGTAATCAGGAAATTCCATAATTTGGGATGTGTCTTCTGTCATATCCATCTGTTCTTGTGTCAATCGTATAGTTTGTGGAGCTTTCAGGTAGTCCACATATACTTTTTTTAACTCAAATAGAGTATGGTCCTTCCCGTACCGTATCTCCATTCTAACAGTAGAAGGATTACCGAAACGAATCTGTCCTTCTCTTTCTACTGTAGTAACAGCATTACTACCAATAGAAATTGTTCTTGGCAATCCACCAGTTACTTCTGTAGCATTAGTATCAGCATCTGTCTTAGCAGAACTAATATCGGTACCATGTGGATTATTAACAGCATCATACGGGTTAGTAGGATTGCTAGTATTTATGTCAACATTGTGTATGTAGAAATAAGGACGTTTATAACTAGGTCTCATATAGATATTCTGAATGATTTGAGACCATGCATCAGATGTTAAACGGCTAGCTCCGACTTGAACTCTGGAGCCAGCGTTATAACATTTGAAAGTCTTCTTTAGTTCAAAATCACATACACAATTAAGTAAATGTAAGTAATCACTAGGTAATTCCACTTCATACGTCGCGCCATATAGTGAATCAAGACCTTCTGTGTCTCCGTAAGCGGACGTAGCAAGTGTTACAGGAAGGGCTATTGTAGCTTTTAGAACCCTAATGTCGTCAGTAGTCTGTTGGTTAATATCATATATATTATATCTCTTATTAATATATTGATATATAGCCTTATTAAAGAAGTAGTTAAAATCCTCTAATAATAGAGTCATAGACTGTACTTTATTTACTTCAGTAGCGGTTCCTTCATAAACCTGTCTAGCAGTCATTATTTAATATATTTACCAGTTGAAGATGACTTCTTAGTCTCTTCATCTTTAATTTTGTTAGTAAAATCAGGCTCTGGTTGTTCATACAGTTCCGGATATGTGTCCCTCTTAATTAGTTCAAGAGTCCTTCTATTCTGCGGACTCTTCATCCAAGTAATAACTGCATCATCACTTGCGCCCAATGGTATTTGATTCTCGCTATATAGATATACTTTATTCTTAACGTATATTACACGTTTGTCTTTAGCATCAATAAACAGAAGTCTAAGTGCAATGTCATCACCAGTATATAGATTAATAATCTTCTCTGGGTCCTTAGACGCAATGTTCATCAAGAAGTCTTCTACGTCGGCATCAGGAGCATTACGCATGTTACGTCCAAGCAATTTAGCCATTTTAAGTCTACCAGCAGCACCTTGTGGGTCTTTAATGATATACTCTTCAGCATCATGGATAAGACGTCTCTTATTAACACGCTTATTAGTTTCATAACCAGGTCTTTCAACGTAAAGTTCAGCTCCTCCGTATCTCTTAGAGTCACCGTCAATCACTAAATTGCCATTCTTGTCACGTTGGTCACGAGACATAGCAATCATAGGACAGTGTTGAATAGAATACCATTCAGCTGCTTGCCAAGGGTCATTAAGGTCAAATGTTTTACCGTCTTCAATAATAAATACACGGTTCTCTGCAATCAAGCATTTACCTTTATCTTCTTCTCCTCTTAATAGCATATCACCTTTACTATCTACTGGTCTTACACAGTCAGGATATCTACCTGTCTGTGGGTCTCTAACTGGATTAAGGAAGTACTTTTGTCCTACTTTACCGAATACACTTCTTAAGACAATTATGTTGTCTGTTTCATTAGCCATATTATTTCAATCATTTACTTAATATAAATTACTATCTTGTAAAATAATGTGAGGAAGGTCTATGCCTTCCCCACAATATCTACTTATTTAATTACACTTCTTTCATAATAAAGCTTCTGTATGGTGAGAATACACCAACACCAGAATAACCCCAGTTGATTAGTTTAGAAGCTGCTACAGGGCTAGAAACTACACCTGAGCTTAGACCATCAAGTCCACCAACACCTGGATATTTATTAGAGATGAAGTCACCACCTTTAAGAGTGAACATTTGAATAGCTGGTTCTCCACTTACTTTGTCAGCAGTCAAGTCTAACATTAGCATGAAGCCCTTGTCGCTACCCCATTCACGAGAGAATGTACGGTCAACCTTGAATGAAATTGTGTTACCACCGATTTCATAAGATTGGAATGTAGCACCAACGTCAACATAGCCGTTAGCTTTCTTAGACCACAGATAAGTTCCGCAAGTTTTGAATCTTGCAAGCCATTCTGATAGACAAGTTTGTACGTCTTGCCAAGCTTTCTCATTGCAAATAAGTACATATTTGTTACCGGTTGGATTCTCACTCTTTTCATTCATCATAGCGATAGCAGTAGTGAATGCTTCAACAGTAAGCTTATTATATGCATATTTAGATGCAAATCTTTCTACTTGTGGGATGATACCATCACCAATGTAGATAGGACGACCAGTGTCAGGGTCGAACAGTGTCGGTTTACCATTCTTGTCAACGTTAGTTTTGTTGAACAGCAAGCCATTGTTTCTTACATATAGGAAATTCTTCAGCAAGTTAGATTGAGTCTTATCCATGCGGTACATAGTTTCAGACATCTGACCATTACCTTTACCTTCACCTATTTTAATAAGAACGTCTTCTTGTGCAGCATACAGAGCTGTATAACTGTCATCACATCTGTGAGTAGTAATATAACCTCTGTGTCTTTCAATGTTAGATTGATATTTAACATATCCCTCTTCGTGTGCTTCTGGCATAGCGTTAGATTGGAAACGAGTAGTGTCACCAATTTGACATCCGCTAAGGTCAAGAACGCTAGAGTAGTCGTTATCAATAAGTCTAACAGTTACTTCCCAGTAATTATCAGCTTTACGAACTGGTCTCTGGGTTACAAAGCATTGCTGCATTGTTTTATCAATCTTGAAGATGTCGTACTTCTGGTAATAGTTCTCTTTGAAAGCCATTACGATTTCAGTTCCGTTCTCTCCAGTTTCAGTTGGTACATCTGCAAACTCAACTCTCTTAATGTAGTTGGTTTCAACTTCCCATTCAAAGTACATTGAGTCAATGCTTCTGTACTTGTTATTTGATTTAGAATCCATGTAGAAGATGTTTCTCAAAGATTCTGTTAGGTAAGAAGCAGTCAATTCTGGGTAGAGTCTTGATACTACACCAAGTCTAGTTGGTTTAGTTCCTAGAAACTTATAGAAGTCTTCATAAGTTCTAGTGTCGCCCATAGTGGCGCGATTAGTTACGAAATTTGCTACTATCATAATAATTTATTTGGATTTAATCTAAATCGTAAATAGATGTTGTTTTAGGTTTACGACCAGTTTGCTGCTCTGGTCTTTTAACTACAGTCTTAGCAGGATTAGAGGCTCTGCCAGCCTTAGCATCCTCATAACCTTTCTTATAATTGGCTTTGGATTGCTCTGTAATCTGATGTTTATAATATTCGGAGATTTGACGTATAGCTTCTTGTCCTTTAAGGGCAAACCACGACATCTGCACTAGCATTTGTGGGTCATTAATGGCTTTAGCTAAGTATCTTACTCCAGCAGCATCTGAATCTAAGATAAAGGAAGCAATTTCATTCATATCGTCCTCTGATAGCGTTAATGATGACTCTCCCAAATCTATAGTTTCGTTATCTTGAATAGCTTGTAAAATTTCGTCTTCGTAAGCTTCATACATTTCTTTCTGTTGAGCTTCTGCTTCTGCTTGAGCTTGCTGTATAGCTGCTTCTTCGCGTTGCTGATAGCTAGCTCTCATTCCGCTCATCTTCTTATTAAAGAGAGCTTCGTTTTGCTTCTCAAGATTTAACTGTTCTAAAGCTTCATCATCAGTAAGTTCTGGGACATTTGCCTTTAAATCTGCAATAAATAGTTCATCATCTGTCATGCCATCTACTTGATATTCTGGTTCATCTTCTAGGTGGTCTAGGTAATCCTGAATAGCTTGACGTCTATGAGATTCCAGGTAGTCATCTACACTTAAATTATTTCTTCTAAGCTCGTTAATAAGGTCAATCTCTTCTGGCTCTAAACCATAATTATAATCTGTATCATCATAGTTTAAAAGCTCTAATTGCTCTTCCCTAGATAGTTCAGAGAATGGAATTTCTTCTACTTCTCCGTTATCATTTTGGAACTTAATAGCCTCTGGATTGATTCCTTTAGCTTTGAGCATAGTTGTGATTAAATCATCCTCTGTAGGTTCTGTATCTCCGTCACCTTCTTTAGGTGGTTCTTGATTGTCCAATGGTTCATCCAAATCTACTGGAGTATCATTGTCAATCCAACGTTTAATGTCATCATCAGGGTCTCCTGTTTGCACTACACCGTCTTCACCTAACAGGTCTTCATCATCAAAACCTAATTCTTCTAATTTCATGTCCATATTATTCCCTTTTAAAGTTATTTGCAAATTTAGTGATAAATTTCCATACCTTAAAATTAAAGACTAATTATTCTTAATTTAACGTAAATTAGTAATCTATCACTAAATATTGCTATCTCCATTAAGCCAATTTCATAATAAACACTAATGAGTAATACGTAATAGGAGTTTCAGTTGAACTACCAGAGCTCGCAGGTATAAATTCCCCTGTTTCACCAGCAGTTTCACTGGCTTTAATGAAGTTGCCAGTCAAGTTAGGAGTACCTTCAGTACCATCGCATATAGCCCAGCCCGCAGGTATTCCAGATGTCCCGTTATACATTACTATTGTGCCCGCAGGTATTCCAGATGTTGCAGTTGACATATCAGGAATACAAATAACAGAGACTGTATTATTGTTGTAATATACATCTTTTACCTTTTCATTATCATAAAGTAGAGCGTATACAGTAGTATCAAAGTCAACATCGTTTATATCTGAATGGAATGTAGTCCTTGAGAACGATTCATTAAATGTTACGTTAGTAAGACTTCTAATAGCTACCTCATCTACAGCAGAATCTTCTTTAAATGTTACGTTCTCTAATGTTCCGGACACATTCAACTTATTAGCAGTCCCGGAGAAGTTAAAGTTGCTATTAATAGTTCCAAAGTTATTATCAGAAAGAGTTCCTTGTAATGTGACAATATTACCATTGTCACGTACAGTCACAGTTTCAGATTTAATTTCGTAATTATTAACAGTTAGTACATTATTCTTACATGTATCAGTTAAACTTAAATCCTCTTCTCCGTTTCTAAATGTATAAATCCACTTATCTACACCGTCTTCGGTGATTTTAAATTTTAGATGTTTAAAGTCATAGTTACAGGAATTGCCCTTCTCATCTGTTAATTTAGTAATTCTCCCCTTAGCCATTACATCTTCCATTACAGATGCTCCATCCTCATCAATTCCAGGAAGTTGAAACACTTCTTGGTAATTCACATCATATTCAATTTCCCAACTGGGAAAGTCTTTATAATATGCTATCGGATTTAAAGTAGAAGTAGTGGTTGCTGTAACTACTAGAGGTCGTGTGTTAACAGGAGGGTCTGGAGTACTTTCACTCTCATCAGTTAATTCTTCATCATCTTTTGTGTCATCCTCATTGGAAAGCTCCTGTGTATCATCTTCAGTAGTTAGTTCCCACTCATTCTGAAAGTCTTTTATTACATACTTAGCCCCTACTATCAAGTCTTCATTATTGATGAGTTCCAACAGCTCCGAAAAGGTTACTTCTACAGAATTGTCAGAAGGGCTACGTTCTATAACGCTGTCAACTACTAATTTAGATTTACCGTTCTCTATATACAATTTAAATCCGTAATTATCTGAAAACGAATTTGAAGAGATAGAGTCAGATATGACAGAGCCGCTAGTTGTAATATCAGTAGAGAAGATAGTTTCAGACGTTCCTGCAACTACCACGTTTGAATTACCTATTCTTAGTATTATGTTGCCTGCACTGTTTTTCACATATGTAGCACCGTTCTCTCTATATAAAGAAGCTCCATTAGAAGTGGTACCTAATACAAGAGCATTGCCAATTCCCTCTCCATTTATGATTATAGCCCCTACAGAACTATCAGACTTCTGGATAACAAATTGGCCTGTATAAGGCATACTTATTTCAGACGGATACTTAGTAAATATTCCATCATTGACAATAAAGAAACGTTCAGTTTCATCAATAAAAACCACCCCATTCCTTACTCCAGCTAAAGTAGCAGCCTCCTCAGTTTCATATCTGAATCCTATATTAGAACAGGCTACTGCCTTCTGCTCTTCTGTAGTGTCTTGCTTAGATAAAAACGATACAAATGTTCCTGACCCATCATCAGATAAATTGATAACAGTATTTCCTATTTTGAACATTACTTCATTAGTGCTCTCCACATAATAAATACCATCAGAACTTATTCTGTCAGGAGAAGATACTTTCTTAATGACCTCTGCATCAACATTAAGTTTACCGTCCTTTATAATGTCAATGAACTTCTTGCCCCATTGTACCTTAACCTGTCCTCTAGTTTTAATAATAAAGTCAGAATCAGAGTTACCTACTGTACTATAAGTTCTTCCAAATAATTTATCAAAGTTGCTCATTACTCAATAGTTATTTCTATATTCTTGTCCTTATTAAGTTCAGTCATAAGTCTATTAAATGCAGCAGTACTATTAATAACTTGCCCCTTAACCTTATTCTCTCCAACTAAAAGACATCCCAATGTATCTTCTGGTTTATTGCCAACGTGAATAAGAACTCCACTGTAACCTTTAACATCTAATAATCTAGGTAATTTACCACTATATGGTTTAGCCCAAGTCCTATCCTTAAACTTAGGACTAACTGTATTCATATCAACCTTATATGTGCCAGTAGGTATAGCGGTTTTACCATACACCTTAATCTTCTCAATTTCCTCTGTAGGCATAGTATCTTTCAGCCCTCTGTCTGTATCCTCAAGAGTGTCACAGAAATACTTACCGTTTAGGTACAGCTTCCCTATAGTATAAGACACACCTCTATAAGTTCTCTCTAATCGTAAATTAATCATGGCTCGAATTTGGATTAATTGTTCTGTTTAAATGTCTTAAATATTTCTACTAATTGATTAACGTCGTCTTCTCCAAACCTTACTGGCTTGTTAAGAATGTTAACTACAAACCCATCAGCAGACTTCTCTTTCATCTCTGCTTTAACTGCATTGGCAAGCAACTCTAGATTAATATTGCCGTGCACATCTGTGAATATGTCTAAATACTTACCATATTTATCTTCCATATTCTTAACTACGTATGTGATAACAGCTTGACTTGCCACGCTATTAAAATGAAATAGGTTACTCGCCAAGTCTTTAGCATACTTATTAATAGCTTGAAATACAATTTCTTTATCGCTCATTACTTACTTTTACTTAACATAACTTCGTCTAATCTCTTCTTAATCTCTGGGTCCTGTTCCACAAGTTCTAATAGTGTGTTAACCTTATCTTCTTTAGCTTTTAATTGAGCATGAATGTGCTCTTTACTCTTTCTAATAGTAGCTAATAGATTATCAGCTGCTACTTTACCATCTGCTGATGACACGAACTCTTGACTAAACTTAGTGCCTAAGAATGACATAAAGCCAGCTTCATAGGTTTGCTTAGCCATTTGATATTCTGGCATCTGTGCTAGAACCTTCTGCTCATCTAAAGACAGAGACCCAACCTCTCTGTTTATTTCATCTAGAATAGGTTGGGTCTTCTGCTGTGCTTGTTGAGCTTGTTGCATGTAATGGTTCTGTAAATCCGTGTAGTTACTACCGAATGGTTGTCCAAACATGTTATTTAGATTTAGCTACTGACGCAATTGCGGCTGTTGGTGCAGGAGCAGGTGTTACTCTAACATCAAATACTGAATATGCACAATGTCCCTTGACAGGAAGAGAAGTAGGCAATTCATCAAGTACTTGTTGACTAACAATACTAACTCCGTTAGGTATAATCACATCTATAACTTTAGTTACTGTTGGTGTCAAAGTGGTAATAGTTTCACTAGTTGCAGCAGTCTCCATAATCGTAGATGTAGACTCTGTAGACACTCTTACATTTCCTTTACAATCAGTGTATTGGATATTGTGAATAACATCAAATTTAGTAACTTGTACGTACTCCGTTCCTGTAGTTGAAACGTTAACGACTTTTGCCCATCTCTGTGTAACTGTTAATGTAGACACAGGAGCAATTGATGCATTTGCTCCACACGGTAACGATACATTAAACTCCATTACTTGAGCACTTTCTCCAGTTGGTGTAATTTTAACTTTCATACGATAATTAAATTTGAATTAAATAATAAAAGGGAGACCACTTAGATTGTAGCCTCCCTTTTATGGGTTATCTTAAGTTATTGGGCTGTACAAGAAGGACATCCGCCTGTAACTGTGTTAATAGCTGTATTTACAGCATTGAAGTTACTAGCAGCAGTTCCAGCATACATGCCAGTTCCGTAACTTGTGAATACAGTATAGTGGAGCTATACTTGGAACAGGTGCACACAGGTCACTGTAAGCATATTTCAACTGTCCATCAATCTTGTGGTCAAGTTGACGCTGTAATCCATTAGCAGTCATTAACAGATTAGTTTCAGACTTGCAGCAGCAAGCATCAGTGTATCTTTCAGCATTAACTTTGTTAAGCTCGAACATTAGAGGTAGAGCAGCAGCTGTAGCAGCTTCTTTCTTCTCTAAATCAGAGATTCTAGTACTTAGTCTAGCGAACAAATCAGCTTTCTCCTGAACATCTTGTTCTCTCCTCTTATAAAGCTCATCACATAATCTTAAATTCTGTGCATTATCACGAGATACGATATCTACGTACATTGCACTCTTCTCTTGAAGGTCTTCTACTCTACCTTTCCAGATTTGGTTAGTTAAAACTTGAGACTCGTTACCGATTCTCTCGTTAGTAGCCAAAGCACGGCTGTTAACGTAAGTGTACAGGTCAATGTCGTCTTGCATTGATTGTACTCTGTTCGCCCATGATAGGTTATCAGCTTGCTGTCCTTGAGCCATAGCTAAGGTTTTAGCATTTTCAGCTGCCTGCATAGCGCAACAGTTGTTGTTACCTCCAAAGAGGTTTCCAAGGATTCCGCCACCGTTACCACAACCACATCCTCCGTTGTTTCCAGCGAAAGCTGCTAATGCAGTACCGATAATACCAAGTGTAAGTCCAGCGTTTGTTCTTCCTTTAGTACCGAACTTTGACTTAGCTTCGTCCATTGTTAGAAATTCCATTTGTTACCTTATGGTGTTTTAAACCATAATTCTGTAGTTTCATAGTAAAGTTATAGCTACAGTTCAGACTATATCATCGCTTCTCAGCGTCGGACGCTCTTGTCGATTTTATTGATTAGGCTTCTCAATCGTTAGTCGTTGAACCTTCTCTCTACACACTGCCAGTTCAAGAGTTTGGCTGCTGATTATCTACTTCTAGACGTTCCAGCAATTCATCCGATTTTACATGGCCAAATTTCCATATAAACCCTTTATGTGTTTTACGTTTACCTCTACACACTGCCAATATGTGCCCATTATCACCTCCTATAGCGCGTTCAGCTTGCATTGCACTAGCATAAGTTGCTATTAGATTGCCGCTCTTATCATATTGTTCTATAGTATTAGAGTTTTTATAAGTTGAATTGAACTTGGATTTTGAAATAGAGTTACCACAAGTCTTAACTGTGTTTCTGCCTCCACGTAAGGTATTATAGCCATTCGTTATAGTATTCCTTGACAATATTTCCATATCTTCTAGTTCGTTCAATTTGTCTATTAACTCGTCAGCTGTAATTTCGTGAACAATACTCCTAATAAATCCGCCTTTACCATATTTCCTTAGAGCATTATTAAACTTACCTCCTTTATTCTGATTAAAGGCTTCATAGTAGTGTGCATAGTCTCTGACCTCTATGGGCTGTATTGTCTGCCCAACATATTCTTTGCCGTTTTCCTTATTAGTAAAAGTGTAAATCAAGCCAGTCATATAATACACATTTAGTTAATTATAATAGTTATCTTTATAGTTTCAGCCATAATTAAATACAATTAATTAGTTAAAATGTTAATAAATCTACGTAAATTTACGATAAATAATACAATATCTGTTGAGGGCATAATATATAAATATACTATACTTCCAAATTCGATGTTGCAAAGTTACGTTAAATTCTGGACATTACCAAATTATTTAACACTCGTTAACAATTAATTTATTGCATAGGTGGTTTTAGTAATCAGGTACAAACAAAGAAAGGCCGCCTAGTGGCGACCTTTTTAATGTAAACGTTATGAGATTATAATAATTACTCTGCAAGTAATCTTCCAACTAGAGCTTCAAGTCTTGCAACTTTGTCCTCTAGATATTTAATTTTAACCATAGCAAGTTCGTTATAGTTAACTGATTTGAACCCTTCACTATCAGTGTTCACCATTTCTGGATACACTTTCTCAAGTTCTTGAGCAATTACTCCATAGCCATGATGTTTTTTGTCTGTTCTATCAAACTCTACTAGTCTAACAGCATCAGCTTTACTTGCATCAAGTTCTTTAACGTTAGTTTTAACTCTTGCGTCAGATGTATCGAAGAATCCTCCAGACGCTTGAACTTGGCCTTCTATATTAACATCTCCGTATACCCTAAGTTCAACTGATGTTCCAGATTCTCCAATTTGTACAGTACCTCCTAAGAACCTAGGGTTCATATCAATGTATAAATCTTGCCCACCAGTGATTTGTGTACCAGCTGGTCCAACTTGTATCGTGCATTCTCCACTAGTAAGAAAGATGTCGTTGTTAGCTGTTAATGTTATTGTACCGTTAGCATTCATTACTATCTCTCCCATATCATTCATTCCAAACGATGTTGTTTTATCGTTATCATGAATGTCTATACTTGTGCCTTGCGCTTCTACGGTAGCGGAAGGTGCATATATAGATATTTTGTCGGTTGACGTGTTGCACTCAACATAGGAGTCTCTAGACTTAATTATATTAGAGGAGAGACTGTTTAACTTTGTTTTGTCTGAAGATGACATCAGTCCAGAAGCTGAAGTAGTTGCCTCACTATAAGTAGTATTAGTCCAAGGAACGTTAACTACAGCTTGTTCACTACTGTTAACTTGGACTGCATAAGTTCTACCTGAAGTTGTAGTAATTCCATTAGGAGTTCCTCCTTGCGTGCTGCTTGATAACTTGATACCTCCACGTGTATTATTTGATGCTAATGGTAAAGAATATGAACTACCGCTAGCTGCAACAGTAATGCTGCCATTTGTGGCATTTGGAGTGAGAGTTATGTTTGACCCAGCTGTAAGAGTCAGAGTGTCTGTCTTACTATCAGCTGAAATGGTTGTGCTTCCCACAACTACGTTAGTGAATGCGTTTTGATTAACTTCTGCGCCACTAGCAATGCCATTTAATTTAGACTTATCAGCAGCGCTCATTAGACCTGCTGTGGATGTAGATGCATTACTATAAGTTGGAATATTAACAGTTTTAGCAGAACTACCATTCCAAGTACCAGTTGTAGCTCCAGTAAATGTCAAAGAGTTAGGAGTGGGAAGACTAGTAGGAATTGTAGGTTTATTAGTTAAGTCAGTATAACTACCAGAAGTAGCTACAGTAGCAAAACTGGGCTTGCCTGTAATAGTACTCCATGTTACAGCAGTAGCATAGAACTGTCCGTGTGTCCAAATTTCTTTAGAATCTTTAATATAAACTATAGATTGATAGTTAATGTCAGGAGCTCCAGTCTGAACAGTTCCAGTACCTCCTACCTGATATTGAGTATTAGAAGCATTGGCTGATAACTTCTGTGAGTTAAAAGTAGTTTTCTTATTAAAGTGAATTAATTTCTTATTAATTGCCATATCACTTAAATTTTAATCATTATAAAATAAAGGAGGGATGCTACTCCCTCCTTCTTGTACATATATTATAGTTCAACCCAATCCCATGCAGCTTCTAGTTTACCAATAGCGGCATTAAGTGAATCACCAGCAGCAATTGCACCTGTATCTGACGGTTTGGTATAACCAGTCATTGCAGTTACCTTATTAGAAGCCAGATTGGCTAGAGTAGTAGCTAGTGTAACGTTAGCAGAACCATCTAAAGAAACACTTCCAGTTACACCACCACTAACTGTGATAGTACGAGCAGTAGCCCACTTAGCAGCAGTATCAGCCGCACCAGCAGTAGCAGGTTTACCAATACTAACTGTTTGTTTAGAACCTCCAGAAGGAGTTACGTTGAATGAGCCGTTTCCTCCAACGAACGTATAAGTAGTATTAGTATCAGCTCCTGGAATACCCAAAGCTGTAATATCAGCCTTAGTAACAGCGGTTACTGAAGCAACGTGGCTAGTAGAATCTGTGCTGAATTTATAGAATCCAGAAGTTTTACTAGGAGCACCTCCAGCAGGGTGAGTATAAACTGTGTCCTTCTCTGCTTGCCATGCAGGACCACTAGCAGTGGCTTTCAGTACGTATCCAGCAGTACCATTAGCTAGAGCTTTAACAGTAGACCCACCGTTACCTAAAATTACTGCGTTAGCAGTTAGAGACTTACCAGTAACAGCACCGTCTAAGTTTCTCTGAATAACTGACCAGTCACCATTTGCAGCAGTAGTTCCAGATTTAACACAGATAATCATATCACCTGCTTCACAGCCTTCGCCCGCAAAGTTACCAGCAGCCTTAACTACGTAAGTATCTCCAACTGATTAGCTGGAAGTTCAGTTACATCACCGTCTGTGCCAATAGTTCCTTTGAATCTAAGTGCTTGAGCAGCAGAAATCTTACTTCCAATCTCGTTAATTACAAATGCAGTAGTTGCAATTTGAGTAGTATTAGTTCCACCAGCAGCAGTAGGAGCTGTAGGAGTTCCAGTAAACGCTGGGCTTGTAAACATTGTAGCCTTAGATTCATTTGTTACGTTACCTAAGCCTACATCAGCTTTAGTAACAGTAACATTAGCACTAAGTGCATGTCCGTTTACAGTTCTAGTATTTGGAACAGCATTATCAGCCTTAGTACCTTGAGCAGCAGTTGCATATGCAGATGATGCTGTATATGCAGCAGAACCTAATCCTTTAACAGCAACATTAGTTCCGTCAATTGCAATAGTACCATTAGCAGAACCAGAAGCAGCCGTGGTTGCAGCACCATTAATTGTTACTTTACCAGTAGCATCAGCTGTAACTGTTACTTTACCAGTACCAGTAATTTGATGTGAGCTTCTTACTGCACCATTCTCAATTAAGTTCAAGAATGTAGTAGCATTAGTAGTTGCTGCATTAGCTGTAGCTGTAGCAGAAGCGCCAACAACATTCTTAGCTTGCCAGTTAGTAAATGAAGGAGCAGCTGGCATAGTCATTGTAGTGGTTCCTTTAGCTGTAACGTGTCCTTGTGCATCATAAGTAATGCTAGGAATAGTAAACGTTCCACCAAATGCTAATGTCTTACTATTATCACCTTTAGCTGTGCCAGCAGTTACTGAATTAGAGTGATTAATTGTAGTACCTTCAATAGAGATACCAGAACCTTGTGTGTATTTAGTATCTGTAGCGCTAATTGTTACTCCATCTGTTCCGACAGTGATATTTACATTAGAGCCTTTGTTGAATTTAAGAGTTCCGTCATGAGAAGGAGACTCTGCAACATTAGTACCGTCAGAAACTTTAGAGAAGGTCTTGGCAGCCTGTAAAGCTGCCACAGCACTCTCCAATGAAGTAATTTTGCCTTTGTAAGAATCAGGAATAGCGTAGAACGTTCCATGAGTATAAATCTCCTGTGAATCTTTAATGAAAACAATACTATTGGTGTATTGTTCTTGTAGTTCACTAGTAAATGTGGACTTCTTCGTTACGTGTACAAACATTTTCTCCATTTTAATATATTATGTGTTTTATTCAGTTACTTCGTGCCAAGCCATAGCTGCATCGATAGCTGTATTAATTGTCGAAACTACAGTAGTGGTGATTCCAACAAGTTTAGCCTCGTTAGCAGCAACTCTAACTTCTAGAGCATCAATATCTGAAGCGTTAGTGTCAATAAGTGCAAGTTTAGTTTCTGGAATCAGAGTACTACCTTCTACCTTATCAACTTTATTAGCTACTAAATTACTAACATCACTAACTTTAGTATCTGCATAATCTTTAGCCTGTTTCAGAGTATTAGCTAGAGAACCTTCAGCATCAGCACTACCATTAATCTTAGCAATAGCTTGAGTATTAGTAGTAATTTTACCGCCTAATGCAGTATCAGCTGCTTCTCTTAAAGTCTTCTCTGCATCAACAGCAGCTGCAATTGCAGCATCTGCTTGAGTCTTATTGTAGTATGCAGACAGGTCAATAGCTCCACCCAGAGCATCCCATGCTGTACCAGTCCATGCCCAGTTAGTACCAGCTGGATGATTGTCATGAGCTTCCTCTACATTCCATACATCACCTGCTGCTGCATCACTAGGAAGTTCTGCATAAGTAGCTTTGGAGCCTTTGTATGAATATACAGAAGAAATTTTGCCCTCAAGGGTAGTAACTCTCTGTCCTAATACTCTACCTTGATTAGCTGACAATGCAGCAGTGGTAGAAGAAGAATTTAAGTTGTCAATAATCTCTACTGTCTGTGCAGCAGCAACGTCCATTTGTTTCCATCCGGAGTAATCTGCTTCCAGAATTTTATCTTTATCAACTAGCATATAAATTGCCTTATCAGCAGCAACGGCTACTAGCAATCCATTATATACGTAGATAGTATCGCCATCATACGGCCAAGTCTCTTTATTAATAAGTTCAGACTTATTATCTACTAAGATTCTTGGGTCTAAAGCACCTTGAAGTTTAACCTCAAAGTTGGCTGCAAATTGGAATGTACCTTTATTTCTTGCCATATGTCAAATTAGAATTTAGCGATTAAAGTTACTGAACCTCTAGTAGAACCATTGTAAGTGTAAACTGAATAAGTTACAGGTGTGGTTCCAATAGTAATCTCTTCTTCTGTCTTAGTCCAGTCACTAAGTCCTATAACTTCCATGTTACCTGATACTGTGTTCAACATTTGAAGTTGAGTGACAGCTCTTGGCAGCTTGAATACCTGTGGAAGAGTACCAGAAGGTTGTAATTCAAATCTAGGAGTAGTCATAGCTCCAGTAGAAGTATTCCAAGCAATAAGAGCTTGTTTAACCACAGGCGTACCAGAAGAAGCTGTACTTGTAGATGCATACCAAGGATATGTACCATTAAGTGTGATAGCTGAAGAGTTAACCGAACCAGCTGCAAGTGGAGTGCTATAATTGTTTCCTTTGTTATCTTTAGGTTGAGGTCCTTGCAAATAAGCTGCCTTATAAGTATAAGTAGTATTACCAAGTGTTACAGTAGTAGGCAGAGTTGTGTTAGATTCTTGTCCATTTACGAAGATAAATGAATTATCTGCATCTAAGTTACCAGACCTGTTTGCTTGTTTTGTTCCATTTAAGGTAATAGCTCCCTTATTAAGACTAGTGTTGAAGTTAGCAGCAGTAGGTGCAGTAGCTCCAACTTCTTGAGGAGTTGAATAACTCTTAAATGAGATGCTTGCAGTAGGAGCAGTAAATGTAGGATTAATAGTAGGGAACAGCAGTTCATCCCACATATAATCATATGTCTGTCCTTCCAGAGCACTTACCTTAGTTCCTTTAGCGATACCACCGACAGCATTAGGCATAGCTAAATCTTTGTCTTCAATAGCTGATGTATACTTACCGCTACCTACTTCAATCTCTGTTGTAGTGGTATCAGAGTAAGTAATGACCAGTTTGCTTTTATCAGAAGACAAGGCTACATTAGTAACGACTTTACCAGCAGCTAGAGCTCCTGTGTAAGCCTTACCATTCATAAGGATTTCATTGGTGTCTGTAGCAAAGTAAATCCCATCCTTGTGAGTAGTTTCAGCTACGTAGTTGGCTTTTAACCCTCTGTAAAATTTTAATTGTGCCATAAAATTTAATGATGTTATTTAATAAATATGTTAATAGGGAGCACAGTATTATCACTGAATCTTACCTCCCCGCCAGTTATTTCACCACTGGCATTCTTATACAAATCTACTCCAGTTGGAGTTATAGTTCCATATGTTTCCCAAGTTTCTCCATTCCAAGCATAGTTAGCACCGTCATTAATAACGTTGTAAATATCACCTACTTCTGGAGCAGAAGGTAAATACATACGAGTAGCTACAGACCCCTTATATCTAATAGCTGTAGAATCAGAAGATATAAGTATATCTCCATTACCGAGTACTGACTTACCATTAATCTTCTTAATGTTAACTCCACTAACAAGCTTATCTTGTTTAGTAGATAGTAAGTACTCCATAGTATCTTTCAATGTATTAATTGATTGTTGTATATGTGTTAAGTCAATAGATACATCTTCGGAACCGTCGTAACTAACTTCTCCTTCAGAATGCTTAACTGTTAAAGTTCCTACTGGATAACTCTCTGGTAAATCAGCGAGTCTGGTAGCTTTAGCAGTAGTTACTTCATTCCAAGTATAAGAAGTCAAGTCTGACATTAATGCAAGTGAATCAGTGTCTTCCCCTACTACAACGGCTGGTCTTGTATTAGTGTATATCTCCAGATAAGAATTAACATTACCAAGTTTAAACCCTCCGGAATTGTCAGATGATATTAAATTCTGAACACCGTCTCTACGATTAACCACAATTCCTTGACCTTCCTCTAATACTATATTACCATCAACCAAACTAACTTTATTGTCTAAGTCACTTTCAATATTAGATATAAGAGCATCAGTTTCTGATTTAGTATAATACAAGTCAGGGTCTAAACCTCCACCACCTTCAGAGGCATATTTAACTCCATTAAGGTAAATAGACTTAATGTCCTTTATGAAGTAAATGGTATTAGGTTCCAAAGTCTGTAGTAAATACTCATCGTAAGTATCTACGGCTTTAATTCTTACTGGATATTCTGTACCTTCCCAACTAAATTTACAAACAACTCCTTTATCACCCTTAGTAATAACTATGTTAGAATCAGCATCAGTATCAACTACTAAGTCTGCCCTAACTCCAAAGTTTGAAGTTAATAAATCTACAGACCTATTAGTAATTGGATTATTAATTTTTAATTCTGATGCAATATTACCATTCTTAGTCTGGGTAATAATAGTATTAGTTATTTGTCCTTTAACTACAAAGTCTTCCAGAGACACTTCAAATCTATCTCCATTAGAAGCAGTAAGTATCAGCCATTCCTCATTCAGTGCATTACCGAATCCGTTATCTATATCCTCTTGTGTTATAAGATGTCTTTCAAACGAAACTATCTTAGTATCTTTATCAAGAAGGATTGATGATATTTCCTCACCACTTCCTCCTTTACCTATAACTCTAACCTTATTACCTTCTTCTTGAGTATCGAGTTCTACTATACCAGTTACCTGGGTAGCAATAGCATCTTTGATAGCTTTAGAAGAAGGAATAGAGTCTTCAACGTCTATTGAGTCCGACACCGTATATGGGCCATATGTTGTCCACAAATAGTCCAACTGGCTCATATTAGCGGGCCTATTAGGATACTGTTTCTTCATCACCTTCTACGTCAATCCAAGTTACTTCACCACCTATATCATCTGGAAGTTGTTCTTTAGGAACCTTTCCGCTTACTAAATCTGCTTTAGACTTTAGTAGAATTTCAACTTCGGGCAAAGAAATGGCTCCAATCTGTGCTGGAGTGACTCTATGTGGATTGTTGAAATCTTTAAGGTGGCTATCAATATCACTTTGTAATTCACTAATAACAACATCCAAGGCTTTAGAATCATGTGTAATGTTATCGGAAGTACCTTTAACATACAGAGCATTTCCTTCTTTTACTAAGATGTTATCTTTAGCTGTATACAACCTAACGTCAGCAGAAAGCTTATCAGTGCCAGTTCCTAATGATAACACTTTCTCCAATTCTACTACCTTATCAGGAATAGAGTTATCAACTTCCCATTCTCTAATAAGAGTTCCAACTGGAATCCTAACTACTTGCTTATCACCAGTTAGAAGTTTAAATACTATAACTAGCTCTTCCGTATCTGGGTCATACTTAGCATCCTCTACGATAGCTGACAAACCAATTTGATGTTGCCCTATAACATTATCGTTAACCTTAATAGTTAAGAGTCCGTCTAAATATTCAGTAGTTAGTTTATAGAATAGACCGTCATTCTTTATGGTAATTCCGTTACCACTATCAGTAGATACCTTAACATTACCAGATATTGTAGTTCCAGTAATCTGTCTATCAATATCTAATTCAATGCTTGGAGTATCTTCTAGTGTGACCCAGTTAAAGTGAATAGCATGATTCACTAATTCGTCTAGCTTGCGCAGAGAATCCATTACAGATGTAGAGTCTTTAAGGTAAGTAGTTTCAGTATCAGGAACATAAGCTCCGTCTTCTCCCAAACCTACTCCTTCTTGTGTCTTATCGAGTTCGGCTTGTACCTTATCAATATTACTCTGTAATTCCTCATCAGTGCTGTCTAGATTACCTAGATGCTCTCTAATTTTAGTAATTTCCTCTGCAATGTCCTTCAGACTGTTTAAGTCCTCTGGTACACTAGTATGGTCAACACTTCCCCAGATAGCATCGTCTGCTGTCTTTCTATCTTTAATTTCCTGCTCTAATCTAGTTATCAAGTCAGCTATAGTTTCATCACTCTTAGAAGTAATAAGTTTAGTAAACTCTAACTCATCGTTAGTCTCCTTTCTAGTGACCCAATATAGTGCTTGATTACCATCTCCGTCATTTTCAACTACCTTTAACAATCCCTTGTGTAAAATAGCATTCTCTTCAGGAGATGAATAAAATTCTTTCAGTTTCGCTTCAGTTTCGAAGATATAGTCAGCTTCTATAGGGAATGGACCACCTCTTCTAAAACTTGCTATAATTTCACTATATGCTCTCATACTTATTAAATGTTAGCTGGGTCAAACTTAAATGTTACCTCCAAGTTGAGAGTTACTAGAGACTCCTTGAACACATATATCTTATATATTTTACTATTTGACAATCCAGGAATTTCAAATGGGATATCGCTAATAATGTCAAACGATTCAAGACCAAACTGTTGAGAAGGCGTTGTCATTTGAACTAAGTCTGGATATTCCTTAGGCATTGCTACAAATATTTGCTTAAGCTCTTTAGGACTTGAGAAATTATATTTGTGTTTGATTTCTGATACTAAGTCACCAGAACTGTCAATGCTATTGTTCTCTGGGTCTGATTGAACTAGCTGAAGTAAGTAATCATAATTAACATTAGAGGCTGCATACCATTTAGGTAAGATTCCTACAAATATATCATATGCTACTTTAGTAGTACAACTAGCTTCCAGATATGTACCATTAGGATAGAATACTTTAAACGTAAAAGTAGTTTCTTCGTTAATAGGTAAACTCTTTACAGTCAACTGTCCTAATTCGAAATCGTCCTTAGTATATGTTCCAATAAGCTCATCGTTCTGCCATAATTCAGCATAAGATATCACTCCAGTAGAACCTCTAACGAATAGTTCAACGTCTACTATAGAACCCAGTAAAGCATACGCAGGAGCTTTAACATCTACAGATTTACCGTAGAAGATTGCATCCATAACCTCTTGAAGATTCAATTTCTCTCCTGGGTCAGTTTCATCTTCAACGAAGCCTACTGTAGTCTGAACTGGTCCACTAGTAATCCAAACAGGCTCTTCTACAATAGAAGCATCCAGTTGTCTCTTAGTTACTAATTCGTCATCTTCTACAGCATCTACTCCCTTCTGTGGGGCAGTAAATGGAACTGAACCATCACGAGGTACATAATGCTTACTATAGATTTCTTTAAGAGTTCCATGAGGGTCATATTGATTGATATGTTCCTCAATAGCCCCTCTAGCCGCATCAATTACCAATTGATTAATAATGGCATCAATTTGAGCTCTTGAATAAGTCTCTGCTCTAGAGTAAGTTTCAGTCTTCCTGAAATAGTTGTTTAGTCTCTGATTAAGTAACGTTACAAATCCGTGAGGGTCTGCATCAACTAAATGTTTAAACATTACATCATCTACATATTTCTTAGTAGATAGATGCCCATCAGCTACTGGAGTAACTCCTAACTGTGGTTTTAAAAATGCAGTAGTTCCGTCACGTCTAACGAAATTCTTGATTAAGTCGTCAACTTGTTCTCTAGTATATAACTCTACCTTCCTATAAATCTGGTCAGTAGTTACATATACTTTAAGTATTTCCTCTACAAGAGGAATTATATTATGTGGGTCTGTTTTAGCTAAATGACTGTCCATTAAAGCAGTCACGAATCTCTTGGTTGTTAAATGAAAGTCTGTCAACGGGTCAACACCTGTTTGAGGTGCTAAGAATGGTGTGGTTCCATCCTCTTTAACAAAACCCTCCAGTTTACTTTCTATAGTAGGAATTATATTATGTGGGTCTTCAGTAGCTAGGTGAGTATCCATTGAGGTCTTAACTGCCTCTAATGTCTTTAAATCTGCTGAAGTCTTATCATAGACATCATTAATGCCAGCAGCTCCAAGATTAATTCTAGCAATTTGTTTATCTGACTCACTCTCAAACTCCCCTAAGCGGTAATCTACTTTCAGAAATTGTGAGGTATCAATTTGTTCGTTAACAGGATTGATACATTCATTTCCAGAACCACCTGGTGTTAAAATAGAGTTATCTGCCATTTATTATTAAGATAAAATTGTTCTACAAATTCAGACCTATTAACTTCATTCTCTTCTAGCAATTCGATGAGACTTATCTCTTCGAGAATTAGTTGGTAGTCATATCTATGCCCCCGTTCTAAATACTTAAGCAGTTCTTTGTATTCACAAATCACCTTATCTTTGAGAGCATCCACAGCCTTGCTCTGGCCATTTGCTGTATTCTGATTTACACAAGCCATTACAACCTCCTATTTGTTCTATGATTCGTTCAGCTTCAGCTAACTGATTAGATTGAACCATATATTTGATTACATTAATAGCCATCCAGACTAAATCTCTCTTGTAGGATAATTCGGCCGCTACAGCATTCTTACTCCAACATTTACTGAAACCTCTGCTATTAAATATTTGCTGGCACAAAGATATATAACATTTCTTAAGAAAACAAATAGACACGTAATTATTATATGTCCTAGAAATTGTAGTATCTTCTATGTTCCTCTCTACTATCTCATCTACAGTTACGGTCGTAGATGTGCCATTAAAATACTTATAGATGTAGATGCCGTCCGAATAGTACACAGTGGCATACATAGTTACAGCTGAACCAGCCGTTTTATCCATCTCTCTATCAAACCAATCTTTAGTCGGCAGAACTATATGATATACATTAAACCACCCATCAAACCCTACTGGCATAGTTACTGACTTATTACCGTCATCATGTAAAGTGTAAACAGGAAGTTGTATTTCAGGCCCATCTGCCTTATTATGTTGTAAGACATCAATAGATACAGTGTCAGAGTACTTGAATCTGTTCTTGACGATAACTGAAGAAGATTCAGGCAAATAGCCATTCTCTCCTGTACCAGTATCGTCAAGTATGATTACCTTACAGCTATCGTTAGTGCAAACTTTAATTTTTAATTCCATTATACGTTCTTCACTTCGTTATTCTGCTGATTCCCATCGTACAATTGGGCTATCTCAATATCTGTTCTTTTGGTGTCATTGTCAGAAGTACTCTGCTTATAATCTCTATCAGCATTAGCCTTAATAATTCCAATCTCATAGTCATATTCAACCTTTTGTCTTTCAATAGCAATCTTAGCTTCATTAAGAGATGCAATCTTATTATTAAGCTGCTCTTTCTCTTGTTCCGCCTTTTGAAGTTGCTTCTGTAGCTCTTCGTTCTGTTGTTGCATTTGCGCAGTGTTCTGAGTTTCTTCTCTTCTCTTTTGAAATGCTTTAGACAATTTAGATTTGAGTTCAGTCATACTTCTGGCAGTCATGCACTCCATAGCTATGTCTGGGTCTAGTTGACCACTCTTGATGAACTCAATCATTAATTGTTGCATGTTCTGCATTTCCTCCATAATTCTACTACTAGCTATTACATGAATATCATAGTCAGTAAAAGTAAAATGTTCAGGGAGAGCAGTGAACACTTTCTGTAGTTTGTCACCTAGCACTAAAGTTCCAGTAAGTGGTTTATGTTTCCATACCTTCTTAGCACAATTAAGAGAATCAATCAGAATATCCTCTGCCAAAGTATCCATTTGCTGATAGTAAGATTTAGTAATGATATAAGAATTTCTCATACCTGCCTTAACATTACTAACAGCATCCCTGGTTTCTATTCCATTTAATCTCTCTCTAAACACTCCAGTAATAGATGATGTCTGCTCTTCTAACATCTGCAACGCCATATTAAATGCCTGAATAGTATCAGCTTTTAATAAGTCATCGAATCCAGCAAAAGAAGTATTGTTGTTAAATGCCCTACCTTCTTGTGAAGTATCAATAGGAGCCACACCAGTCTTCTTATAGGCAATGAATTTCTGCAATCTTTCAGTCAAATCATCACCAAGAGCCATAGGTAGCATACTAAAGTCAATCCAGTCTCCACTAGTACCACTATTAGCAATTACATTGTCCCTAAAGAAAGTAATCAAATCATACTTGTCTTGAAGATGTGAACATGCAAGCACAAGTGAATATGGTTCGTTACTTCTGTTTACAAAGAACAAACCATTAACTGACAATCCACAGTGTGTAGGATTATCTTTAGTTCTAACTACATCAGGAGACTTACCAGTAAGAATGTAAATAGATTCTCCGATTTTAACTCCTTCATATCTATTCTCTACATAATCTTCTCCTTCTTTATCAACATCAATCCACTCAACTTCAAACACAGGTATTAACTTATAATTGTAAGTCTCATAGTAGTCGGTAGGGAATCCAGGTATTACTTCTTTACCCGCCTCGAGTCCGTCTGTAATAGGAGCTCCAGTAGCTTGATTGCTCATAGCGCGTACATATATATAACTACTATCGTAATATCCCTCAAACATCTCCTCTAATTCATTGATACTACTTGTATCTAGTTGAGGACCATATTTATTAAGTATTTGTTGCTTAGTTAACCAACGTCTAATAACTACTCTGTAGCTATCTCTAACATATACAGATTCTGGATTTCTATCAACGAATACATTACGTGGGTCTAATACCTCTATTTCTATATTAGTTCTCTTCCTACTAGGATGAACCTGGTAAAAGCTCATGCCAGTTACTAGTAAGTCAAGTAACAGGTTCTTTAACTTAGTAAGTAAGTTAATATCTCTAGATTGGATTATATACTCAACAACATTCTGTGCAGCTATTTCATACTCGCTAACAAAGCTATTATTAATATCTTCTACTAACTTATTAAGTTGAGCCTCTACAGCCTTATCAGTTACTTCTTGTCCTCCTAAGAACGCTAGTATCTGATTGTTAAGATGTTGTTGTAAGTATTGATATACTTCTTTATTAATTTGTAATTCCTTATCTCTAGATATCTTAGATATAGTTTCTTTATCCTTGCATGACACTTTAGGCAGTAATGGAGTACCTAGGTATTCTCCAAGTAAAGCATCAACATGCTTCCTGATAAGAGGAGTGAATTCTATAGAAGTAGGATTGCCTATTCCGAAATTCTCTTCTAGATACCTATATTGTTCGGCATCTCTATATCCATTATAATAATTATATGCTTTCTGTAATTTGTACTTAGGAAATACTAATTCTGATACTGCCTTATCAATATGCTCCATTAAGTACTCATCACTCCTGTTCTGTGCACTCATTACAACTCTCTAATCCGTTATATTGTTTATATCCTAGGAAATAATGTGTGTCGCCTAATCTTCTATCTCTTAATTCCTGTCTAAGAAATTTAAGATATGCTACTTCACCACCTTCAAACGATATAATAAGTGGCTTGTCTATATTATTCATGCCAAGTGTTAACTTATAACCTCTATGTGTCCCCTCGGCAGTTTGTAGCTCTTCTAGCTTTAATTTAGCCACATATTCTTTATGATAAATCTGTTTGAATAAATCTCTGATTGCTACTTCTAATTCTTGTAGGGTCATCGTATTGTGTAGGCCATAAATTAAACTTAGGTACTATCTGTTGTTTCTCTGGAATAACTCCTTTATGTCTAATTCCTCTTTCGTCAACCCAATAACCGAAAGGCCTTAGTTTGTTATTAGGACTGTCCATTTCTTTAGGAACTACCCCCATTAATTCCTCGTCTCCTAGTTCGCACATACCCCATGCAGCTATAATATCAAACTTACGTTTATTCTCATAACTGTATTTAATTGCTTCTTCTAGAATTTCTTCAAACCATATATTATGACAATAATCTTCTATATGTTGAGCTATTAAATCTAATTGATGCCTAATTACTACTTCAGTAGCGGGAGCTCCGAATTGTTTACTACGACCTCCTTGTATGTCAGATTGAGTAGCTCTAGGTCTTCTCATCAAATGTCTATTCTCTTTATGTTTCTCTCTAAAGAATTGCAGAGTAGACATTCTAGTAGATTCAAGAACAGCCTGACAATCGTAATACTGCAATATCTTAAGACATGTCATATGTGCTTCACGTAAAGTCTTAGGTCTGTCCCTATAATAGCACACTATTTTAGGTTCATCTAACCCATAAGCTCTCTTTTTAACTACTACACAGAAATCAGAAGGGTCTTGAGTCTTATCAGAAGTGTCTTCACCACCCATATCAATACCGTCAATACCAGCAACGTATAAATTTCTAGGCACAGCTCCATTCTCTCCTTTAATCGGATGTTCAAGTATCTTAACTTTACCTTTGGGGTTACTAACAAATCTTACACTATCAATTGCTTCCTCTGTGTGCTGGTTGTTAGTAAAATTATACTCTAACTGACCTACATCAATATGTGGTCCCAGTTTATGTAGTTTGATATTAGCAAGTTGCTCACTTAACAATACAGTATTAAACTGGTTATCTCCTTCTAGAGCCAAGGCATCGTCAGGAGTAAAACAGAACTCTGCACATGCAATTAAATGCTCCTTCGGGTTAGCTAGTAGAGCTTCTCTTTGGTCTAAATAGAACTTCTTAGCCTTCGCAGTATTAGTAACTCCTCTATCGTCTACATATCCATTTGCTGCTACAAATGTATAGGCAGGTATGAAGAATGAAGTAAAAGCGTAAGAACCGTCTTTAGTATGATTGTGTTTATAAGGTAAGAAATTATAACCAGCTGGATTATAAAACATCTTACTAAGACCATCAAGTGCAGGTCCCTGGTCTCCACCTGTTCCCCACACAAATCTAGTTCCAAACTTATTACCTAGAATTTCTACAAGAGCTGTACTCTGTAAGTAAGTCTTTACTAGGATTGGGTTAGAACCAGATTCTTCAAAGAACAATCTATCCACACGGTCTCCACGGAGTTTACGAGGAACATCTACTACGAAGCCAATAATGTCTGACATGAATCCAAATTCTTCTCTGTCTTTAGTAAGAAGAGAAGCTCTCTTATGCATATCAGAATTATATTTCTGTCTTAGGTGTCTCATGCCGCCTTCTGTATCAGCATTTAAATACTCAAGTTGCTCCCAGCATTTACGAAGTACGTCACTAACGAATTTCTCGGTAAATGCTACATATACTGTATGCGAACCTCTAACAGTTGTATATAACCTAACTCCTAAAGATGCTGCAATTTCACTAAACACTTTGTTATCGTATAGGCTTTTTATCCTATACTTCTTATAGTTTCCTATAAGGTCAGCGCACATATTCATTCTTTTATAGAATGTTCCGCACTCGTGGGAGGATTATTACTCTCATTAACGTTCACCTCCTGCGCGTTACGGTGGTCAGCGATGAGCTGACTTACCTCGGTATTAACATAGTAACTAAACTTATTAAACTTTCTTGATAAATAGAAATTAGCATCATTATATAGATAATGATATAGTTTACTCACTTCGCTTTTAGATGAAGTAGATATCCTATACATATCATCACGTTTAAGATAATTAATATTTACATTAATATCATTCTTAGAAAGAACCTTCTGTATATCAGACAACATAGTAATTGTTTTACTACATATATCAAACTTATATCTAACTCTGTCAGCTTTACCCTTCTCTGTAGCTAACCATCCAGTAATACACCCATCTCCATCAAAATAACCTCTGATGAAATGTTTCGCAAGTCCTCAGGAATGCTTGGAATTTTGAGTTCTGCTACGCTTTTATTATATCCTATCCCTAAGTCTACTAAGGCATTACATAATTTGGAACTAGTAATGTCAACTCCAAATGATGCATGGGCATTTACTTTCATACCGTTTCTTCCAGTTACAATATGTGGTGCTACGGTAAACGTTCTAGCGTCTGGACTTATACTATCTTTAAATAAGTACACTATTTCAGAATCTCCAGACTGCAAATGAACTCTTAAGGTTTTGCGTTTCTCATCAATACTGCCATCAGCGGCATAAAATCCAAGCAGATAAGCTTGTAGTTCAGTTTCGATTGTATCGAAGAATGTATGTCTTATTCTTCTGTTAGATATATGATTGTTGTATAAGGGATAGTTATCCTCAATAAATTTTAATTGTTCCTTCTTAGTCATAATATTAAATTTAATAAGTGATTAATCACGTTAGTCTTCACCGATTTTGCGGAATTTATAGTCGGCTTTAGTTTATTGTGTCAACCGACTCCACGAGCTTTAAGGGCGCACACATCCTTCTTCAACTTCTCACACATTTCTATGTAATGGAAGTACTCATACTGCTTACTAAAGAATGAAGGGAATGTAGTTTCACGACCAGCACCAGCTTGAGACACATCAGTATTTTTCAACCTATAATAATTAAGGAAGAAGTAATTATCACCTGTGATTCTATACCCATGTGATTCATATCCTCGATTACATCTTCTAACCTCTTCGTCCCAAAAGTCATTATACTTCTTTGTTCCCTCTGGATAAGCACAGTATTTACCGTTTCTTAGTTTAATCTGTCTAGCTTCAGTGAACCACTCTGGATTAAAATCCAATCCTCTTTCTTCATCCACTGGTCGATATCCAGTCAGCTCATAAGATAGAGTAGGGTCGAAATGCTTAATCTCGGTATCTAATGATACATCCCATTCAACATTAGATGTTTTAATTGAATTATCCTCTATGACAGGATTTATATGTTGAACAGCTTCTATTAACTCTGGTTCTACTCTCTGTATTAACTCTTGAACTGTTTCTGGAACTTCGACTTTCTTCTTAGGTCTACCACGTCCAGCCATAACTAATCTAAATGTCCTTTCTTACCTTCACCTCTGATACCAGTCTCTTCTTCTTGCTCTTTCTTGTACATATACTCAAGAGTTTTAAGTTCTTCTATAACCTTAGAAACTGATTGCATTTCTTTCATTACATCAGCCACTTTCCAAACAGGTCTATTAGTAACTGGGTCTCTTTCAGATAAATCTATGGTGTCAAAGTAATCAGTAATTCTATCAACTACACTTTGAGCAGACTTAATGAGTTTAAGTGCTCTAGATTCGTTTTGAATATCTCTGTACTTCCTACATGCGGCTCTGAAGATTGGGTCTGCCCATTCCTCTTCACTTAAATTAGCATCCTGAAGACATGCTTGATGCCTTTCCTGTTCTGTATAATCAGAGTATGGAGATGCCCAATCTAACATTAGCCATATGTAAACAAGCTCTCTATAAGCTCTTGATTTGCAAACTCCCGTAGGGTCTTCTTTGGTCTTATTCCTTTCATTAGTCCATAGAGCTGCGAACTCCTTAATAAGAAGAACCTCTGGCTCATTCACAATCACCGAATTAGTACCATTATCAAATAGGAATACTTTCATATTTATTTGTTTTTATAAGGCTTACCAGCTAGTGCTTTCCTCTGAAACCCATTAAATTTCATTTCTCTAGTGCTATCTGCTGAGCCTGGTCCACCTTTAATGTGTTTAATAGCATCACCGCTAGCTTTACTAGGAATACTCCATTTATTGCTAACAGTTCCGCCCATATTCTTCTTAATTCTCTTCTTAGCCATTCCTCCGCACTTGAACGAAGTAATAGTGCCACCGCTTAACTTTTTACCTATATTACTACCTCTAGTTGCACCTCTGCCGTTAGCCTGGTCTTTCATATCAACTTTCATTTTGTCTTTTAAAGGTAGTCCTTTGTAATCTGCTTTGGACATCTTCTTATAAGGGAGCTTCTTATTACTAACATTATATATTCCCTTACTGGTGTGTACAGTATCAGTCTTATTAACTGCTATTTTATCACCATTCTCGCTCTTCTTAATGCGTCTCTTGGCTTTACCTCCACATTTATCTTTGAATACGTCCATAGCTTTACTGCCTTCAGCCATTGCTTTCCTTCTACATTTAACACATCCTCCAGCCATGAATCTCTCTACCTCATAACCTTCTGGACACTTACCTTGCAATCTGCTAATGTAGTTAATTTTGGCTCCCATCTTAGCCATGATAGTTTGATTATTCTCCATACTCTTGTATTGTTTATAGATTTCATTAATTTCCCTCTCTGAGAGTTTGGATATAGTATCCTCAAACTCCTGCTGAGACTTAGGCTTAAATAACTTAATAAGGTAGGCAGAGAACAACTCTTGGTCGTCCTGCCCACCTTGTTGAAACTTAGTTGCCATTATAGTTTAATTAAGTCTTTAGTATTAAAGATAGCTTCTTGTAGCTCTCCTCTTGTAGAGAACCATCTACATCTAATACCCTTGAAATATTCATCTTTCTTCTCATCCTTAGATGGTCTAAACGTCATCGTCTCTTTCTTAACTACAATCATCTGAGGTTTATATGGGATGTCTTGTCTTAATGTTACTACATCTCCTGGTTGATAAAACACTTTCTCTTCCATTATTCTATACTTTTAAATCGTTCTTTTAAACCTTCATTAATAACCACCTGCACTTGCTGTTCAGCTACAACTTCAAATCCTTGTCTGAAGAACGGAACAGGTACTCCAGAAGAACGCCTATAATATATATCGTCTCCCGGTTTAATAAACTTACACAAAGGACTTACTTCTATAACATTAGCTACAACTGAAAGTTGATACTCTGTATCTTTCTCTCCGGTGTCTGGATTCTTAAATGCTCCGTCATATTCTGGTATAATAAGTCCGCCTTTAGTCTCTTCTATCTTTTGATACGGATTCTTAGCATAAGGTCTAACCAATACGTATGAATTAATAGGCATAATTTCCATACTATTCATCTTCTCTGTTACTTCCTCCGCTTTCTCCAATTCATCTTTAATGTTCTTATTAAGTGCTTTAGTGTAAGTATCTACTGCTTTATTATGTGCTTCCACAGCAGCTTCTTTCTTTAAATCTTTAAATCCATCTGCACCGGCAAAGCTTAATCCTTTACCCCCAAACATTACATCCATTGTTCCGTTATTACTCATAATTTAAATCATTTACCATTTACATGCTGGACATGAAGACTTAATATCTCTAACTTTAGCATTAAGTCTACACCCGCATCCACGTTTATAACCATCTTTACGTTCTGTTGATATATCTCCTGTTTTAGGGTTTAGCCACAGTTTACTGCTACATACATACCCCATAAACGAATCCTTCATAATAGGACATTTCTTACATATTCTAATACGAGCTTTAGCTATTTCTTCGTTATTACCCAGTAACTCGTTCAAGTGCCCATTTACAATATTAGTAATTCCCATAGATTTCTAATGAGCTTTAATTATACTTTACTTTTAATATCTCAAATCCCAGTTTGAAAGATACTCTATGATTATGAACTAGCTCATTAGAACTCTATAGGCTTTCTCTTCTCCTTGATTTCCTCAAGTATACACTGTTTTTTCCAATGCTTACACATACGTTCCACATCATCTTTAAGATAATCTAACTCATGTTCTGTAACGTTACCATTATGGTCATAATGTATAAGCAATAGCTTCTTAATAACAAAATCAGGATTTAATTTCTGAAGCATCCATGCATAGGTAGATAGTTGTAAAGTATAATGTACTTTATTACAGTCCATTAAGTTATTCATAGGATACTTCATCATTTGACTCTTCTTAGTCCTGGTATCAAAGTAAGATTTCTCGTCAATACTTTTATTAGTCTTGTAGTCAACAATGTAAATGTCATTTCCGTCCTTAATAAGTAAGTCAATTTGACCTGCCAACCTAAACTTATTGTCGTCCGACCTTCTATATATCATATATTCAGGGAAGACTCCTCTTTCTATGCTTAGTAGGTCTAAGTTATTCTTCTCTAAAGATTCATTAGTATTAACTTCAAAAGTTCCGCCTAAACCGTAACTTCTCATTTGGCATGAACTCTTACCTAAGTATTGATGTTCCAAATCACTATGAATCTTTGTACCTCTTTCCTTGGAATCGGCATTAGTTTTAGACCACTCATCCAGTATATCCTGTTGTGCAGAATTAAACTCCGTCTCATTTAAATCATACATGTCTAAGAAGTACTTCTTATCAAAACGTTTAGTTTCTAATAGTCTCTTCTTCTCCATGGCAAACTGTTCAGCACTTAATAGCTTCTGTAATGCTTTGTACTGCGACCAGAAATCACTGTCGAACTTTTGACAGAACTCATGTATCATTGTTGTTACTGAAGTGTATATAGTATTGTCAATTTCACTCCAATACATATGGGAAGAATCGTTGTAACATATTTCCTTGTTCCTCTTGTCTACTTTCATAATCCATTTTAAATTTCTTCCTAATTGAGTTATAATCTAGTAATGTAGATAAAGGCTGAATGCATGGAGCAATAACAGAATTGTAGTATCCTAAATAGTATTCCTTGTCGTTAGGATAGATAATTACTACTAACCCTATTGGTCCATCAATACCTACTATCGGGTACATCGCAGCAGATTTTGCCCCAGAGTCCTCTAATAAAGCTGCTAAATTAGGGAACGTTCTACGATAGTTCTCAATAGTATCCATTCTGATGAATTGATTGTCATTAATCCTTTCAAGCTCATCACCGTAGTTAATATACTCCAACTCTTTCCATATCTTAATAGTTGCCTTAGTTTCATACCCTCTTCTCTTCTCTGTAAGAGCTGTTAAATAGCGATATGATAAACCATGTGTACTTTGTAAGGTATTATGGTAATTCAATAACAAGACATTCGACGCATCCTTATCTTCCATAAGAATATGCTCTATGTGCCCGTTAACTTGTGGAGTAATCATCTCTGTATATTTCTCAGCTAATACCTTCTCCGTAACAGCTGCCTGTCTATAATCTTCTAAAATAGCTTTAGTGTGTGAAGAGAAATGAAGCTCTACCATCAAGAATGCAAGCATTATAATGACTATCGTCTTAACACCAGAACTCCAACTGTCAATCCACCTGTACACCTCTTTTAGTTTGCCCAATAACATTAATCTATTGATTTAAAGGTTGGAGATTAATAATAGTTTAGTTTCTTTATTACTTATTTACATTGACACCTTAAATCATTAATTCATCTGATTTGTTTGATAATGTGCAAATTTAGCAATACCTTTGTGAATAAAAAAGTGATTTAACATGTAATTTAATTATGGAATTTAACGCAGAGGAATTATCAAGAATTAATGAGGCTCTGAAAGAGTTACTCGATGATGCGGACCTAGAAGAGGTTCCTATGTTTAGATGTGGTAACAAGTTAGTAAGGAAAGATAAAAGTGGAAGCAAGATTCATATTAAGAAGAAGAATCGCGGCAAATTTACGGCATCAGCTAAGAAAGCTGGACAGAGTGTTCAAGAACATGCTAGGTCTGTACTTAACAATCCTAATGCGACTCCGTTACAGAAGAAGAGAGCTAATTTCGCTAGAAATGCCGCTAAATGGAAGCATTAACTATGAAATTTAAGTACGACAAGGTTAAAGGATTGTTGTTCTTTATTAATCCTCTATTACCATTTAAAGGATACTCATTTATGAACATCTGTGGTATCATGTTTACCAGGAGCGAGGATTATATAAAGAGAATGAGTCAAGCTACAGTTACACATGAGAAGACTCATACGAAACAGATTCTAGAGATGGGAGTTATATTCTTCTATTTATGGTATGTAATAGAATGGTTTATAAAGCTGATAGCTAACGGTAATGCCCATACTGCTTATAGAAACATATCATTTGAGAGAGAAGCTAGATATGTAGCTGAACATCCAGAGCTTAATAGGAAGACGTTTAGCTATGGCTGGTTTAAGTGGATATTATGAGAATATCAACTAAAGGAAGAGGGATTATTAAGGCACAGCAAGGAACAGTAGCAAGACCTAATCCCAAGGAGAATAAAGACAATCCAGACAGAGTTAATGTTCAACAACAAGGATTTAGAGGAGCTAATGTGAACATGAAAGATGCAAATGGTAACTATTATATTGACCCTAATAGGCAATTAAAAGGTACAGATATTCAGGAGATGAGAACTAAGGGAGCTAAAATACCTTCAGGGTTTAATACCCTTAGTGATGACGAGATAGCTAAACTGCATAATACCTTCGCTAGTAATGCTAACAACAAAAGAAGTAATACTATGCTAATAGCTAAGAGAGGTGTGCAAATTAAACGTAGAATTATTAAATAATAACAATCATGGCTTTAATTCAAAATGAAGACAACAAATGCCCTACCACTAAACAAGTGAATGACTCACTCAAGTCTATGGGGGGGAGGGGTTCAGACCCTAGTTTTAACAACACAAGATTTGATTTATCCAGGTAGAAGTAGTAATATAGAGGTTAACAGTGCTGATAGTGCTGTAATGGAGATTGTGAAGTCTAATATGACAGACATGGTCCCATTTCAGTTACTGTATTATGGAATATCTAATAGTATGCTAACATGTATTAGTGTGACAATAGTCGGAATTCCACTAGTTAATGTGTTCACATTATACGTAAATGTAAGTCAAGGTGGTTTACGGCACTTTAGCCTTAACAAAGGCTCCAATCAAAAGTGGACTGCTTCTACACTTAGTAATTCTTAACATTTAAGAATTAAAGTACATTAATCGCAGTATGAGAAATTTTATATTTGACGTCTGGGTTTGGTCTAAAGCCAAACACTCCAGACTACTTAAGCAAATAAGGGTAAAGGCACTATCGTTTCCTTCAGACATGTTCTGTTTGAACGAAGCTGCTAAAGATGCAGATGTATCACCCTACATGAAATCAGATGAATTTGAAGTAACAATTGGTAATTTAAGAGAATATCAAGAATAATGGAAAGTACTAATGAATTAGTAACAGCAGCTGAAGCTAGAGCAGAAGGCTTGAGCTTAGACGGAGTTGCGAACAATAGATGCATTACTAAGCAACAGTTCAATGATAACCTACCGTCGGGGGGGGTATTGCTGACGCTATAGATTTATTAAACGGTTCACTAGGCGGCAGCACCCTAATATTCTTTAATAACACTACTACAGACACTACAATGGGTATATCAATCATGAATATGTATGGTCAAAGCACATCGGCTACACCAGATATTCCTGCTTCATCTATGGTGGTATACCCTATAGCACCTGCTATAAGAAATATGGCTTTGTTTGGCAATAGTGTGATTGGAAGTAATACTTACGTAGCATTCCTATTAAATAGTGCAAAGAATATGAATTACTATTCTAATTATGAAACAGATAAACTTACTATAGGAACTAATCAGAATCTACCAGTACAGGGTCTACTTGTCGTTATGTGTATAAACAATACATAGCAAGTATTTAAAATGACAAATAAAATTGCAACAGAACAATATTTAATTAATTTAGCTGGTGGAGGTACAAATACTCCAACCAAGTGTGCCACTAGAGATAGAGTAGAGTTCTTCGGACTTGAAACTAACGATAATTACGCTAATAATCAGTTAGTTAAGGAAGAGGATATACAGTTGTCAACATTCCAGTATGACTTCAATATACATGTTTCAATAACTAACTCTGGGCTTACGTCTAAATCCTATGACTTTGTAGCAGATGTTTACATAGATGGAGTTCCAGATGGGTTTATAACAATTCCTAGGTCTGGAACTCTAGACTATCAAGGGGCAACTTTCTTTGACAGAAACTTCCACTTTAATTTACCAACTGATTTAACTAATGTCTCTAAATTATTGTTCACTGGATATTTCAGTACATACAGGGTGACTGTAGATGCAGATAGTGTAATAAATAACGCAGTATGCCAATCTGGGGTAACTACTGAAATACCAATAAATCAGGCATATATAGGAGGTGACACAGCTAATATTTCTATAAATGTAATTATATAATGAAGTTTGTAACATTCTTAAAGCAAGTATTCACATCCCACTCTGGCATATCATCTAAGAGACTCTGCGGAGTAGTAGGGTGGTTTGTCTGCTTGGGAGTGTTAATATACTGTGCAATAAACGTAATTCAAGCCCCATTAATGATAGACACAGTCCTGTTGTGTTGTATGGGATTGCTTGGCATAGATTCAGTAACAGGAATATGGAAGAGATTCACCAATAACGATAAATCGAATAAATAATGAAAGTAATACCTAAACTACAACAAGGAAACACCATAGAGTCCGATAATACTAAAGTAGTTAGGCCAGAAATTCATGAACCTATTAAAGCTAAACCTAGACAGTATTCCATTGTAGATTTAGGTGGAGAACCTTCTAATGATACCAGGTCAGCTGCTGAAAGAAATAGAGACTATTGGCATCCTATTAAAGGAGCTAAAGCCAGATTCAGGGCTTCTATGTCCAATGAGACTAATCCTTTAGTTGGAATAGAAAGAACTATACTTCCTTCAGCAGCTGGTGCTGCATTAGTAACAACTCCAGCCGCTGTTGTAGTAGGAGCTTTAGGTAATATGACTGTGGATAAGCTTACCGGGGGCTGGGGTAACTGGTTGGAAGATAAAACTGGCATTCCGTCCGAAATTGGAGTTTATACTAATCCAGGAGCTTGGTATGGTGGTGCTAAAGGATATAAGATTGGAAAGGACAAGTTAATAACTAAATCAATTAAAGGTGACGCTGACTTAGCTTGGAATCCTATTAACAAGAACCATTGGATATTTAATAAGGAAGCAAGGACTCCTTCTAATATAGCAATGGCAACAGCTAACAGAATTACTCCATTTCTATCTAAGGTAGAGAAATTACCATTAAAAGTGGCTGCTTATAAAGCTGCCAAGAGAACTAACGGTAATGCATCAGTAAGTTTGCAAGATATAAAAACAATGCCAGCCGACTACACAGGTTCTTCAATACTAGGTGGAGGAAATTTAGAAGGTAGGAATCTATTAGCTAAATATATATTTGATGAGAATCCAGTAGTTAAAAGAATGTTCTTTAATAAAGCTACTAGTAATATCAAACCTATTAGCCGTAATGAAGCAAGGAGAGGATTTAGTCATGGCGATAGATATGAGCAGCTTTATCCTGGGGTTCATAACAGAAGAGATAAAGTAGGACGTCCGTTTATACTACAGCAATCTAATCCTATATGGATTGAAGGTAAGTCTGTTAGAAATCCAGAATTAGTAACTATGGCACATGGTGGAAGATTTGATTTTAAGAAGTCCCCTCTGTTAAAGAAACAAGAAGAGATTAACGGTAAAAGGGACATGCGTAAGAAGTTCATCAAATCAAGTCGTCCAACCTATAAGAAGCGAATCAAGAAAGCTCAACAAGGAATGAGATTTGTTAGTTATAATCCAGTAAGTAATCCTACAATAGATTATACTGACATTACTAATCCTATTAATCCATTTAGTGAGTATAATTACAACACAACTTACGATAAACCAGAAGCATTAGTAGTTCCAGTAAGAGATGCTAATGAAACTGATGTAGTAGCTAATAATCCTACAGTAGAGCCAGTAGCTAGTAAACCTGTTACCGATAAACCTGTTACTAAAACTGCCAACTCAACTTGGAAGAGTCCATATACTAACAGAAGACAATGGTCTACAGAACTTATTAATGCCTATAAGAAGGTAGGTATTACTAATGATAATGCAATTAGAATGTTATTAGCACAAGACGCATTAGAATCTAGTTGGGGTAGGTCTGCACAAGGTAAGTACAACTTTGGCAATTTAACTACTGGTAGTTCATGGAAAGGTGATTATGTAACTGGTAATGATAAGAATGCTAAAGGTGAAGCTATTAAACAGAAGTTTAGGTCTTATAATTCTATGGATGAGTATGCAGCAGATAAGATACAATTCTTAAAGAGACTATATGACTTTGATGAGAATGATGATATTAATAAGTTTGTAGCTAAGCTTACTGGTTCTAATAAAGGTAAGAGAAGATATGCAGAAGCTACTAATTATGCTAAAGTACTTACTGGAGTATATAATGGTATTCCTAAAGGTGAGAATGGTATGATTATTAAATATCAAGAACCTGCACAACCTATTAATAGACGTGATGCAATTAGAGACTATAGACCCAATATTCCGAATAGAATTAGAAGGGCTACTCCTGCTGAACATATTCAGTCCATGATAAACATATATGGGCAATCCAAGAACAGCAGCTAGTCATTCTATACCAGGTAAGGCAGAGAAAGCAGCTAAGGCTAGAGAGAGAGATTTGCCAAGAGACCTTACAGAGTAGAAGGTGATTTAGAGTTAGAGAGACCAATAGTTACTGTAGGTGATGTACCTAACAGGGCAGCATTAGAACGAGCAGCTGATAAGATGAGTGCTGACGGGGTAATCTTTAATAATGTATATGATAATGGATATTCTAATAACCAAGTAATCTTTAGTCTTAGAGATGATTTGAAGAATGGTAGAGTGTTTAAGAAAGGAGCTAAGCCATTAGAGAAGAGCCAGTTCATTGATACAGGAACTTCTATGAATGGTGATTTAGACATTAATAAGAACATACAGAATTTCGTGGAATATCTACTAAATCCTGAAACGCAACAGAGAATCGCTAGTATAGATGCAGAATTAGGGACTAAGTATGGCGAAGCAGCTAAGAGATTTGTTAGAAGATACAATAACGGGAATGACCCTTCACACGTACCTGGGCACGAGGCTAAGCATGGGATAGAATTGCTCCAAGCAGCACTGTTAAAAGATATGACTCCAGCTGAATATTACCAATATGCTAAGACTGGAGGACCTAGGCTACAAGCTCTAATGAAGGACAATATAGTATCAGAAGATGAGTTTGTTAAACGGATAATGAAAGAACATCCAGAGTATAACGAAGTAAGTGTTAGAAATAAATATAAATATCTAACCATTCCTTCAGAGTTTAACTCCCAATTGCATCCCTTAATAGAGTTTGAACAAAGAGCAGGTAAGTCTGGAGTTCCCAACTTCAAGAGTGTTGATGAGATTGATAGACTTATTAATAATAATCCTTATGTGGGGACTAGTGAGAATAATGGGCTTAGAAATCTTAGAATTATGTTCAATTACATAATTAAAGATAAGAATGAGTTCATGAGAAGATTTAATAAATATGGATTTAGTACAGCAGTTGGAGTTCCTACTGCGGCTACTATTAATAATTATGACAATGGAAAGTGAGGATAAAACAATACCAGAGTGGTGCACTATTGAATGTGAGAAGATAGTTGAAGAAATTGCACCCGGATTCAAATGTATTAAGAACGCTATAACAGGTGAAATATTAGCTTTTATACATGAGGAGTTAGATGATGATATGCTAGATGAACAGGCAGATGAATAACTATAAATCTAATAAATGAATTAATATAACAATAAACATGAGTAAAATAGTAACACAGGAGATACAGCTACTATAACTGTTAATGTTACTATATAAAATAAGCCCGAGCCTAGTAATTAAACTAAGTTCGGGCTTTATTGTTTATAATAAGATTCCGTCTCGGTAAGTGGGAATACGTCAGAGCGCACTGGCGTAGACCACCAAGACGAAGATGTAAAAACTATCTTAGGCTTTGTGCCTAGCATAAGATATAAATGTACCTGGGTCATATGGTCTCCAGCCACTATCATCTCTACGTATAGTAGTTGTCTGTCCTACGTTAAATTGTGGAATCTCTACTATATTATCAAGAACTCTAAATAAGTCCTCTATTGATAAGTTTGGAAGTATCTGATGTAAATTCTCTAATGTCCTTCTAACATCAATCATAATAGTATATTTTAGCAAATTGTACATCACCTATACTAATATTAGGCAGTAGTACTTTGTGCAGTTCTGTAGATTCAAATGTATCTTTATATTCTCTAGGAACTAACAGAGTATCGACATGATGTCCTCTAGATATTCTAGCTAGATAGGAAATTTTACTATCATCAAAGTCTGTAAGTTCCAACATAATGGCATTATGATGCCTAGGACAATTCCCACTAAGTATTATCATATTACTTCTCCTGTAGTAAAATTCTCATCTCTTCCTTCCAGTTCTTATACCACTGTTCATTAATAAGGTCTTCTGATTCAATTAATTCAATCAAATCTTTAGTACCATTATGAATTTGGCTACTTAAATACTGTGCTAATTGGTTCTTTAATTCATCCATAATTATTAGTCTTTAGTTTTAACATAAAGTTGGCAATGGCAAGCCCCTTCTTCCATTTCCCTAAACTCTTTACACATACATACTGTATCTTCATCTCTTACTAAGGAACATGGGCAGTACTTCTTACCATATTTCTCTTTATTCCTTTTAAGTCCTGCTAAGACTGTCTCTTTTATTTCTTTATTATCAGTTACTTTAATCATTGCGCTGACG